>Ga0210124_1000405_pt1 | contig 22309 bp, 18 predicted proteins | sample Muzzi_PWC_D2_FD_185554 | JGI IMG/M metagenome (GOLD analysis project Ga0210124, IMG submission 185554) | Wetland microbial communities from San Francisco Bay, California, USA, that impact long-term carbon sequestration - Muzzi_PWC_D2 (SPAdes) | ecosystem: Environmental > Aquatic > Marine >... | reverse complement strand
CGGGCCAATACTCATTGTCTCCTTTAAATCTCCAGGGGTTATCTGCCCAATACTGGCGGCCAGACTTTCGGCCAGCATCGGGACATAGCCCCACCCATAGCTCGACTCGGTTCTTTTAACGGTCATTTTCTCCTCAAGGGGTCGGTCAAAAAAACGCTTCGCACTCTGATAGGTGTTATCAATCAGGGTTTGGGGAATGCCGTGGCCGACAATGGTCATAAACCCGATCTCCCGGCAGGCTCGTTCAACCTCGGCTGCGACTTGCTGCCTTCCCTCGGGCGAACCCTGGAGAAAAGGTGATATATCGATGATGGGGACGGTTTGATGCACTATTTTTAATCCTTTCTTTGATTCAGGCTTTGTTGGCCTGACCCAATATATGACTGACATTGGGTAAGGTGGACGCAGGTTGGCGATTTCGAATCTCGACTCGATCATCCACGCCCTTTTGGGCTAAATCGATTAACTCTTGCTGGGTTCCTTCGAACCAATCCTTGAGTTGTCGCCGGGCAATTTGCACATGCAAGACTTCATCGGCCCAATCGAAATCTTGAAAGTTAGCCATCAGCGGATATTGGGCCATATCTCGGCAAAATTCATACTCATCCCTTTTACCGGGTGGGTATTTCATCAGGGCGGCTTCGACTCCAATACCCAGAGCAACATACCAGTCCTTAACCGGAAGCTCAATGATATAGGTTGCATCACACTCCCGAAGCGGCATCGCGGAACGGTCACCGAAAATATCTTCGACAGCCACCTCCCCAAACATTGAGTGACGCAATTCATCCCACAGATGGCGCGAAATATCCATATAGAAAGACCAAGGCTGATCTTTGGTTTCATATAGAACAAAAGCCAGACCCTCGACAGCGGTCATCTCGCTGAGACGGGTAGCCACCATCTCGGCCAGACGTTCGGCGACTCGTTCATTTTCGTAATGTATATAATCCCATACTCTGGGAAAGGTGTCATCGCGGGCCACATGTTTGGGGATGGTATAGGTCGTCGTAGAGCGAACCCGCTTCAGCGCTGCCGGATTCTGCTCACCAGTACCGTCAATACCACCGGCTGCTGCCAGCATATCCCCCAACATTTCCGCCCAAGCGTCGGCCTCGGCCTTTTTTTCGGGGGTATTGGCAATATCATCATAAACCTGGGTGAGAAGCTGCAAAGCCTCTTCTTCCTCGGTAATGATTTGTTTAATCGCCCGAACCGAAGGATAATCAACCAACCCGTTTGTATCAGCCAAATATTTTTGGTAGGCTGCCACCAAGGCCGGTTTGAACACTCGCGTTAATCCGGCCAACAATTCAACCATATTGGCCGAATGTAGCGCCTCGTCGAAGACCAGATTCAAGGGCGAGTCAGGCGGCTCATACGCCTTCTTTTTTGAAAATCGGAGCTGAGGTAGGCGCTCTTTAAGTTCATTAGAATGTTGCGCATCCTCGAATTGGAATCTGCCCAAAAGTTTCTTCAAATCCCATTGTGGAACCGGAACCAGATGGGCCGTTTGAAGAAACATCAACCGTTCTTCCGCATAGGCCAGGTGATGAAGCCGGGAGGCACATTCCCCAACCGTTAACCCGACCTGCCTAACGTTCTGTAACCCGGCATATTGGTAGCTTGGCCCCATTAATTACTCCTTAACCTCATAGGCAGATTATCAAACAAAATATCGCTGCCTGGATCAGCCCTTAAGCCCTGTCGTTGTAATGCCTACGGTGTAATAACGCTGGAATATGAAGAACAAAATCATGGGAACCAAGGCAGCAATCGCTACCGCCGCGAAAAGATCATCCCAGTAAGTGGCATCTTGGCCGACCAGATTACTGACCGCAATTTGAATAACCCGTACCTCCGGTGAGTTGGTGGCGATTAGGGGCCAAAAAAAGGCATCCCACGAAGCCTGGAAGGTGATCAGGCTGGTTGAGATAATGGCCGGCCAACTCAAAGGAACAACAATTTGGAAAAATATCCGCAAACGGCTGGCCCCATCCACCAAAGCAGCATCCTCTAATTCGGAGGGAATACCAAGAAAAAACTGGCGGAGCAAGAATATACTAAATGCATTGGCCAGGACTGGAACAATCATGACCTGATAAGTGTCCAGCCAGTTTAAAATTCTAGAAACCTGATAGAGAGGCAAAGCAATTGCCTCAAACGGTACGATAATCGTCAGCAACACCAGGAGAAAGAGAAGATCACGACCTGGAAAGCGCAGCCGGGCGAAAGCATAAGCAGCCAGGGCATTGACCAAACCACCCGCTACAACCGTGGTCACGGCCACAAAAATCGAATTAAATATATAACGGGGCCACATAGAGCCTTCGGCAAAAAGTAGTTGGGTAAAATTCTCGGCGGTAAAGTTAACCGGAATGAAAGTTTTCCATGACAGGGGATAAACATATTGAAATATCTCCGTGACCGGCCTAAAAGCGGACCCAAACATCCAGATGAAAGGCAGCACAGGAAATATTAAAAGAAAACTCATTAACAAATATAGCCCAATAGTGAGCATCTGTTTTTGGAACTCGGATATTCTAAAAGGAACTTGACCTTGCTCGTTAGTCGTCATGGCTACTCCTCTAGGCTGGTTCGGAACGAAGGACACGTAGCTGGACAGCGGCCAGAAGGATTAAAAACAGGGTAAATAGAATGGCGATGGCCGAGCCATATCCCAGCCGATTGAACCGGAAGGCTTCCCGGAAGATGTAAAAGACCATCACCAGAGTGCTATTCTGCGGCGCACCCTGAGTAATAACATATATCGGTGTAAACAGCTTAAAAGCGTTGATTGTATTGGTAACAATCACAAAGAGCGCGGGACGCTTGAGTAGGGGCAGGGTAATCGACCAGAACCGTTGCCAGCTATTAGCTCCATCAATATGAGCCGCTTCGTAAAGGTCGTATGAGATACTTTGTAAACCGGCCAAAAAAATGAGCATGGAGAAGCCCACCCACTTCCAGCTCAACATCATCGCCAAAACAGGAAGAGCTTGGAAAGTGCTGTTTAGTAAGGGTTGGCGGGGCAATCCGATGGTGGCGATAACACTGTTGATAAGGCCGTTCTGTGAGTCAAGCATAATTCGCCAGAGGACTGAGGCTACAACCATTGAGATGACAACTGGGAGATAATAGCCAGTCCGAAAAATCCCAATTCCTTTCAATGGTTTTTGAACCAGTAGAGCCAAGATGAGGGCCAGAATCGTCTGCATTGGAATCTGCCATAAGGCATAGTAGATGGTGTTAACAAACGTAATTCGTAATGTTTCATCCTGGAAAGCACGAATGTAGTTGTCAACTCCAATAAATTCGCGACGGGCCGGATTTACAAGGGGATAGTTATATAGACTGGTCCACCCGGCCAGAATTAGAGGGATAAAAGCAAATGCAACTAACAGGATAAATGCCGGTAAAATAAAGGTATAGCCAGCTATGGCTTCACGCCACCTTGCGCGAGACAGTCCCATCATCGACCTGTCACCTCCTACCTTAATGTCCTGCGGGTTAATAGTTAGCCTGACCGACCATTAAAGGCGAATGCTTCTAATTCCACACCCACCTTTTCATTAAGATACTGAATTGCCCCGACGACATGATTCCGAGCAACCACTTCAGCCTCGGTTACATCCCCGGCAGCAATCGCTTCAACAATGGGTGTGTGTAAACGCACAACCATTTTCAGGTCGTTTTCATATCGATATCTTTTCTTTAGGAGCAAAAAGCGGCGCATTCGAATACTGACCGGCTCCCAGATTTCGTTGAGGAGTTTATGATTACATAATGAGATGAGCGTGTCATGAAAATCGGCATCGAGCGTAACAATCTTACTTTCATCGCCCGCTTCAGCAGCTTGACTCATACGCTTGATAATTGCATTCAACGAGGTTACAGCCCTTGCGTCTTGACGTTGAGCCAAAAGACGAGCCGCCAGCCCTTCCAAAGACTCTCTGATACTATATAACTCTTCGATGTCATAGTTGGTCAGTTGTGATACAAAGGCACCCCGGTAGGGAATCTTTTCAACCAAGCCCATTTGTTCCAGGCGGCGTATCGCTTCACGAACCGGCCCTCGACTGACTCCCAGCTGTTCGGCTAACTGAGCTTCGACCAGTTTATTGCCCGGTTGCAGACGACCAATCACAATCGCTTCAGAAATATTCTGAAGCACGCTTTCTACCAAAGGATCAGCTCTCTGAATCTGATCGAAGGTATTTTCGTCCATTTTTACTCCGGGGGCAATTGACAGGCACTCTAGAATCTTGTAAACTGTATACAGTTTACGGTTTACAAGATACTATATCATGGGAGAAAGTTGTTGTCAAAAAATGCATTACCAATAGATAAGGGGTTTAATTATGCATGAGAAAGCAGTTCGATTAGAATTGGCTCGAATTTCCCAAAAAACTTATCATCGGGGGCTAGTCAGGGGCACCGGAGGCAATGTCAGCGTCCGGTTGGATGATGACTATATCCTTATTACACCCTCCGGTGTGGCCTTGGGCGATACGACGGCAGAGAATGTGATAAAGGTAAACTTGGCAACACTTGAGTGGCTGCCAAACGATCCCTATATTCCCTCCAAAGAATACAGGTTTCATATCGAAATATTTAAAGCGAGGCCCGATATCAATGGTATTATCCACTGCCATCCACCCTATGCTACGGCCTATGCTGTCCGAAAAATGGATATTCCTTATGTGACCGATGCGGCGTTTAAACAGCCTCCAGCCCCTCACGTAGATTTTTCACCATCCGGCAGCGATGCCTTAGTCGAAAAAGTTAAGCAGGCCGTCCAAAACGATGACAAATTCCGAATCATTATGTTGGACGAACACGGCATTATTGCGGTTGGAACTGATTTAAGCCAGGCTTACAATTTTGCTGATTTAGCAGAAGAAATGGCCCAGATTGCTTACCTCGCAGCCACGATTCCGGGCGATCGAGTCGGTTTAGATAATATCACATAGTCTCGTTTTAGAAATAACAGTACCCTCTTTTCTTCCGTACGATACGATACGGTCCTACAGTTCATTTGGGTTGAAAACGGTATAAAATTGGGGGAATAGCATAAATAACAATCAGGGTTTATAATAGCCTCACCACTCATCGGTGTGGGAGAATTCTTATGGCTGAAGCAAACGTTACAATCAATGCCCCCCCTGATACCTCACCCCAACCGCTGCTTCTGACCACCAAACTATACCTCCCGCCTATCCGCGCCCATTTAGTGCCTCGTCCGCGCCTAACCCAGCGGCTCAATGAAGGTTTGTCCCATAAGCTAACGCTAATTTCTGCTCCGGCCGGTTTTGGCAAGACCACCCTTTTGAGCGAATGGATTCCGCATAGTGAGTGGTGTGTGACCTGGGTGTCATTAGATGAAGGCGACAATGACCCCACTCGCTTCTGGTCCTACTTTATTGCCGGTCTGCAGCGGTTGAACCCCGAGCTTGGCAAAACTGCTCTCTTATTGTTCCAGTCCCCCCAGCCACCGCCACTAGAGTCATGTTTGACTACCTTACTCAACGAGATTGCGACCTTTCCAGAGCCATTTGTCCTGGTTTTGGATGATTACCATGTCATCGAAAACGCATCACTCCACGAAGCCATCACCTTTTTGCTTGACCATCTGCCGCCTCAGTTACACTTATTTATCACCACTCGGACTGATCCACCCTTCTCTTTGTCTCGACTGCGTGGTCGGGAACAACTGACCGAACTTCGGGCCGGAGATTTGCGTTTTACGCCTGATGAGGCGATGGCTTTTTTTAATCAGGTGATGGGCCTGGATCTCTCGCCAGATGATGTGGCTGCCCTCGAAGCCCACACCGAGGGCTGGATTGTTGGGTTGCAACTGGCTGCCCTCACCATGCAGGAGCGTGATGACCTATCCGATTTCATTACCGCCTTCACTGGTACGCATCGGTACATTCTGGATTATCTGACCGACGAAGTCTTGGAGCGGCAGCCTATGGGAACCACGGATTTCTTATTGCAGACTTCAATACTTGACCGGCTGTGTGGTCCCTTGTGCGATGCGATCACCGGAGGCAACGATGGTCAAACCACCCTGGAGTTGTTAGAGCAGGCCAACCTGTTTATCGTGCCCTTAGATGACGAGCGGCGCTGGTATCGCTACCACCATCTGTTCGCCGACGTTTTACGTCACCGTCTGTCGCTAACCCAACCCCAAAACATACCCGAGTATCATCACCAGGCCTCTATCTGGTTCGAGCAGCAGGGTCTGGCCGCCGAGGCGATTCACCACGCCCTGGTGGGCCAAGATTTTGATCGCACCGCCACCCTGATCGAACCGATTACCCTGCCGCTGGCCATGGGCGGGCAGCAGGCGACTGTTGAGCGATGGATGGCCAAGCTGCCGGTCAAACTGCGGCAGGTACGGCCGCGCCTTGCCTTGGCTTACGCCGTTGTCGCTATTTCTAACGCCGATTTTGCTACGGTCGAAACTTATCTCCATGAAGCGGAGGCAGCAGCCCCGTCCGGGGATGAGGAACGGGCAGCGTTGCAACTCGAGGTGGCTGCGCTTCGCACGATCGCCGGTAGTATCCTGGGCGATGGGCATGCTCCGGAACTAGGGCAGACGGTCTTAGGCCAACTGAGCCCGGACCATCCGCTCCGCAGTACGATCATCTCCGCTCTTAGCTATGCCGCCTTCGCTATTGGTGACCTGACAATGGCTAGCCAGATGCTAGAGGAAGCAAGTATGTCGCAGTTGGTCCAAAGTACCCCAAGCGCCGTAGGTGCGAACCTCGTCGCAATACTGGCAATGGTGCGTCGAGCCGAAGGACGGTTGCTCGAGGCACGGCGGATGGCCGTGGAGGTGCTGGATATATCCACACACAACGGTCGCACTCTGCCTATATCTGGCGCGTTGCTGGCCTATTTGCTGCTGGGGCTGATCCAGTACGAGCAGAATGAACTGGATGCAGCGGAGCGTACCCTGCGCCAGTGTGATGATCTGGCCCGCCGGTATCAGGTGACGATGTATAAGATTCTAGTGCAGTTCTATCTGGGATACGTCCTGGCTGCGCAGGGCGACTTGACTGGTGCGCTGCGGCTGGTCGAGCAAGCGGAAATGGAAGCAGGCCGCTATCTCTCACCACTGAATCTTCGTGAGTTCGTGGGGTTTCGTGTTCTGCTCTGGCTCAAGCAAGGTAATCTGGCTACCGCGTCTGCCTGGATGGCGCAAGACGAGCGTACGGTCGACCCAGATCGACCACAGTTCACAGCCTATGATGTTGATCGCTTTGCCCTGGTAAGAACGCTCATGGCCGAGGGGCGTTGGGCGGCGGCACAGATGGCTGTAGAGGATCTGTTAGACGCTGCGGAGACCACCGGCCACGGCCGCTTCGTAATCTGGGCGTTGGTCTGGCAGGCGCTTATCCTGGATGCTCAGGACGATATCAGGGCGGCGCTCAAGGCTCTTGAACACGCCCTGGTCCTGGCCGAACCGGAGGGCTACGTGCGCATCTTTGTGGACGAGGGTATGCCGATGGTGGCGTTATTGGAAAGAATGAACGCTTCGCGTGAAGGCGGAAGACTGAAGGAATATATTTCTAAACTGCTCACTGCCTTTAAAGAAGACCCAACTGAGAGGGTTCAGGTAAAGGATAACAACCTTCAGCCTTCATCCCCCAACCTTCATGCCTTAGTTGAACCTCTAACAGAACGCGAGTTGGAAGTGCTGAATCTCATCGCTGCCGGTCTGAAAAACCGGGTCATTGGGGAGGAACTCGTCATCACCGTCGGCACCGTCAAGCGGCATATCTCCAACATTTATGGCAAGTTGGGCGTGACCAATCGGGTTCAGGCTGTATCCAAAGCCAGGCAGTTAGACCTGCTGCCATAGGAGGCTTGAAGTCCAATAGAGTATCCCCAAATGCTGTGTTGAGTTGAAATTCTCTTTAGCTACGCTCTCTATCTCCTCAAGTACAACCCCCCCACCCCTTAAAATACAACCCCCTAATGTGTCATTGGGTACATGACTCTGCCCGTGTTTTGTTGTTATAATGAGGGCAAAGAATGACAGTTCAATATGGACATCGCTCCAAGAGAACTGAGTTTAGAAGCATAGGGAGTTCAAACGATGACCAACATTTACCATATTCGCATTAAAGGCCATCTGGACGAGAACTGGTCGGCTTGGCTAGATGATTTGGTAATAACCCACGAAGCAGACGGCGTAACGCTACTCAGCGGGTTGGTGGTTGATCAGGCCGCCTTGCTCGGTCTACTTCGCAGACTACACGATTTGGGACTAACCTTACTTTCTGTCGCCAATGCTGTTGACTAGACCAGAAAGGAATCTCTTGATAACCAACATTTATTTCTTAACGTAAGGCGTTTTACGTGACTTATTCAGCCGCTTGCCCCAAAGTAGTAGCCTATTTGAATTTAAACTAAATTATATTAAGGAGAAATATAATGCCAACTGAAATCAAAGAACATGAAACAGTCAATTCTGGAAGTGTCAAACGTGAAGTCACTATACAAGGTGCAAAGATTTTCGTCCTTGAAAAGGGATATGGGATACCTGTATTGCTGATACACGGATCACCCGATACACATGAGATGTGGCTGCCATTGATGGAACATATGCCTGATGATGTACGTTGTCTCGCACTGGATTTACCCGGTTTTGGGCAATCGACCTTGCCTTCCGACTTCTCACTCACGCTGGATAACATGGCTGATTTTGTTCGTGAGTTGCTGATCTCACTAAATGTTGATGACCCTGTCACGTTAGTGACAACGGATTTTGGCGCTCATTATGGTCTGGCATTCACGGCGAAATACCCAGAGCTTGTGCGAGGTGTTGCCATTTCCAACACCAATTTTTTCACGGATTATCAGTGGCATTTTTTCGCTAAATTGTATCGCATGCCTGTGATTGGTGAGTTATTGGTAGCAACAGCGACCAGAACAACACTCCGTAAAACACTTAAAAAGGTCTCCCCTGCCATGCCAGATAGCTATATTGACCGTTCTTTTGATGCTAGCTTTGGCTCACATGCGGTGCGTAAGACAATCCTTCGCATGTACCGGGAGCGGGACTCAAAGGATTTCAAGGGGTGGGAAGACAAGCTATTGGCTGTGCTAAAACACAAACCTGCTCTCGTTCTCTGGGGAGATCGTGACCCGTTTATCAGTCCATCGTACGCAGATCGCTTTGTCGGTGCCCAAGTCCATCACTTTGCCGAATACAGTCATTGGCTACCGTTGGAGGCTCCTACCGGATACGCTGACATATTGATTCCCTGGTTGAAAAGCCTGTAGACGCGAGGTGATTTTGCCCTGAAAAGTGGGCGCACAGAGTAGAGAAAAAAGGGTCAGCTTTAACCGGCTGGCCCTTTTGCCTTTTAAACAGCTAATCGGGCGCTTTAGGGTAACCTTAAGATTTGAACAAGGTCAATGAGAACTGTGTCAATGCGGAATAGATGATTTTCGATTTGCAGGTTGGATATCTTTTCCCTGACTAATTTCCCTTAACAAATCTTCCATTTTTTGGAGGAAAGATCACATTGCAGTTAGCACATTTCTCAGAGTCTTGCAAAGCTGAACCAACATTCAGGAGAGAGGAGTATGCACCGATACAACAATTTAGCTGGACGACCAAGCCAGACCACCTCAAGGCAACATCAGGGATTCAGATGGTTTCTGGCGTTGACGTGCTTGACGTTGCTTCTGGCCGATAGCGTTGGGACACTCCCGATGGATTGAGGAAGTATGGATAACCACCTTATTTCAAACTAGCAATTACGGTAAACTATCCTTCGCTCTTCAAAACCGTTAAATCCTTTTGACAATCATCAACTTTTATGTTACGGTTGGGTTAACCGGTTGCGTAAGCGATTACGTACCCGGTTACATAAGAATTTCACTTCATCTCCTTCTTCCCGTACCCCTTTGTATCAAATAATTACCACAATGGTGTGATGCTTCAATGGTCAGGGTTCGTATAAAAGATGTAGCTAAACAGGCCGGTGTCTCGACAGCGACCGTATCTCACGTCATTAACGAAACCCGCTTTGTCAGTGAAGAAACTCGACAAAAAGTTTTAGAGGCAATTGATGCTTTAAATTACCAGCCTAGTGCTATTGCGCGTGGTTTGGCCACAAATGCTACACAAACTATAGGTTTAATTGTCTCCGATATTACTAACCCCTTCTTTACCGCTGTAGCCCGGGGTGTTGAAGATGAAATCAATCGACACGGCTACCATACCATCTTCTGCAACACCGATGAAGACCCGGCACGTGAAGACGAATACTTACGCCTGCTGTCTGCCCGCCAAATAGATGGCTTAATTATTGCTCCTACCGGCATCCGGTCTGAACGTTTGATTCGAATGGCAGAGGCAGATGTTCCTATCGTATTGCTAGATCGAGGGACACCTGATCTTGAAGCCCCTTTGGTTGGGGTTGATAATGAAGGTGGAGCCTATCAAGCTACACAATACCTGATAGAGTTGGGACACCATCGTATTGCTATCATGATGGGGATGGAGACAATCTCAACGTTACGAACACGCCTCGATGGGTATAAACGTGCCTTACAAGAAGCTGAGATTCCTCTTGATGAAGACTTGATTATCCATGCTGATCCTCGCTTTTACCATCGCCGGCCCTATTCTCCTGAGGCTCCTTTGAGCCTTCCTACGAATAATCAAATGACCCCTACTGCTTATCACGCTTTGCAAGAGTTGTTAGATTTATCTGAACATCCCACAGCTATCTTTGTTACTAATAATCAGATGACCGTGGGGGCGCTTTACGCGCTTAGAGAACGGAAGCTGCGCTGCCCAGAAGATATATCTCTGGTCAGTTTTGATGACCATGATTGGGCGCCGCTCTTCTCCCCACCGTTAACCGTTGTTCGTCAACCAACCTACCAACTGGGTCAAATGGCTGCTAAAATACTCATGCGGCTTATTAACCGCCAGGAAATTGATTTACCCTCACCCTTACCAACTCAGTTGGTTGTAAGAGAATCTTGTCAAAGGGTAATTATGTTCATTGATAGCTAGCCACTGATTCCTAAAATGAAAGCCCTTATTGAACAGATATTAGCAACATAAGCCAATTTCTAAATCGAGCCAAGAAATAGCCTCAATTATTAAGGAGATAAAAAGTGGCAAATGTAAAAGATATTCAAATGAATCCCCCGCAGAATAGGCTAATTGGGGATATGCCTAAAGTTGGTATTCGGCCCACCATTGATGGCCGTTTGGGTGGTGTCCGTGAGTCGCTGGAAGAGCAAACGATGGCCATGGCCCAATCTGTAGCCAATCTCATCAGCGAGAACCTGCGCCATGCTAACGGTCTTCCGGTAGAGTGTGTCATCACCGATACTACCATTGGCGGTGTGGCTGAAGCGGCTCAGACTGCCGAAAAGTTCAAGAAAGAGGGCGTTGGCGTCTCGTTAACAGTTACGCCCTGTTGGTGTTACGGCTCCGAGACAATGGATATGGACTCTCACATCCCCAAGGCGGTCTGGGGTTTCAATGGAACCGAACGCCCCGGGGCGGTCTATCTGGCGGCGGTGTTAGCCGGACATAATCAAAAAGGACTGCCTGCCTTTAGTATCTATGGGCGTGATGTGCAGGATTTAGGGGACACCTCGGTTCCAGCAGATGTCCGGGAGCGGATTCTACAATTCGTTCGCTCCGGGCTGGCCGTAGCCACGATGCGCGGCAAATCCTACCTGGCGATGGGCGGGGTATCGATGGGGATTGGCGGTTCCATTGTTGACCAGTCTCTTTTTGAAAGCTATCTTGGCATGCGGGTCGAAACGATTGATATGGTCGAGTTTGTTCGCCGTATCCATGAGGAAATATATGATAAAGAGGAATTCGAGCGAGCCTTGGCCTGGGTCAAAGAGAATTGTCCCGAAGGAAAAGATTACAACCCCGCTGAAAAGCAGCGCAGCCGCAGCCAAAAAGACCGGGATTGGGAAATCTCGGTAAAAATGGCCCTCATCGCCCGCGACCTGATGGTGGGTAATCCCAAGCTGGCAGAAATGGGCTTCGGCGAGGAGGCCTTAGGACGCAACGCCATTGCTTCTGGGTTCCAAGGCCAGCGCCACTGGACCGATCACTTACCCAACGGCGACTTTATGGAAGCTATCTTGACTACCTCATTCGACTGGAATGGAATCCGCCAGCCTTATATCGTCGCGACGGAAAATGATGCACTAAACGGAATTTCGATGCTCTTGGGCCATCTATTGACTGGCACGGCCCAGATCTTTGCCGATGTGCGCACTTATTGGAGCCCAGAAGCTGTCAGGCGCGTGACCGGTCACGAACTGACAGGCCGGGCCGAAGGTGGTATTTTGCACCTGATTAACTCCGGCCCGGCCACTTTAGATGGGACGGGCCATCAATTCAGGGATGGTCAGCCGGTGATGAAGCCTTATTGGGACATTACCCCAGACGAGGTTGAGAAATGCCTGGATGCCACCACCTGGCATGCCTCAATGGTGGAATACTTTCGGGGTGGTGGCTGGTCCACCCGTTATAAGACCCTTGGGGGGATGCCGGTGACAATGTGTCGGGTCAATTTGATTAAGGGACTCGGCCCGGCCCTCCAGATTGCTGAGGGATATACGGTTGACCTGCCCCAAGCAGTTCACGACGTTCTCGATGAGCGGACCAATCCCACGTGGCCGACCACATGGTTTGTACCCAATCTTACCGGCAGTGGGCCTTTCCGCGATGTATACACCGCCATGTATAGCTGGGGAGCCAATCATGGAGCCATCAGCTACGGCCATATTGGCTCTGAGTTAATTACTTTGGCTTCGATGTTGCGCATTCCGGTTTATATGCACAATGTACCGGAAGAGCAAATCTTTAGGCCCAGCGCCTGGACTGCCTTTGGCGCGATGGAGCCACAAGGGGCTGACTTCCGAGCCTGTGCTAACTTTGGGCCGTTGTATGGTTAGGTGTGGAGATTAGAGATTGATGAAGCAAGCCAATCTCTGATCTCCTAATAACCAATCTCCACCCACGGAAATAAGATGTCAAGGGGCAACAACTATGACCAAAACTACTAACTTTCTAGCTTTTGACCTCGGCGCTGAGAGTGGCCGGGCTGTGGTGGGGCGCTTTGATGGCGAGCGACTCTCGCTGGAAGAGATGCACCGCTTTTCCAATGGACCTACCCGGATTCACGACCATCTGCACTGGAACGTCCTGAACCTCTTCACCGAGATGAAACAGGGCTTGGCAAAAACTGTTAACCAGCATGGAGTTGAGTTATCTGCTTTTGGCCTGGATACGTGGGGGGTTGATTTTGGCCTGCTAGACCGGTCTGACAATCTTATCGGCAATCCGTACCACTACCGTGATAGTCACACGGATGGGATGGTAGAAAAAGCTTTTGAAATCGTACCACGAGTCGAGATATTTGAGCAGACTGGTATCCAGTTTATGCAACTAAACACCCTATTTCAGCTATTGGCCCTGGCCCAACAGAAATCTCCGGTCATGGAAATTGCCGATAGTTTGCTTATGATGCCGGATTTGTTCAACTTTTGGTTTACCGGCCAAAAGGCCAGCGAATTTACCATCGCCAGTACCAGCCAGTGTTACAACATGAGCCAGGGGCGGTGGGCAACCGACCTTCTAGAAAAATTAGATTTGCCTACTGACATTTTTCAAAGGGTTGTCCAACCTGGTACAGAAATTGGTAGGCTTCTACCTGCGCTTGTTGAAGAACTTGGTCTCGGCTATCACGTTCCAGTTATCGCGCCCGGCTGTCATGATACGGCCAGTGCGGTAGCTGCGGTGCCGGTAGCTGAATCTGCGGCAGATAGCTTCGCTTATATCAGCTCAGGAACCTGGTCATTAGTAGGTACTGAGATTACTTCGCCGGTCATCAATGACAAGAGCCTGGCCTACAACTTTACCAACGAGGGCGGGGTTCAAAATACGATTAGATTGTTAAAAAATCTCGGTGGCTTATGGCTAATACAGGAGTGTCGCCGGACCTGGGCGCAACAGGGTAATGACCTTTCTTACGATGATTTGACTCGCCTGGCAGATGAAGCGATGCCCTTTACTGTCTTGGTTGACCCGGACGATAGCTCATTCTTGGCTCCCGGCGATATGCCCGCCCGCATTCGAGAATTTTGCGTCCGTACCGGGCAGGTTTCCCCCGATACAGAAGGTGCATTTATACGCTGCGCCCTAGAGAGCTTGGCCCTCAAGTATCGCTGGGTGGTCGAAAAAGTTGAAGAACTGATTGAACGTCCTATCACCGTGATCCATATTGTTGGGGGTGGCACACAAAATCGGCTGCTTAACCAATTTACCGCTAATGTGACCGGTCGGCCTGTGGTGACGGGACCCATCGAAGCCACGGCCATCGGCAATATTTTGATGCAGATGTTAGCGGTAGGCCAGATTAACTCCTTGAGTGAGGGCCGAGATATTGTCAGGCGCTCATTTCCTGTAGAAACTTATCAGCCGGAGGATAGCGGGGCCTGGACAGAGTCTTTTCAGCGCTTTGTAAACCTTATCGAAGACGAATAACTGAGTGTTTAACACGGAAAATAAAGGCCATTCTAAAAGAGTGGGTTATCCAGAACATGGGTATCCGCGCCGTCACATCGTGATTGATGCAGTGTAGTTGGTGAACCACATTACCTCAAGTATGAGGCTTTGCCCTTCGTGACTTACCCTCATATCCACTAAACCGGGGAAATCTCAGTTACTTCAACGCTCATCCTTTGGATGCTTTACAATTGTAGAAGTTACGCAGTTCATCTTTCCGGAAGTTGAATCGGAGGCGATTTTGCTGAATTATGCCAGATTATCAGGCTTACAACCAACTTCGGGGAAGGTTTTATAGCCCAACTGCGTACGCCCTAAATTGATTATGCAACAACCTTAAAAATTATTTTGCACATGCTGTGTTTTATTGGGTATTTTGTTGGCTGATAGCCCCATGTCGTGCTATAATGACAATGGTAATAGCGCGATGTCCTGGTCTGCTTGGTCGCGTCACAAAAATCTCTTTGAGGTGGCGCAAACCTCTCCTTTGATGTTATAATGGATATTGCTGGAGAAAATGCATGGAAGATTTGATAGGCCGCACGTTTGGTGGCTATGAGTTAAAGGAACATGTTGGCGCTGGCGGTGTCGCTAGTATCTATAAGGGTTTTGACGATAGATTATCCCGCTGGGTCGCCATTAAGGTTGTTCCTATTCAAGCTTCTGGTGGAGCTACCGAAGAAACTATGCTGGCTCGTTTTCGGCTCGAAGCCCAAGCTATTGCCGCCTTACGGCATCGCAACATCCTAACGATATACGGCTACGGTGAAGAAGAAGGCTATGCCTATATCGTCATGGAATATGTACCCGGCGGCTCTTTGAAAGACCGCATCGAAGAGAGCAAGCCCTTCACCTGGGAACAGGCTTTAACCGTGATTATTCCGGTAGCTCAAGCGCTCGCTTTTGCCCATGACCATAATATCATTCATCGTGATATTAAGCCCGCTAATATTTTAATGCCTCAAGACGATTGGCCGCTACTGGCTGATTTTGGTTTAGCCAAAATGGAGCAGACAGCCAGGCCGAACCTGACAATGCCGGGTCAGGTATTAGGAACGATGGCTTATGCCGCCCCCGAACAAATTCAAGAGGGTGAGATAGATGCCCGCATAGATATTTATTCACTGGGGATTGTATTATATGAGTTGCTATCGGGTAAGCTCCCCTTTGAAGGCGAAACATCATTTGATTTTTTGATGGCCCGATTAACCGAACCACCCCGACCAGTCCATGAAGCCAACCCGGATGTGCCTGCTATATTTGTATCTATATTAGACAAAGCCTTAGCCCAGAACCAGGATGATCGCTATCAGACGATGGCAGAGTTTTCTCAAGACCTCATCGAGGCCCGATATAAATTAAGACGGGGCGAGGTACAAGAGACGACAACCAGTGTAATAGACTCCGACATGGTCCAAGAGCCGCCTCACCTTTCGTTGAAGCTAACTCGAAATGGCGAGCAGATTATCAAGAGTAACCAAGCGGAGTTGGTTGTAGGGCGTGCCCACAAAAAGAGTAGCCCTGATATTGATTTAGCCCCGCATGATGGGGCTAAAGCTGGCGTATCTCGACGACACGCACGCCTGATACGCGAAAAAAATCAATGGTATCTCGAAGATTTGGGCAGTACTAATGGCACTTTCTTGAATGGGTCAAGAGTTTCTCCCCATGAAAAGATTATTATAAAAAAAGGTGATAAAGTTCGGTTTGGGCAAATTGAGTTAGAGTTTGGATTAGAAGCCTAAAAATCTCTTGGTAAGGGCTAACCCCTTACTTTGTTACTATCATTAGTAGATGTTTAATGAGGAGTCTCTAAATCAGGAGGCTCCTCGCTTTGTTTTGTGGAAAGGCGAAAATCAGGGCATGTTCAAGGTCGGTTGACAAATAGAAGCGACTGTGTGGTAGGGGCGAGGCAACTCGGCTTGATGTTCTCCGAACAAAAGGCGGCCTCTCCGAGTTGCCTCGCCCCTACGCCATCATACGGTCTCTAGCTCGGACTTTGTACTGCTGCGGGCGAAAATGGCAAATGATGATGAAGGCGAAAAGTTCTTTTAAAATCTTTATAGTCGTTAGTTTCGTCGCTACGCTGACCTTGGTGGCGTGCGCACTTATCGGAAATGTAAAAGGAATAACACCCTCGCCGCCCCGTACTGTTTCGCCTGAGCCAACGTTTGTGGTCATTAACCTGCCTACTGTTACCCCGTTTTCCCCGCCCGAATCTACTCCCACCCCACAGCCAACCAATACGGCCACCTTGGTAATTTCTCAAACTGCGACCTCCACCCATACCCCTACCCCAATACCTACCCAGACACCGTCACCAACCGACTCACCAACGGCCACTACTACAGCGCCCACCCCAACCCAAATACCAACCCGGGGGGCGATTAACCATGTCGTTATCATTAGCGTTGATGGGCTACGCCCCGATGCCCTGGATTTAGCCAACACCCCCACCCTCGACGCTTTGCGGGCAGCAGGCGCTTATAGTTCCAGGGCACAGGCCGTTGTACCGAGTGTCACATTGATTAACCACGCCTCTATGTTGGGGGGGATGGGGATGGAAAAGCATGGCATCACCTGGAATGTCCTCGATCCAAGCCTGGGCAAAATCAATGGCCCGACCCTCTTCACCGTGGCCCATGAAGCGGGTCTGAGTACGGCGATGGTCGTTGGCAAGCCCCGCTTCGAACACTTGGTTTTGCCCGACTCGGTTGATAATTATATCTATGCCGGTCCGACAGACCGGCAGGTCACAGACCAAGCGTTGCAGGTGATTCAGGCAGGCTTGCCCAACATTCTTTTTATCCATTTGCCGGATGTTGATGCGATGGGCCATCAAGCGGGCTGGATGTCGCCGGACCAATTGGCATCTGTGGCCCAGACCGATGGCATGATTGGCGAAGTTGTGTCGGCCCTCGAAGCCGGAGGATATCTTGACAAGACCCTCATCATCATTACTGCTGACCATGGGGGCCATGACACAACCCACGGCACCGACTCACTAGAAGATACGACCATCCCTTGGTTGGCTGTTGGGCCTGGCGTACCTGCGGGTATCATTCTCGAAAGCAACATCGTCACTTACGATACGGCGGCTACGGCCTTATACGCCCTGGATTTACCCATTCCTGAAGTGTGGGATGGTCGGCCTGTAATGGGGATTTTTAATTGATTGTCCTATATGGTATTATACCTGGATATGGCGGGTTAAATATTTAAGTGGACAAGCCCGTATAAAATTTGTGGTGGGTTTGTCCAGTTGGAAAAATTGTTATGCTTTGAGAACGATATGATTAACAACAATACCAATCCTGTAGAATGGGCATTATTAATGTATGAGCTTGAGGATGCAAAAGAACATCTTCAAGATCTAATAGATGAAATGGCAGACAGCAGAGCCTTTGATGAGACGGATTTCAGAATACAACTTGGTCACGTATACGCTCATTTAAATCGTAGTTGGAATGCCAGAAACTATGAAGGTGAGGTCAGTGATGAAAACCGGGATAAATTTAGCTCTTTCCCAACTGACCTTGAACCAATTTAACTATGAAGCATAACCTGTCGCTCCAGCCGACCCGCCCGCTGCGTGATTTTGTTTACTTTTTGGGGTGCCGTGCAGCGGTCAGTGAAACATACGTTGGTCAGCACAGCGAATGAGAATAATGTTAAACAAGGGATAAAGGATAAAGATAAGGGTGGCTAAAAAGAAAAAGAAAAAACGACGGGCTACTCTGCCAGCGCAGGATGAACTGAAGGCTGTCCAGATTGTTCAATACGAAATTACATTTGAATCGATCCAAGACCGACGTTATAAACGTTTGCCTGATCCCGTAAAGGTTACAATTGAACGACTTCACCACGAGGCTCAAAGATACCCCCGTCAGGCAATTCCCGAACTGATTAATTTGATCGAAAAATATCCAAACATACCAATGTTGTACAACTACCTCAGTGTTGCCTATTCCCAGGCTGGTCAACGGGAAAAAGCGGAGGAAACCATTCGGGAGAATTACCGACATAATCCTGATTATCTGTTTGCACGTTTGAATTATGCGGAACTCTGTCGGGTGCAGGGGGATTATGAACAAATAGCAGAAATATTTGAACATAAATTTGATTTGAAGCTTTTGTACCCGAAACGGAAGCGCTTTCATATCTCAGAAGTTGCGAATTTTATGGGACTGATTGGTATCTACTTTTTAGAGACGGGTCAACGAGAAGTGGCCGAGCAGTATTATAAAATTCTTAGAGAGATTGCCCCCGACTATCCTTTAACAAAGATGTTTCGTGAGAAGCTACATCCAGGCTTGCTTAGGCGAATATTGAGTAATTCAGATTAACAAGCACAAAACACTACTCACGCTGAACCGAAACCAACGTCTTAACATCAGCCTCGGTGGTGGGGAGAAGGATGATAAATTTGGTGCCGACACCTTCCACGCTCTCGGCCCGCACATACCCCCCGTGCGCTTCGATGATTTCCTTGGTGATGGTTAAGCCTAATCCCGTTCCCTGGCCTCGCTTGCGGCTTTTGTCAACCTGATAAAAGCGTTCAAAAATACGGCCCAAATCCTCTGCTGGAATGCCGGGGCCGGTATCACTGATGCTGATTTCGATAAATTGGCCTCGCTCAGAGAGCAGTGTTGTGGCATCGGGCCGCACCGAGCCGGGTTGCACCTGGCGCGGACGAGCTGTTCCCTGAGTCGTTTTACCGGTAATCGTTACCTGGCCACCTGGGGGTGTGTATTTGATGGCATTACTCAAAAGATTGGTAAAGACCTGGGCTAGCCTGTCGCCATCGCCCACGATACGAGGCAGTTGAATCCATCTCTTAACCAATTTAATCTCCTTACTGGCTGCCTGGGGAAGAAGCCGGTTGATGGTACTCTCTAAAATTTGGAGCAGGTCAAGCCGAGTTTTTTGCATCACAATCTGGCCGGAGTCAATACGGGCCAAATCCAGCAAATCTTCGACCAGACGGCTCATGCGGCTTGCTTCTTGGTGGATAATATCGGCGGCGCGGCGGCGGGCGGCTTCATCCTGAGTGGCCCCCTCCATAATGGCCTGCGAAAAGCCCTGAATCGAGGTGAGGGGCGTTTTTAACTCGTGCGATACGTTGGAGACAAAATCGCGCATGGCTTGCTGGCTGGCCTGGACTTGAGCAGCCATCACATTGAAACTGGTGGCTACTCGTTTAACCTCAGGTGGGCCTTGTTCCGGTAGGCGATGCTCATAATCGCCAGCGGCCACGGCCCCGGTGGCTCTGGCGATTCGTTGTAAGGGCAAAGCGATGGATCGGGCAATGAGGACCCCTAGCAAAAGGGATAGGAGCAAGGCCACGATTCCGGCCAGTAAAAAGCCTCCCCCTAATTCGGTAATAAAAGCTGGCACAAACGGCGGCCGATTGGCGATAGTTGCCACAAAACCGACAGGCTCGTTGGGCGGGCCGACCGGCGTGGCCGCATATATAATTGATTGGCCGTTCGGGGCGCGAAACGTTGCGAACTCCGCATCTATATCTGGAATATTTAACTGCTGTCCGGCCCATTGATTTTGGCTATCGACTAAAACCTGGCCCTGAGTGTTAGCAAAAATCAGGCGAGTGTTGCTATCAGGAGGCCACCGGTTGAGCTGTTGTATCACTGTAGCGGTTGATGCGCCTTGGCGATATAGATTATCCACCTGGCGCCCAATTTGCCGGGCCTGGGGAACCAGCCTGCCTTTGATAAGGCGATTCTCGATTGGCCGCGAGATAAGGATGAGCGTCACCAGGGCTAAGACCAGCGTGACCAGGATAATCACAATATAGGAAATGATAAGTCGCCAACTGAGGCTCATTCAGCCACCACCAGTTTGTAGCCAACCCCCCACACGGTCTCTATTCGGACCCGCTTATCTGCCTTCAGTCGTTCCCGTAAGTGGGCCACATGGACATCTACCGTTCGAGTTTCGCCATAAAAATCAAAACCCCAGGCCAGTTCAAGCAACTTTTCGCGGGTGAGAGCCAGGCCTTTGTTTTCGACAAAGCATTGCAGCAAATCGAACTCCTTTGTCCGTAATTCCAGCATGGTATCCCCAAGCTTGGCTTCATGCCGGTCAAGGTCAATAGTTAAGGGGCCAACGTGCAAAGCCGGGGCATCTACCCGTTTTGATTCCCTGAAATTACCCCGGCGTAAAACAGCCTTCACCCGGGCCACCAATTCACGAGGATTGTAGGGCTTGGTCATATAATCATCCGCCCCCAACTCCAACCCGACAATTTTATCGATATCGTCGGTGTGGGCGGTGAGCATAATAATCGGTACCTGACTGGTGGCTCGAATTTTTTTGCAGACTTCCCACCCATTTAAATTAGGCAACATCAGGTCGAGCACAATCAAAGCCGGGTTGCGTGTCTCAAATTTTTGCAGCGCCTCTAAGCCATCATAAGCCGCCTCAACCCGGTAGCCTTCATTTTCAAGGTAGAGTCGTCCCAACTCTATGATATTTGCCTCATCGTCAACAATCAGAATAGTCTCTTGGCTCATTGTTGTACCTCTAGCTCTAATTGTAAGCATAGTTGGTGTAGTATCAAGTGTTAAGAGGTAATTTGCCATCAACCTTGTTCAAGAATTGTGACTTTCGGGCAAAATGTTTAGTACTTAAGTCCCTGAATTTATCTGACTTTTATCCCTTCCTTTTGTTGAGTTTTTACGATATTCTGGATAGTGGACAAATCTTTTAGGAAAAACACCTTGACTCACCAGACACCAGGAACACTCGATTTAAATATCGCCAGACTTGAACACCATATAAAATTATTAGAGCAACAGTTGACTATGTGTGCCACCTATCCTCATCACAAACTCAAGTTGGCAGAGGAAAAGTTACAGGTGCAGTGTCAGCTTGAGCAGTTGCGTCAATATCGTGATACGTTAAAGTAGCGAATATAGGCTTAATACCGCTAAAGTCTCATATCAAACGAATCTAATAACAGGCCGCCTGACAGGCGGCTTTTTGCATCGGCTAGATTTATTGTGTGGAACTCTAAACGATAGAAAGTGGTATAAATGACCAACTCATGGTAGCATTGAATTGATTTCATCTCCGCAATAGTGAGGCTGATGGCTGGTATAATTACAACTTTAGAAGTGCAAAAACGTAATAAAGAACGAGTCAATGTCTATCTGGATGGTCAATACACCTTTGCCGTCACGCTGGTGGCGGCTACAAGCTTGCGAAAAGGCCAACATCTGAGTGATGAAGATATTGACCAACTCAAAAGCCACGACAAACGGGATAAAGCCTACAATCATGCCCTCTTTTTTTTGGGGTTTCGTTCGCGTAGTCAGGTGGAAATTGAAAATTACTTGCGTGGTAAAAAATACTCACCTGAGGTAATAACTGAAATCGTAGACCGGCTGATACAGGAGGAGTATCTAAGTGACGAATCGTTTGCCCGGACTTGGGTGGCAGAACGGGAACGCTTCCGGCCCCGCAGCCGAAAAGCTCTGCGTTACGAATTGAGGCAAAAAGGCGTCAGTGACAAAGTGATTGAAAATGTATTGGCCGATTTGGACGAAGATGAATTGGCATGGCAAGCGATAGAGGGCAAGCTCCGGCAATGGCAGCATTTGGAGCGGGTAGATTTTAACAAAAAAGCCCTGGGTTTTTTAAGTCGGCGTGGTTTTAATTATGAAATTGCCCGGCAGGCGGTTGACCGGGCCTGGGAGTCGATTCAGG
>Ga0210124_1000404_pt1 | contig 22444 bp, 17 predicted proteins | sample Muzzi_PWC_D2_FD_185554 | JGI IMG/M metagenome (GOLD analysis project Ga0210124, IMG submission 185554) | Wetland microbial communities from San Francisco Bay, California, USA, that impact long-term carbon sequestration - Muzzi_PWC_D2 (SPAdes) | ecosystem: Environmental > Aquatic > Marine >... | reverse complement strand
AGATGTTTACAGCACGCTCGGCGACTATCGACAGGCTATCAATGCTTATCAACAAGCAATTGCTTTAGACCCTGGCTATGCCTGGCCCTACAATAATTTGGGTCTGGTTTACGAAAGTATGGGCGAGTACCAACAGGCAATTGATATTTATAAAGAGGTTATCAACCTTCACCTTAGCAACCATGACCGGGCTGTATCGTGGAATAGTTTGGGAGATGTTTATCGAGAATTGCAACGGGAAACAGAAGCTATCGCTGCCTATGAACAGGCCATCAAACTGGACCCCGATTATGCCTGGCCTTACAATAGCCTGGGAGCCATCTATGAAAAGCAGGGCGCACACGATCAAGCCTTCGCCCTTTACCAGCAGGCTACCCGGCGGCACAGGCAGAGGTCACTGGTTTAGATAATTTATATAGAATAGAAAGGAACCTATACAATGCTACTTTCAGAAGAAGAGCGCAAACAATTTGCCACCCTGGTCAATGCGGTGATTGATCTTCCCCTGGTCTCAGAAGAGCTAGAGCAGACCATTTTTGAGCATGCCATAGGCATGATAGATGCTGCCCTGGAGGATACGTTGCCCGTTATTTTCCAAAGCTTGATGAGACAGATAGAGCAAGGTATTGATAAAGACCACGCCAAAGACTTTGCTGACCGGCTGGTGGTATCGGTGAATCAAAAGGTTGATCTCCCTTATCTCAATGAGGAACAAGAAGCTCAGTTGCTGCGAATTGTCATCACCCCCCTGGTCAAAGCCATGACGGATGGAAAGACCCTCCAAAGTGTGCTGCCAGCGCTACAAGCTACCGGAGGAGCCTGAGGCGAAGAAATTAGGACCCAATAGCCCGTCAAGAACTTTGGCGGGTTTTTTCATTTCTGGGGTTGTCATATGCTTAGCGGGTTTTTCCTACACCGTTGAGTTATGTTATACTACGGTAAATTAATCAAGGTTGTTCCCTCCTTTCTTACGGTCGATGTTTCTACGAATGCTATGAAATCTTTATTACTTCGAGTCCGATAACAACGATTACAGAAATAAGGAAGGGTACTTGATATGACTGATGCATCGTCAGAACCCGGTCAAAATCAGTGGAAATTAATTGTCTATAGCGACCCGGATACCACCGAGACTATTCCCATTACCGGAAATTCGCTTACGATTGGCCGGGATCTGGAAAATGATATACCCTTAGATGATTTGGAGGTTTCCAGGCATCACGCCCGCATCACCCGGCGCGGTGAACACCTCATCATCGAAGATTTGAATAGCGCAAATGGCACGTCGGTCAATGGCGCTCAGTTGACGGAGCCTTTTGCCCTGCGTTCCGACGATGTCATCGCTATTGGCTCCTTTACCCTAAAGGTCGAAGGACCACCTCAAAACATTCCACAATCTCGGGTTAAGACAAGCGTTCACCCTACGCCACCAGCCAAACAGAAATCCAGAGCGTGGCTTCCCTGGCTAATTGCTGGAGGAATTTTTGGTGTGGTGGTCATCATCTTGATGGGGTTATTCTTGGGGGGCTGGTTCATCACAAATCGTGACTCAACTGTTGTCGAGACATCGGGCCAGGAAACAGCAACACCAAATGTGCCAACGATTGTTATCAATCAAGCCCCGGCTGATAATAGCCAGATAAAAGTTAACCAATCGGTGACAATTCAGGCTATTGCTTCTGACCCATCAGGGGTAAGGCGTATGGAGTTGTGGGTGAATGGTCGAAAAGTCGATGAAATTGCTACCTCCTTGACCCAGAATGCGCCCTCAATGGCCGGGGCTTTTCAATGGACGCCGGAGACACCGGGAACCTATGCCCTCGAAATTCGGACATACAACCAGCAAGGTTTAGCTAATACTCTATCGGCCACCACCCTGATTGCGGTAGGTAATGCACCTACGACTCTACCTCTCCCTTCTAACACACCTACTCCTACAATCACCCCGCTACCGCCTACATTTACCCCAACACCTACGCCCACCGACCAGCCATCCCCAACCCCTATCCCGGCCACATCGACACCAGCAATTGCCCGCTTAACGGTTAATACGCCGGCACTCAATGTGCGGAGTGGTCCTGGTGTGCAATATAATCCCATAGGTCAGTTAGTACAGAACGACCAGGTTGAAATTATAGGCCAGGCCAATAGTGGGCAGGGTCAATGGTGGCAAATTGCCTTTACCTCTGCGCCGGGCGGCGCGGGTTGGGTCTCTGCCGATCCTAATCTTGTGAGTGCTCTTAATACAGAGGCCATACCGATTGTGGCAGCCCCGGCCCTTCCCACGGCTACGCCAACCGCGCCTCCGACCCCAACTGCAACGACGATTGTACCAGCGGCAACCGTTATTCGGCCCCCGGATGGCAAAACATTGCTTATTATCAGCAATCGTAGCACCCTGAATCAACCGGCTCGTTTGACGCTTTCCGGTGGGAAGTCTGTGGGAGGGGGTAAAGAGTTTGATCCACCACCAAACGGTGAAATTGAGGTTGTGCTTGAACCTGATTTTTATCGTGCTTTATGGAGTTCGCCAGCTCGAGGCGGCTTTGCTCGCGGCGCAGATTTTACGGCGGTAGCCGGTAAAGTGATGGTAATGTGGATTGTACCGGAGGATGGCCGGACCGAAACCGAAGTATATGACCAGTTGACGATTGGTGGCGGAGCGCCCGATGCAACCCCATCGGCAGCCGCCACGCCCGCTTCCCCTGCAGTAGACTATAACGCCCCACCTGGCAGAGCTTTGCTGATTGCGGGTAATCGCAGTGTTGTCAATGATTATGCTGTCGTCACTATATCTGGTGGTAACTTTGGAGGGGGGCAACAAACCACCTTGGACGCGAATACAGAAACGCCGTTGGAACTACTCCCTGGCAAATATCGGGCTGTTTGGAACACGCCTTCTCATGGTGGATTCAATGCGGGTCGCGAATTTTCAGTCTCTGCCGGGGAGGTGATTATCTCCTGGATAATTCCCGAAGATGGTGAGGTATTTATGCAATTTCCCGGCCAGCCGGTCATTCAAATTAACAATTAGGGTGTAACGTGTGAAGAATTTGGAGGTCAAATGAATAAGAAAGAAGCGCTTTTATGTGCCAGCATTGCCCAATCAGCTTATACCAATCGCAGTAATGAAGCCGATTTTCAGATGACGGCCAAATTTGAAAATAAGGGTACTGATACTCAGGGCCTTATGGGGGTTGCTTACGATAATACCTTTGTGGTGGCCTTTAGAGGCTCGGAAGAAACTGGCATTGCCGATTGGCTGACCGACCTCAAGTTTATTTTAAACCTCTTTCCCTATGGTAAAGACGAAGTCAAAGATGCCCAGGTTCATCAGGGATTTATCTCGGCCTACAATTCGGTGCGAGATGCCGTACTGGATGCCGTCCGAAAGACGCCCCATAAGCGAGTCATATGTACCGGCCATAGTTTGGGGGCGGCCCTGGCGACGCTATGCGCCCTGGATATCCGCTGCAATGTATCGGGCAAAGAGGTTTCCTGCTATACCTATGGCTCGCCCAAAGTGGGGGATGATAACTTTGTGAAGGCATACAATAGGCTGGTAGCCAATACCTTTAGATTTGTCTACAGGTCGGATGTAGTCCCCAGTATGCCGCCGGGGTCTTACAACCACGTCGGTCAATTTCAGCAACTGGGCCAGCAAAGTGAAACCTTCAGCTTGAGCGCTATTCTCGATAATGTCATTGATAAATTGGAGGACCATCTGCCTCAGAATTACGTCAAGGCTCTGCGGGATATGCTTTAATTATTGCGGTTGCAGTGGGCAGCCTCAAGGATGCAGAGAGAGTCCCTTCAACACTTTGTCCATCGGTGTCTTTCGACCCCGTAGCGCCAGCCCAACCAGATTCAAATCCTCACTTTTGACTGCTCTAACCGCGGCCCGATTCGCACCATCGTGGCCGGTGGTAAAAAGTTCTTCGGTATAAACCGTGAAGGGGAGGTCACGCCTCAAGGCACGCTCGTAAACGGTGCGAAGCTGTTCTCGATTGGCGCTAAAAATCATGATGGGTTGCTTTATCATCGGCAAGTAGGTGATGTCTGAGCCATCGACATAATTTTCACCCATCACATCCTGCGTCCCGGCAATCCCACTGATGGTAAAGGCGGTCACATTGAGTTTTTGCCACATCAGCAAATCGTCCCGGACGACAATGGCTATTTTGGTGTCAAACTGCATCTTCACTCCTTTGTAGATAAAATTGATTCGAGGAGTGAGGCACGCATGCGTTAGATGCCGAACGGTCACCTCATCTGAGGATGCTGGCTCCTCACTTCATATCTTAATCAGTCCTTTTTAGTGCCCTCGCCACCAATCCTTACGCACGCGCGGGTCCATAAAGCGTCCGGTATCTCGAATGGCGACCTGGATTTCGTTACTTCGGGCGCGGCCAAGCGCCTGTTTGGCTCGCAGCGCCGGGAGTTGCCCTCGCCCACCATCATTCATTTGGGTATAAAGGGTTAGTAACTCCGGAGCCGGACAAACCCCTTCGATATGAATAGTATAACCACCCACCACGCTGTCTTCGCCGGTATATTTGAGCGTAACCCGCTCCTGGTCCGCATAGAGAACGAGTACCGCATAACCCTGCCCAATCTCGTACCCCGCCTCAGGGACGTGAATAGTTTCGCCCGGCTCCACTTTGAAACCGGCAACTGTTACATCAAAATCGGTCACGGGGCCGCCCCGTGAATTAGTGCCCCAATCCCAATGGTTGGCCCGGTAAACATTATTAAAAACACCGGTTCGGTTATCGGCGAACAGACCCGCCAGTTGTGGGGCACGGTTATCGGTAGGGCCGGACATATCAATCAAGCTCAGGGTAGACTCGGTGCGGCTAAAGCCACGCAGCGACAGATTGATATCACCATGCTCCGCAGCCGGGCGGTCGGTAGGCGGGCCGACAATGGGCAATGTCCCGTAGTTTTCTCCTGGAATAGGAGCACAGGGATCGACGCTGGACGGCTTGACCTCAGGGGCTGGCGCAGGTGCAGGATCAGGCGTTGGTGTCGATGTGGGTGTCGGTGCCGGAGGTGGGGCTTCCGATGTGGTCGGTTCAGGTTGGGGAGGCGTCGGAGTTGGGGCCGGAGGAGCTGGACTGGCCCCGCCGAGCGATGGAATCACCAACACCTGACCCACCCAAATCCGGCCTGGGTCGGTGAGATTATTGGCCTTTTGGATGACCGGATATTTCGTGGGGTCGCCGTAAACCTGGCGGGCAATCCTGGATAGCGTATCGCCGCGTTGGACCGTGTAGCTGGTCATCACCTGCTCCGGTTCCTGACCGGCATAGGTGGTGAGTAATTCAGTTACAACGGACTCTAACGTTTTGCCCTCATTTTGGGCACGCTCAAGCGCCGCTTGATAGATAGAGTCATCCAAATCAAATTGAAAATTCTGCAGGGTCATACCATCCCCTCCCGTTGATGTGATACCTCATTATACCATTTAAACTACCAAAATCACTAACGTTGCGATTTGAACTGTTGGCTGGAATGTTGTAAGCATCTGTAATTCCTGCTATACTTTTTTCAACTGCTCGTTTGGCATGATAGAATCCCATTAAAGCTGGGTGGCGAATGCACAGGAGGTTGCTAAATGGCATCACAGGTCAAACAGGTTATCATCAATATTGAAGATTTACTGCAAGCCTTAGAACCTTTCTTTCGTGGCGCAGATGTAACACTTTATGAAAATCTTCGTGAATTTTTTGAGCGTAAAGCCCAGAATAAACTAACAGTGCCGGTTTCATCCGAGGAAGAAGGGGAGAGGAAGATAGACGCTCTAGCTGAAATTGCGGCAATGGCCCAACCGTTTGGTCCATCTGACCTGGCCCGTAATTTTGACGATTATACTCAGCGGGTAATCCCCTGATGGATATACCATCAAATCTGTTTGTAGACACCTCCTTTTTCATTGCCCTGCTGAACAAAGAAGATGATGATCATGCCCAAGCTTTAACCCTTCAAAGCCAAATATCGGCTCAAACATTTCGCAAATATACCAGCGAATATGTTCTGTTGGAACTTGGCGATGGGCTATCGCGGCTGCGATTCCGGCATTTGGCAGTACAACTCATCGACCTTGTTTACAACGATGCCACTTTTGAAATTGTGCCCGCTTCCTCTGACCGTTTTATTAAAGCTCATACCTTATTCAAACACCGGCCTGATAAAGAGTGGGGTCTAACCGATTGTACCTCATTCGTTATTATGCAAGAATTTGGGCTGGATGCTGCACTAACCGTAGACCGTCATTTTCAGCAAGCAGGATTTAGAGCGTTACTATTAGAGATTGGGGATTGAATTTTTGTTTTAAAGATGGGTATTGAACATGTCAGAATTGGAGTTGATCGAACAAAAGAATATTCAAGAAGCAATAGATTGTCTTGATGAAATTTTATCAGAAGAATCCTTTCCAGTATCAATAATGGTTGAAACGTCCGAAGACGAATCGGTAATGATTGGAACCAATCAAGCGTTTATTTGGTTAGCTTCGAACCTGTTGAAAGCTTTACTGGATGTTGACAATCCTCAAGCGCATAAAGTGGAAATTAATGATTGCGAAACTCGATGTGTTGCCTTGAAAGCCGGTTTCAATCCCCTTGGACATATTGTGCCAAGCTCTCTATGCGTTACTAATAATGACAAAGATAGTCATACGGTTGTACAATTCTTTCAAAGGATTGACCCATAAATTGGATAAAGTTTGGAGGAACAACACCCGACATTTCATTAGAGCGTTCATCACTAGGACACTCTGTTATTTTGCCATTGTCCGCGGTCATCACGCCACGCCACAATTCGCCAGATTTCCGACGGGCAATCCAAAATCAAAAATCGTAAATCAAAAATTGGCTCTGTTTTCAGGCAAATTTTGACTCTGGCCCCTTCCCCCCTTATAGTATTCACCACCGTACATTTCATATTCGTTCATTTGTGTTATGCGTGATTAAAAATTCTCTTTTCATTACCCTATACTACGTATCAGTACCCAAGCCGAGAAGAGAAATTAGACAGGATTAACAAGATTTACAGGATAAAAATTTACATAATCTTGTTAATCCTGTAAATTCTGTCTATTTTAGATTGGTGTAGTATAATGAAAATCCCCTTAGGGAGAGGAACCCCATGCAACACCAGACCATTGATTACAGCCGCAAGTGGTATGTGATGGTCGCTGTAGGAGTGAGTATTCTCCTATCAACGATTGATTTGACCATTGTCAATGTCGCCTTACCCACCCTGGTACGCGATTTGAGCAGCGACTTCCCTACTGTGCAGTGGGTGGTCCTGAGTTACCTGCTCACGCAAGCGACGTTGTTGTTAGGTATCGGTCGGCTGGGCGATATGATTGGCAAGAAAAAGCTCTTTATTGCCGGTTTCATCATCTTTACCCTTGGCTCAACCCTTTGCGGGCTATCCTCAACGGTTTACTGGTTAATCGGTTTCCGGGTGGCACAGGCTGTCGGGGCTGCCTTGCTCCTGGCTTTGGGCATCGCCATTATCACCGAGGCATTTCCACCCGCCGAGCGGGGTAAAGCGTTGGGTATCAGTGGCTCAATTATTTCTGTGGGGATTATTGTGGGGCCGACATTAGGTGGTCTTATCATCGGTTCCCTGTCCTGGTCCTGGATTTTCTTTGTTAACGTACCGATTGGTATTATTGGGATTCTGGTTGGACTGCAATACATACCCGACTTCAAACCCCATGGCAACCAGAAGTTTGATTATTTTGGGGCAATTGCTCTTTTTATTAGCTTGTTAACTTTCCTTCTGGCCCTTACCTGGGGCCAACAATTGGGCTTTACTGATCTGCGCATTATACTTCTGTTTCTGGGGTGGGTGATATTTCTAATTCTCTTTCTTATCATCGAGTGGCGAATTAGCCAGCCGATGGTTCAATTGACGATCTTCCGAAATAACCTCTTTAGTGTTGGCTTGATAACCAGCTTCATCACCTTTGTTGCTATCGCAGGGACTATTATTCTCATGCCATTCTACTTAGAAAACGTGTTGGGGTATAGTCCCCGCCAGGTAGGACTCCTGATGGCCGTTGTGCCAATTTTTATGACGGTCATTGCGCCGGTATCAGGCATTATGTCAGATCGTTATGGAACGCGCCCCATAACAATCATCGGTCTTCTGGCCTTGTTGGTTGGCTATTATGCTCTCAGTAGCCTTAGTAGTGAGACAACGGCTATGGGCTACCTCTTGCGTCTCCTGCCGGTTGGCATTGGCATGGGCATTTTCCAGTCGCCCAACAATAGCGCCATTATGGGGTCATTACCCCGAGAACAGTTGGGGATTGCCTCCAGTATGCTCTCCATTAGTCGGGTTCTGGGGCAAACTACCGGAACCGCCATACTGGGCGCGGTTTGGGCCAGTCGCGTGATTGTTCATAATGGGAGTATCCCTCCAGGTGGTGCCACCACGGCTCCGATAGCAGCGCAGGTAACAGGCTTACAAGATACCTTTTGGGTCGTCATTATTATGATAGCCTTGGGCTTGATTTTGAGTATCTGGAGTCTCGTACAGGCGCGACGCCTGCGGCAGCAGGCAACTGTAACCCAATTGAGTTCAGGTTAAATATGGCTAGTACTATCGGCGTAGAGCGTGTATTTCATTTGATAGAGACTGATAGTGTAAATAATATATAGATGATTGTGACTATTGGGAAAATTACCAAGTACCTTTAGTCCGCTCTCATTAATGACTTTTGCCCCTTACATTTAAAGTGAGTCTATTGTATTCTGGGATCACATTAGATTCCGGTAGGAGTTACACAGTTGACCTGCCCGGAAGCTGAATCAAGGTAATTGAACCAGATTATTCCAGATTATCAGGCTTATGACCAGCTTCCGGGCAGGTGATTAACCCCAACTGTGTAACTCCGAATCCGGTAAATATTGTGACAGGGCAAAATGAGAGAAAAAGATTTTACTTTACAAGAAATAGAATTCCGCCAAGAGCAACTAGCGCAAGAACTTCAAGAAGATGAGCTTGCCGTTCTCATGGGGCTTATGGGTAAACCCGAGATGGTTGAACGAACCGTTCGCCGCGAAGTAGAGCGGCGTTGGCTCCAAATGGAAGCCTTACTCTTACGAAGTCGACAATCGAGTATTGTTCACTAATTTGATGATGTGATTCTCGTTGTATCTTACCTACGCACCATAAAAAGCTAATTACCCGGTAATTATTCACCGGACAAGGCCAGTGACATCACTGGCCTTTTTTGTTTAGCGAGCGTCAGAGTTAGGTTAATTGGAGGTGCTAGCGGCGGCAACACAAGACTCTATCTCTATATACGTTGTGAGGAGTGCAGATTGCAATCTGCACTCCTCATCTTATTGACTCAGCAATCCGTACCGCTTCTTCCAGGCTAAGATTACTTTCCAACCGATATGTAACCTCTCCTTCTTGCCATAGCAGAACATGCCCTTCGACCAGCCGTTGGACATCATAGCCGCCATTCCGAAGTTGCAGGAGATAAGGTCCTTCTGTCCACAACGCCCGCTCACCATGAACCTCCGTCTCTCGGAGAACCTTGGGTTGTACTTTTTGAACAAATGTGTTTGCTCCCAATTGGTGTAGGCTGAGATGTACCTGGTCGCGGTGGTCAGGCTCCAGCCATACCAGAATCACGGCTGGCCCCCCCCAATCTTGGAGAAACACAGTGTCCGGTGGCCCTAAGTCTGATGGCTCTGCTGGAAGGCGAATCGGGAAATCAACACGCGATTGAGCCTCCGCAAATGTCATCTGTCCCGCCAAATTCAACAGTGAGGTGATGGGGGTGGGTGAAGGCCGAGGTGTGGCGGTGGGTGGCGCTTTAGGAGAAGCCGTCGGTGGGGGTGTGGCGGCTGTTGGCGTCGGCTCGACCAAAAGGACGCGGATAGCGCCCAACTGTAAAAACTCTACAACAGCCGCTCGTACTTGAGGTACCACTAAAAGTCCGGCCAAAATGAATAACACAATCAGGGTGGCCCAGACCAGGTGACGTGTCTGTATGGTGATGTGGCTTTGCTTTGCTGTAAGCTGCTGTTTCACAACACCTATGATATCAGGGGTGGGTGGGTAGGGGAGATTGTTAGCAGCTTCTATTATCAGGGCTTCTATTTGGCTGTTGGATAGGTCAATGGTTTCCTGGCTCATCCGATGCGTTCCTCTTGCAAAGTGGGGAATTCCTCCATCACAGTAGTGCGTAACCGATTTAGAGCACGGTGTAAGCGCGACTTGACCGTGCCTGGCGCAATTTCTGCCGCTTCTGCGGCCTCTTCTACTGACAACTCCAAAAAATACCGTAGATAAATGATTTCCTGATCGGCTCTACTTAGACGTTGAACCGCTTGCCAGAGTGTTTTGGCCTCTTGTTGCCGAAGATGCTCATCACCGGGATTGGGCATAACCGGTTCTGGCTCTGTCTGAAACCAGCGAGTGACAGCCGCCAGGTAACGTCCCAGAGAACGCTGGCGGTTACGTGCCAGATTAGTGGTGATGCTCAATAACCAGGGGTGCAAAGGGCGGCTCGAATCAAAGCGGTCCAGGGCATAGAAAGCCCGGATGAAGACCTCTTGGGCCACATCTTTTGCTTCGTCGGCGTCGGCCAGCAGCAAGTAAGCCAGCCGGAAGACGGCCTCCTGATATTGACCGACCAGCATTGCCCAGGCCACTTCATCTCCCCGGCGTGCTTGCTGGATTAAGTTTGCTTCGCTCACGTGAGCCTTTCCAGAAAGGGTGTTCACTCTATATACACCGCTCAAACGGAATTGGTTCCCTGGATGACCTGATGATTGATTTAGAATTTACGAAGAAGTGTTGGTAAGTCAAGCATTAGAAAAACCAAAAATAACTCAGTTACGAGACTTCCCTGGCTTTTTCTTATATACCCGGCTCGTGGTATAATTTTCTCCCCCCGTTGGAAACTGTTTCTGCCGGGGGCTTATCTTGACCCCTGCTAAGAGTGTCATGAAGAAAGAGTAAGAGAAAATGGAGTATTCATTTTGACCGAAATCTCCAATCCTTATCGTCCTGGTGAGCCGGTTGCAGATTCAATGGCTCTCTTTGGCCGTCAAGAAGCCGCTGATTGGATAGGGTTGCAGGTTGAAGGTAATCACCAAGCCCTTGTTTTAAGTGCATCCCCGTTAATTGGCAAAACCTCATTTTTGAGGCATGCGGGAGGCTTGCTTAATATAGATGCTCTGCACCTTTTAGTGTCACTCTCTGATACTGAAATCGACGAGCCAGGAAAAAAACGAAAAAGAACACCGACCCTTAACGGAGTTTTGCAATCGGTTATCGACCAGCTTGTCCCCCAACTTACCACGCTTAACCTTATTGATACCCAGGCCGAGATAACGTCGCCTCAGATTGCTTCGGTATTGCGACATCTCTTTGCCCAAGCCAATCAGAATTTAAAGACTGAGCAACGTCTGATGCTGTACCTTGACGATCTCCACGCGCTCGTTGCCGAAGATATGGCTCTGATAGCCGGTTTTTTGACCAGCCTTATGCCTTGTTTGGATGAGTGTCCACGTTTGTACCTTGTGTTTGCTGTCAATCAAGCTAAACTAAAACAGATTCAGCATCCCCTAATTGATGGCGCACCCGCTTTTAACCTGGGTATGCTTTCTATTGATGCCTCGATGAATATGATCACGGTACCCGTTAAGGATATCTTACGCTTTGATTATGGTGTCACCAAACGGATTGCCGAGATCAACTCGCATCACCCCTACTACTTATCTCTTTTTTGTCACACTCTGCTCAATCGTCAAGTTCAGGATGGATGGGTCAACCAACGAGATTTTGACGCCACCTTAGTTGAGATTCTTTCCTCGCCCATTGAACCCTTCACTCAAATTTGGAATGAATCAAATCAGGTAGAGCAAGCGGTGCTGGCTGGTATGGCCTCGATTCAGGGCGCGCACGGACCGATTACCAATCAGGAAATCCTGCGTTATTTACAAAAACAGAGCCATACTATTGTACCCGGTGTTGTGATGAATGCATTACAAACTCTGGCCGAACGTGGTGTCCTTGTTCCAATGGGAGCGGTCAGTTATCGTTTTCATGTTGAGCTATTTCGTTTTTGGTTGCGAGAGCGTACACATCTTACCGAGATTTTGGCAAAAATAAATTGGAATCGGGCTGCAGCTCAACTTGCCCCCATTTCTAAGGAAGATAATCTCCCAGTTGGATATGGCACTCGTCGGTCAGCAATGGGTGAAGCCCAAGGGTACTCCAGCAGGCACTTGCTTTGGCCTATGATAATAGGTGTCGTTTTGGGATGTGTGTTGGTTACCGCCGGTAGCGCCTTTGCCGCCCAACTTATGGGGTTTCCAATACCATTTTTGACACAGCCTACCCCAACTGCTACGCCAACAGCTACTCCACCAAGTGGGGAGATTTTACCGCTAGTTGAATCTACACCTGTCGTTTCAGAACCTGTAGAACCAACGCCTACCCCAACCATAACCCCGCCCTTGGTGGTCACACGTACCTTACCCTCTATTATCTATATGGGTCGGGATGTTGACCAAAATTGGTCCATCTATGTGATGAGTATCGATGGCACAAATGTAACGTTGCTTTCATCAGAAGGGGGGGATGATGCCAGTCCTGTTTGGTCGCCCGACGGACAGAAAATTGCTTATGTTTCTCGTCGTGATGGCAACCGGGAAGTTTATGTGATGGATGCTGATGGACAGAATAGCGTCAATGTCACCCGTCACCCTGCCGATGATTGGACCCCGGCCTGGTCGCCGGATGGGACACGCCTGGCCTTCTCTTCTTTTCGAGAAGGCAGTTGGGAGATTTTTGTGATGGATGCAGCCTGTTTAAGCCAACCGGAAAGCTGCCCGGACAACATGACCCAGCTTACGGCCGATGGCAACGGCAACCTCTCCCCAGTCTGGTCGCCGGATGGTACGCGTTTTGCTTTCAGTAGTAAGGCCAGGGGCAATTGGGATATTTATACGATGGCTACCGATGGTTCCGACATTCGACAGGTTACAACTGCACCCGAGAATGATCTTGCTCCGGCATGGTCACCCGATGGAACCCAAATTGTCTTTGAGTCTGACCGCACCGGCGATGTGGAAATTTATGTCGTTGATGTCAATGGCGGTGTGGCTCGAAATATCACCAACCTTCCCCTGGCCGACGACCACGGCCCCATTTGGTCTCCTGATGGACAGCAAATTGTTTTCTATTCTAATCGAGAAGGCAATTGGGATATTTTTGTCACCTCAGTCGATGGCGCAGATGTGACTAACCTGACCCAAACTCCTGGCCGTGATGAGCAAACCCCCGCCTGGCGGCCATAATAAAGTTTGGTTTACGAATTTAATGCCACTCCTGATTCCTACCTCCAAACTAAAGCGTAATCTGCTCATCGCCGGAATTCTTCTCATAGCTTTCGCTTTTCGCATTATCGCTATTGATAAGATTCCGGCCGGTCTCTCACACGATGAAGCTTACAACGGTGTCACCGCCATCCAAGTGCTGGAAGGGGAACGCCGTATTTTTTTTGAAATCAACAAAGGCATCGAACCGTTGATTATCTATTTAGAAGCGGTGGCCTTTAACTTTTTTGGGATTGGTCCTGTACCCCTGCGGCTGGTCAATGTCTTCTTCGGCCTGCTGACTGTGGCCTTGGTCTATCCCTTCACCGCCCGGCTCTTTAATCGGCAAGTGGCCTTCCTGACAATGGCTGGCCTGGCGATATCTTTTTGGGCTATCTTCGTCAGTCGCCTCACCCTCAGAGCGGTATTGCTCCCTCCTCTAGTATTGCTAACCATCTATTTCTGCTGGCGCGGCCTAAGCCCAATCACCACCTTCGGCCAATCTCCCAATCATCACCTTCGGCCAATCTCCAATCTTGTCTTTTTTGCTTTAAGCGGTCTGGCCGCAGGCATCACCATGTATACTTACCTTTCCAGCCGTTTTGTGCCGTTTATTGTGCTGGCTATCTTTGGCTATCAACTACTTCGCCGTCAGGTTACGAGACAGCACTGGCTAGGATTGTTTATCCACTTCTTTATATGGGCCTTGCTCTTTGCCCCCTTAGCCAATTATTATCTGGATAACAGTGAAAGTTTTACCCGCCGCTCTAACCAAGTCACCACAATTCCCCAAGCTCTTGACGGGGATTTTGGGCCATTGATACGCAATACCTTTCGTACTTTAGGCATGTTCACTTTCCGTGGTGATACTACAGATAGGTATAATCTTAATGGCCGTCCCGTATTTGATTGGGTCAATGGCTTGCTGTTTTACCTTGGACTTGGTCTGGTATTATGGCGTTTTTTGCCCCGCTCACCAAGAGTTGCCGGGCCTGCCGTAGTGTTATTAAGCCTGACCTTTTTTATGCTTCTGCCAGATTTCGTCACCGACGATAGCCCTCATTTTTTGCGTACCATAGGCGCCCTTCCTCTGGTCTACATTTTTTGGGCCATTGGGCTTAATTCAGTAGCATCGCAACTCAACCAATGGCAACCATCAAATTTCATCCTTCATTCTTCACCCCTCATCCTTTTACTGCTTACCCTCACCACTATCCATACAAGCTATGACTACTTTTTCCGTTGGGCTGCGGCTCCAAATGCGCGTTACATTTATGGAGCCGATATCGCCGAAATTGCCCAGCACCTAAAGTCCAATCCCAGTGAGGATTTGACCGTTATCTCGGCGGAATATTACGAAGACCTGGACCCATTTCGGTTTGCCCTACATTTTGGCGGGCATCCCCCCTTTGTCATATGGTTCGATGGCCGTCAATCGTTAGCCTTTCCCCCACCGGAAAGTAACCTATCGCCGCGTTATGTGTTTCCAATATCAGCCCCGCCTGCCAATATCTGGTCGATGTTCTTAAAGCGTTCGCCGGAGGAGTCAGGCCGAGAATATGACCTTTATCGCCTGCGGGAAGCCTCTCCAATCCAACCTTTTCAGGATACTGCCAAAGTATTGGGGGTAAATGTCAATGATGATTTGATTGTTTTCGGCTACCAGATTTTGGGTGATGTTGTCAGTGGGGGTAAGTTTCAGGTATTAATTAGTTGGCAAGCCTTACACGCTCTACCGCCTGGTACAGACTATACCTTTCTGGTACAGATGCGCGATAGCCAAAATCATCTGTGGCTAAACGTCGATGGTCTTGGCTACGCCCCTGCCGATTGGCAACCCGGTGTGTGGGGTTTGCAACTGCTTACATTGCGTCTGCCGGGAGATTTGCCTCCCCGTGCTTACCAGCTTGCGCTTCAAGTTGTTGACCGCCACAGCGGGCAAGCCTTACCCATCAGCGATAGTCAAACCGTTATTCCACTGGAGTCGTTGATGGCTCGACTGGCCGATAAACCGCACCAAATTGACCTTGAGCGGCTACCCAATCCCATTAGCCTGGAGGATAATGACCCCGCCAACCCCATAGGTCTACGTTTGCGAGGCTATGAACTGGCTTCGCGCACCGTGCAAAGCGGAGACAAGTTAGCCCTAACATTACATTGGCAGGTTCGGGAACAACCGCAACAGGACTTTCAGCTACAATTTTTCTTGGTAGATAATGAATCTAACATCGTGTATCGTTGGCCTGCCCTAGAACCAGTTGGAGGCGAGTGGCCCACCAGCCACTGGCTCACCGATTATTGGGTGCAGGATAAGCTGGATTTACCCATTGATTTAACTGTACCGGTAGGCATTTTCAAGCTACACGGAAAATGGATAGACCCTTCAGAACAGAATTTATCACCTAATATAGATGAAACCAGTATCGACTTCGGTGAGATTGCTATTGGGTCTGGTAAGTAATAAAGCACAATGTACGCTTCACTGCCTGAAGTGACAGTCACTTTTCGTTACAACAAGATGGGAAAATTGCTTAAGAGCTACTCGATTTTACGCATTTTAAGTGACTGTCACCTAACGATAATAGCTTGGATTACGGCATGACAAACGCGTTGCCTAGCCAAATCATTCATGGTATATTTGTGGTCTATTTGAGGGAAGTAAATTCTCAATAACTTGGAGTAGAAATGCTGATTGCAATCGGTACTCCTTTCTTGCTTACAGTTATCGAGATGATAGCTTCAAAATATGTTAAGGAGAACAATTGATTATGAGCGATGTAAAAATTGGTGTAATCGGCGGTAGTGGGCTTTACCAAATGGAAGGATTAACCGATGTCGAAGAAGTAACCTTATCAACCCCATTTGGCAACCCTTCGGATAACTATATTGTTGGCACCTTAGAGGGGCAGCGTGTGGCTTTTTTGCCCCGACACGGGCGACATCACTCTATCAGCCCGACGGAGTTAAATAGTCAGGCCAACATCTGGGGTATGAAAAAATTGGGCGTAAAGTATATTATCGCGGCCAATGCTTGTGGTAGCCTGCGCGCAGATTATGCCCCTCGTCATATTGTGATTCCCGACCAGCTTTTTGATCGTACCCGCTCGCGCGATCTGACCTTTTATAAGGGGGGTGTGGTTGTCCACATGAGTGTTGCCCATCCCTTCGAGCCGGAATTGGAAACTATCCTATATGACAGCGTCAAGGAGACCGGCGGCACGGTACATAAAGGCGGCAATTTCGTCATCATCGAAGGTCCTCGTTTTAGCACAAAAGGGGAGAGCAATATCTTCCGCCAGTGGGGGTGTGATATTATTGGCATGACCACCATCCCCGAAGCCTTTCTGGCTCGTGAAGCCGAGATTGCTTATGCTACAATGGCCCATGTGACCGATTATGATGTTTGGCACGAATCTGAAGAAGCGGTCACTGTTGAGGCAGTCATTGCCAATCTAAGCGCAAATGTGACCATCGCCAAAGAGGCCATTCGTAATGCAGTTGCCAAGTTGGCCGATGAACCCGACTGGCCCAGTCACCACGGACTGGCAACAGCCATCATCAGTCGTCGCCAGCGAGAGCACGTCCCAGATGAAACATGGGAGAAGTTGGAACTGTTTATTGGCAAATATTACGACTGAAACCGACCGCTGACCACCGACGGCTGACCGCTGAGATTGATTGAGAGCAATGGCCTATAAATTTGAAAGACTGGAAGTTTGGCAACTTGCCTTAGAATATTCTGACTTGATTTATTCAATTGCCCAACAGTTACCTCAATCTGAAGAGTATAATCTTAAAAGCCAAATTATTCGAGCTGCGACCAGTATTGCCCTCAATGTCGCAGAAGGTTCGACCAGCCAAAGTGATGCTGAACAAGCCCGATTCCTTGGCCTTGCTATTCGTTCTTTGGTTGAGACCGTAGCTTGCCAGCATATGATTAGCCGCCGAAAATATCTCGAAAATACTGAAACACTTCGTAATGCCTATCGTTTCAGTGAAAAGCTCTTTGCAAAACTTCAAGCTTTTCGGGCGACTCTTACAAAAAAGAATGCCAGCATCCGTGAGGAACCACGCCACTATGGCGATGAGCAAGATACACCATTCTAGCAGCCGTCAGCGGTCAGTCGTCGGCCATCGGGGTTTTAGTCTTTATGGGGTACTGTTCCTTTTCGTCGCCCTGGCCTCACTCCAACTTGGTTTAGCTAATAACGACCTGCGTCCAGCATCGTTTCTTCCGTTGCTGGTCTTGATATTTTGCACTAGTGTCTCCATTTATCTCTTGCATCATCGCCCTGACCGATTTCAAGCAAGCGACCCGATTTTACTACCCCTCACCTTCTTTCTTAGTGGTTTGGGGCTGGTTCTAATTACACGCCTGGCCCCAAACTTCGTTTCTCGCCAACTGTTTTGGCTGGTGATGGCTACGGCTCTTTTGCTGCTTATCACCCTGATCCCCAAAAATCTCAATTGGCTACGTCGCTATAAATATACCTGGCTTATTGGGGGCTTGTTGTTGCTGGCCAGCACCCTGGTTTTTGGCGTTAATCCCAGTGGTTCCGGCGCTCGACTTTGGTTGCAAGTCGGTATACTTTTCTTCCAACCTTCCGAGCTACTTAAACTCCTACTTCTCGTATTTCTGGCGGCCTATCTGGCCGACCGGCGCCGTCAACTTGTCGAGATGAAGGCTTATATTGGCCCTATCCCGTTTCCCCACCCCTCATATATAGGGCCAATGCTGCTCATGTGGGGCTTTAGCATTGTGTTGCTCATCTGGCAGCGCGACCTGGGGGCGGCGCTTCTCTTTTTTGGAACCTTTCTTGGCATGTTATATGCCGCTACCGGCCAATCTCGCTACATTTGGATAGGTATCTTGCTGCTTGGTATAGCCGGAGCTATCGGTTACTACCTATTTGATGTTGTTCGTTTAAGGGTCGATGGCTTTCTGAATCCCTGGCTCGACCCATCGGGTCGCTCTTTTCAGATTGTCCAGTCGCTATTAGCCTTTGCCAGTGGTGGTATCTTTGGGCAAGGACTCGGTCAGGGCTTGCCAACTGCCATCCCTGTGGTTCACACCGATTTTGTGTATGCCGCGATTGGCGAAGAATATGGTTTGTTGGGGGCGTTAGGTATCTTGACCTGTTTCGCCTTGCTGGTCAGTCGAGCCTTTCATATCGCTTTGCACGCTCAAAAAACCTTTGAACAGCTTCTGGCTGTCGGTATTGGCACCCTGCTCGGTTTGCAAACCATTGTTATCACCGCTGGAACTCTCAAATTGATGCCTCTGACCGGTGTGACGCTCCCTTTTGTCAGTTATGGGGGGAGTAGCTTGATTATCAGTTTTTTGATGATTGGTTTACTGCTCTTTATTTCGAGTGGCGAACGGCGAATGGGCGAGAGTGCGAGTCTATATACCACGAAACATGAAACACTCCTGATGCCTTATTTACGGCTTGCCCGTGGTTTTCTAATCGGCTTTCTGGTTGTGGCTGGGGGGCTTGTTTTGTGGCAAGTGATGTTAGCACCCTTTTTAGTGACGCGTGATGACAATCCTCGTCTGGTGATTGCCGCCCAACAAATTGAGCGGGGCCGCCTGCTGACGCGGGATGGTGTCCCGATTGCCGAAACGGTTATGGATGAAGATGGTCTGGCCCAACGGCATTATCCCTATCCCAGTTTAGCCTCTGTCACCGGATATTATAGCATCCGATATGGGGTCGGTGGTACCGAGGCTGAGTTCGATCCGATTTTGCGCGGCACCATTAACCGGACTACCGAGCAGAGAATGGTGGATGAGCTGCTTCACCGGCCATTGATGGGAGATGATGTCACCTTAACTATCGATTTACCGGCGCAGGTGGCTGCCGATGTGGCCTTGGGAAACCAGGAAGGGGCTGTCGTGGTTATCGACCTTGAAACCGGCGCGGTCATGGTCATGTCTAGCCACCCCACCTATGATCCCAACTTACTTGATGAGAATTGGGACACTCTTAGTCAAGATGAACAAGCCCCGCTAGTCAATCGGGCCACGCAGGGGCTTTTTCCTGTGGGTGATTTGGCTCGATTAATCGGCGTGATTGGTCTTTACGAGTCCGGCGTGACCATTCCCACCGATCCCTTTGCCGCACCCCTGACAGAAATGCTGGCTCCTTTGGGGCAAACCGGCTATCTGGCGACGGCAGGTCAACTCGGCTTTACCCGTCCTCTCTCTGAGATTCGCTCACAGGCCGGGCGATTGCCTGACTTTGAAGCGCGAGGCACGGTGAGAGATTTGGCCGTAACCCCACTCCATCTGGCCCGCGCAATCGCAGGGTTGGAGCTTGAAGGTCGTTTACCCACGCCTGTTCTCTCCTTGATAAATGAGGCCAGCCCAACGCACAGCTTCCAACCCGAGACTGCCCGTGCGGTAAGAGCTTTACTGCCGCAAATTGATGACCAACTGATCGGCTTATCAGGCCAAGCCACCCCGGAAGAGACAGGTCAAGCCTGGCTCAGTTGGTTTGTGGGGCTGGCTCCGGCGACAGCCTCTCCACTACAGAATCAGCCATCGGCAGCCGTTTCTGAGCAGGGACTAATCCTGGACCCCACCAAAATCGAAACGCCCACACCGACTCCAATAATAGTGCCTCCGGCTGAAAGAGCACGCTTCGCCATTGCCGTGGTGGTTGTAACCAACACCTCGCAAGACCAACCATCTCTGCATATCGCCAGAGCGACCCTGAAGGTGCTACTGGCCCAGCCATAGAGTGAATTACTGAATAGTAACCACCCCGGCGTTGGTCACATTCCCATTTTCGCCGGGGATATCACTGGCGGTCAGAGGCAGGCGTTCGCCCGTGGGGGGGTAGTACCAGCCGATGACCAGCCGGTATTGGCCCGGAGGCGCATCGGGGGGCAGGAGGATACTTTGACTGTCGATGACAGGTCGTTCTGGCTGCCAGGCGGTGGTCGGCAGATAACCCACGCTATCTTGCGGGGTCCAATCCAGTTGGGCGATGGTATTGCCTTGGTCATCCATAAGATGAGCAAATGTCGTCAGATCGATGGTCAGGGGAGCCACGCTCTGCCAGTGAAGGGTAAAGGGCAGCGAATCGCCGGGTTTAAGTGAGGTTTGAGGTAAATCAACACCCTGTAAGTTAATAACATTCCAGAATTGCACTTGTCGCGGCTCTTGGGCTGGGGTAACGGTGTCGGGCAGCAGATGGTATGTTTTCCGTCCGGTACGTTGAAACGTGCCTAATCTGGCCCAGGTGTTGTTCTCAAAGGTATAGAGGTTGGTGTCAGCATGGAGGATGGGGAGCCGTTGGTCAGGATCGGCCCAGTTACCTTCGGTAGCCACCCCAACGGCTAAGGTGAATTCATCGCCCAGGTTGGGAGCTAAATCAAAGGGCAAGGTGCTGGTCATAATGATTTCGTCTGGCGACCAGCGCGAGGTAGGATACCAGAGAGTTGTCACCAGGGGGCGCTCGCTGGTATCTTCAATCAGTTGGCCGTTGCGGTTAATGAAGAAGGGCCAAAGCGTATAGTCTTGGTCTAAGGGTTCCAAGGCTCGCCAGTAGAGGGTGATGACGGGCAAAAATTGTTCGTGTGCACCCAAATGGAAACTGTAGCCCAACAATTGTAATTTGTTATCGAAGGTTACAGCCGTCGGAAATTGAGGGCTGAAGTTGTCGGGATTAGAGGTTGGGACACGAGCGAAATCAAAAAAGGGGCCGGGTAGCGTTTTGGGTAGGTCGGGTCGATTTTTGGCAAGCAGCAGGTAGCCATCAAAAGCATCGACCACGCCAAACCCATCTCTCAAAAATTCATCAACTTGATGGCGTAACTCCACCGGATGCAAGGGCCACGAATCGAGCGTAATGTCAAGTAAGATATGGTCAGCATCGTCTACCCGGTCAAAGATGTAAAGCGTCTGGCGCTGGCTGACGTGGGGATTAAGCCGGTCTTGCGCCGATAGAGCGGCTTTCGATGGAATCTGGGCGAAGATACGTTCGGCCCGGCGGTGATGGTCTGTCACTTCTTCCCAGCCTCGAAATTGACCTCCCCCGGGGAGATAGCCGTAATCGGCCTGGTAGATAAGGGTAGCGACTAGAATCAGGCTACCGAGGAGTAGATTGAAGAGGGGTATGGGATGTGAGATGTGGGTTGGTTGAGCGTCTTTAGGATTATTTGTTGCGTGGTGCGTGGTGGTTGTGTGGTTTGCTGACTCGCCTACTTGCCCACCCGCCACTCGCTGCTTGCTATTCGCCATTCGCCATTCACCGATTCGCTGCTCTAACCCCTCGATTGATCTTTTGAGGTTGGCTACCCCATAAATGCTACTGATAATAAGGGCGGGCACTATCGGAGCGGCGTAAATCAGCGAGTTCACTTCTTGCATGGGCGGAAAGTTGCTCAACAGATTAATGCCTAGCGAGGGTAGCGCCAGAAGTAGGGTGAGGGGACTGAGCAAAGCCACGAAAGCTGTTGGGGTGAGTAAGAGTCTCAGATATTCAAGGGCATTGACCTGCTGTAGATGGGCCAGAAAAAGATTGGGCTGCCCAAACATGTTCATAATGATATTGGCCGGACTGTCACCTAAATGACTGTATCGACCCCAATGTAGGTTGCCGGTGCTGGCAAAAATTGGGGGGATGACGAATACGGCTAAAAAGGCCCAACCCAGAGAGGTGACAACGGTTATCAAACCCAAACGGCGTTGACGGTTGATAAAGAAAGCATAAAAACCTATCATCATAATAATCAAGGATATTTCTTCTTTAGTGGAAACAGCCAGGATGGCGAAGAGGGTAAAGGGCTTGGGACGTTTCGTTTCCAGATAATAAAACGTAGCCAGGAGAAAGGTGGGAGCCAGGGTCACGGCATGAAAATCAAGTAGGGTCGCTCCCTGAATGGCCGGAAGCATGAGATAAACCAGGGCAAAGATGAGGGCTAAGGACTCGCTTTTGAGTTTCAAGTGAGCCAGAGCGAAGACCGGTAGTGCGCCCAAGGCCACAACAATAGTTTGGAATATAAAGAGAATTTCGGGGCCGCTATAAATATAATAAAGGAGGGAAACAGGGATGAGAATCGGCTCAACATGTAAA
>Ga0210124_1000399_pt1 | contig 22664 bp, 9 predicted proteins | sample Muzzi_PWC_D2_FD_185554 | JGI IMG/M metagenome (GOLD analysis project Ga0210124, IMG submission 185554) | Wetland microbial communities from San Francisco Bay, California, USA, that impact long-term carbon sequestration - Muzzi_PWC_D2 (SPAdes) | ecosystem: Environmental > Aquatic > Marine >... | reverse complement strand
CACCCTCGATTACCCGCTGGAACAGTGGGAGCGAATTTTTGATGTCAATGTCAAGGGCACGTGGATACTCTCTCAGATGGCGGCGAACATCATGAAAGATAAGGGCGGTGGCAAGATTATCAACGTCTCGTCGGTCTTTGGCTTTAGGGGGTCTCCAGAGGAGACACATCCGGCGGTGGCCTACAACGCTTCCAAGGGGGCGATCAACCTCTTGACGATGAACTTGGCCGTAAAATTGGCCCGGTACAATATCCATGTCAATGCCATCGCCCCGGGCTTTTTCCGTACCGATATGATGGCGTACGTCTTCAAGCCGGAGATGAAACCCGTCCTGGATACTTTGCTCGGAGATATTCCTCTGGCCCGCGTCGGTGAGGCGGATGACCTCAAATCTCTGACTGTTTTCCTGGCCTCGAAGGCATCGGATTATATAACGGGGGTCATCATTCCAATTGATGGGGGGATATTAGCCAAATAGCCGAGTACTCAGCACGAGCAAGCAAACATTACTTTCCATGGGTAATTGGTAATTAATTGGTAATTAGGCCAAATAACCAATTATTAATCACCGTTGTTTCAGCAACTTTGAATGGCATAGTTGAATAGCCACCTAAATAGCCAACTAAACCTGCAACACAACCATCGTTAAATCATCATTATGCTCTGTTTCACCAACAAAGGCGGCCACTTTGGCCTGCAAACCATCGCGCATTACCTTGGCGCTGGTATTAGGAGCCTCGGCCACGGCTTTTTCAAACCGGTCAAAGCCAAACAACTCACCATCGGCATTATTCGCTTCGACGATCCCATCACTTATTAGGATAACGATATCCCCTTTTGATAAAATAAGGCTGCTCTCTTGATAGCCGAACTCCACACTTAAGCCCACTCCCAGCGGCAGTCCACCGACCTCAACCCACTCGACTGAGCCATTAACCCGGCGAATAATTGGTGTGACACAACCGGCATTAGCAACGCGCATGATCCCGCCTTGATCTTGGCCCGACACCAGGGTAAGTTCCGCGTAAACCAACGCACAATTCTGATGAGTCTTACTGGTATATGGGACAAGCGTCCGGTCCAATTGAGTTAGCAGTTCCTTTGGGGAAAGACGCTGCTCGACGATGGCATGGAACGAGGCTAAACTGACCGCCATTAACAAAGCGGCAGGCGGCCCCTTGCCCGAAACATCGCCAACTGCAATGCCAAAGCGGTCATCATCAAATTCGTGATAAGCAAAGAAATCACCACCCACCTCACGGGCGGGGGTGCTGTAGCAAAGCGCATCCGGGCCAGACCAGATTGGTTTCGCAGCCGGAAGCAAACTCCGTTGAATTTCTTGAGCCAGGGTCAACTCTCGCTGAATAGCTGACAATTGTAGCCGCTCTCGTTCGGCCCGTTTGCGATGGGTGATATCACGGATAATTCCCTGATAACCCAAGATAGCGCCATCATTAGCTCGCCAGATGGTGGCGGTCACCAGACAATCCATCTGGGTACCATCTTTTTTATGGAGCTTCACTTCGAAATCTCGCACTGATCCTCGTTCTTGAATTTCCTGCAACAGCCTTAATTGGTCATCAGGATTTGGGTAAAAATCGACGGCTTTCACACCCACCATTTCTTGGCGACTATAGCCAAACAGGTTCAAGCCAGTAGGGTTCATATCGAGGATTCTTCCGTCTGGGTCGGTGATAAAGATGGTATCTTTGGAGTCCTCAAAAAGCGTACGATATTTCTTTTCGTTTGCTTCCAAGTCGGTATATAGAGTAGCGTTCTCAATGGAGATGGCCACTTGAGAGGAAAGGAGATTTAAGACGGCTAACCGGTCTGGTGTAAATGCGCCTGTGGTTAAGTTATTTTCCAGATAAAGCATCCCTGTCAACTTACCTTGATGGAGAAGCGGCGCACACAAGACTGATTTGGGTTGTTTGGCAACAATATAAGAAGCACTCGTGAAGGCGCCCTGGTGGGTCGCATCATTCAAAACGACGTTTTCATGAGTCCGCGCCACATAATTAAGAATTGACATGGGTAACGAGTGTTCTTCAACTGGAATAGATTGCAAGACCGCAATATTATCGTTACCAATTTCGCCTTCAGCCTCAACCACCCACTGGTCTTGTCCTGCCAAAATTAAGTAACCATGCTGTGCCCCGGCATTCTCAATGACAATCTTCATCAAAGTGGTCAGCAGCTTACCTAACACTATCTCACCTGATAGGGCTTGAGAAGCCTTGAGGACACTGGTCAAATCGAAAGAACTAGAGATACGCCCTTCGACGACGACGTTGGTCGTTGTGCTGGTTAGGCCGCTTGCCATACTACTCAGGTTAACCTGAGTAAAAACCTCAGGATAGCGGGCCTCTAATTGGTTCATTTTGCCGATGGCTCCCCATCGTTGGTATGCATAATAGGCCTCACGCAGGTGGTGGTGAGCAAAGCTGCGTTGTCCCCTGCTCAGATAATATTGACCGGCTAACTCATAAGCCAGGGCTTCTTCACGAGGATATCTGTTTTCTTGGGCCAGCGTAATAGCTTGATAGTAATATTCTCTAGCATCTTTATCGTTACCTAATACTCGAGCACGCTCAGCCTCAACCAGATAAAATTTATGTTGATAGTTCATGGGGGCATGCTCGGCCCAACTCTTCATTTTTTCTTGATTAGCCGTAACCTTTTCCAGGATGTCCGCTTGCTCAGTTCCCTGGGTTGTGGCTAAGCGAGCCAGGGAATCATAAAAGTGGAATATCGGGACAAATGGCGTACCAACGGCAGTATCGACATCCTTTTCGGCCATCGTTGCACTTTCGAGTGCCTGAGAATAATTCTGAAACAGATAAGAGAGAATGAGTTTATGGAAGTATAAAGCAAATGTGGCCGCTCGATCATTCGCTTCAAGGTGAAGCGGGAGCATCTTCTCTTCGTCGTAATATTTACCCTTTAGCTGGCCTGGGTTCTCACTCTGTCCTCGCAAATTTAAGATGGCTTGCTGCATGATCTCATTGCCTTGTAGGGCTGTTTTCTGGCCCAACTGCTCAATGGCCTTGCTATATTTTTCTATATCCTGTTCAAGCTGGCTCAGTTCCTCGCCCACCAAATAGGCCCGCGAGCAATACATTCGGATGGCAAAGGCGGCATATTGTAAATCGCCCATCTCCAAGCCAATCTGATAAGCATCCAGGGAAGGGCTTAGAATCTCTCGAATATGCTCTTTCCAATGCCGCACCAAACCATTGACAATCACCAGAGTTCTGGCTTTGAACTCACTTGCTTTAAGCCGTTCTGACAACGTTAACGCAAGCCTGCCAAATTGGTAGGCTGTATCAATATCTCTGGCGATTCCAGCCAGCATAATCCCATAACTGCCATAACCAAAGGCCGACCCAGGCGCATTGCCATACGTCACCGATAAACTAACCATCTTAAAAGTAATTAGGGGAGATAGTTCAGGAGCTGTAAAAAAGGCCAGGGCGCTTATGCCTAATAGAACACGCATTGCAGGCAGTATATAGGGATCAGTCATAGCCGGAAGATTGATTAGGTCCTCAATTGGCTTTTCCGCTAAGAGTAACCGGGTTTCCTCTAAACCACGTTTGACGTCTGCATCACCCGGCACTGCAGGAAATTCTATACCTAAAAGCGCTAAAATTTGCAAGCCAGTTTCTATCGCTTCTGATAACTTATTCTGTGCGATATAAAGCTGGATTTTGACTTCATAAACTTTAACTTTGTCGAGGACGGTTTCGGCATGATTTAGGACAGTATCAACTAACCGCTCAGTTTCTGCAAAATTGGTACTGAGATAGGCCGCTTCGGCTGCTTCTTCATAGAGAGCTAGGGTTAAAGCGTATTGTCGCTCCCAACTATCTTCTTCAGCACCAACGTCGGGAGAAGCAAGTAACTCTAAACCCAACTGCAAGTAACTGAGCGCCGGGGTATATGCTGCTGAAGCCTTTGCTTTTTTACCGGCAACAAGATTTAACTCGGCCAACTCATCCCGCTCGGTTTGATGCTCAATGAGTTCCAGGCCCAGGTTCAATTGATTGACGATGTTGAAGATATTTTCATCTTGCTGGTCTGGTGGTGTGTTACGCTGTAACAGTTGCCCCACCTGTCGATGGGCGGCCTGCTTGCGTTCTGCCGGAATCAGAGAATAACCCGCTTGCTGAATACGGTCATGAGCAAATTTATACTCAACAGACAGGTCATCGGTCAATTCGGGCATATCAAACTCTACCAATTTGTGAGCTTCACCCAAAGGCAAAATCAAGCCTTTGGCAACAGCCTCTTGAAGATCAATGGCCGTTTCTTTGGCCGACTTTTCGCAGACAATAGCCAACGTTTGTAAATCGAACTGGTTGCCAATACAGGCAGCCAACTTTAAAGCTTGTTGAGTCTCCTCATCCAACCTTTGCAAATTGCCAGCCATTAATTCGACCACGTTATCCGTGATGCCACGAGCCTGAACCTGGGCCAAATCCCACTGCCAACCAGTGCCGTTTCCGTGTCCATTGGTAGATGGAATAAAACGGACTAGCTCTTCGGTATATAACGACTTTAAGAACTCATTCATAAAGAAAGGGTTTCCCCCGGTTTTAGCCAAAACTAATTCTGCCAGGGGTCTGGCCTTTTCCAGTTCGCAGTTGAGCGTATCCGAAATCAACTCGGTAACGTGAGACAAATTCAAAGGAGCCAGAGAGATGTGGTTAACAATGGTTCCGGCTTGGCGAATCTCATTCAACGTTAAAATTAGCGGATGGGCCTCACTGACTTCATTATCTCGATAGGACCCAATCATAAACAAGTACTCTAAATCCGGCATTGTCATAAGCAACTGGATCAATTTTAACGAGGCGGAGTCGGCCCACTGTAAATCATCTAAAAAGATAACCATAAGGTGTTCGGGGTGGGTAAAAACCCGAATGAAGTTTTGAATCACCAAATTGAAGCGGTTTTGAGCTTCTGCCGGAGCTAAAACAGGCACCTCTGGTTGAGGGCCAATGATGAGTTCTACTTCGGGGATAATCTCAATGATAACCTGACCATTGGCCCCCAAAGCTGTTGAAAGTTTTTTACGCCAGGCAGTAACTTGAGCTTCGCTTTCCATCAAGAGTTGTCGAATTAAAGATTGAAAGGCTTGAATTAGTGAGGCGTAAGGGATATTCCGTTGAAACTGGTCAAACTTACCAGCGATAAAATATCCTCGCTGACGCGTAATTGGCTTATAAACTTCCTGTACCAGCGCCGATTTACCGATACCGGCATAGCCCGAAACCAACATCATCTCGATTTTGGATTTTGCCCCCGTTCGGGGATCTTCGAGATTTTCGATTTTTGATGGGGAGTTTTCTTCCGTATTTTCGCTATCCACACTGATGGGCGCTGCTACCCGCTCAAATGCTGCCAGTAAGGTTTTTATCTCTGGCTCTCGTCCATATAATTTCTCTGGAATTTGAAATCTTCCCAAAGAGACATCATGACGACCAACAGAGAAATTATTGATAGTGTTTATCGTCTGCCATTGCGCTAAACATTCTTCTAAATCCGCCTTCAGTCCATAGGCAGATTGGTAGCGATCTTCTGCATTTTTGGCGAGCAACTTCAAGACAATCTCAGATAGAACTGGAGGAATATCTGGCCTAAGTTGATGGGGAGGAGGGGGCTGTTTTGCAATGTGATTATGAACTAACTCAAGTGCATCCACAACTTCAAAAGGTAATTGGCCGGTTAGCAACTCATAAAAAGTGACACCCATCGAGTAAAAATCGGTTCGATAATCCATAGCCCGATTCATGCGTCCCGTCTGTTCAGGCGATATATAGGCTAATGTTCCCTCTAAGACATTGGGGTTACGCAACGTCGTTGTTTCGCGAGAGAGTATCGTGGCAATGCCAAAGTCAATGAGTTTAACCTGTTTCGAGGTTGGATTGAAGACAATATTCGCCGGGTTGATATCCTTATGCATAATGTACTTCTGATGAACTTGCCCCACGATATCAGCCAATTTGATAGCCAACCTCAGAAATTCAACCAAGGTAAAGTTCCCGGCCAATCCCAACCGGGTTAAAGACTCCCCACCAAAGTCTTCCAAAATCATGGCCCATCTGTGTTGGTCATTTTCCAAGCCATACGCCTGAATCACGCCCGGCAAGGTTTCCCTGGCCGAAGGTGATGAGGGATTCAGCCTGCGAATTATCTCATATTCCCGCTTAAACCAGGCAATCTTTTCTGGGGAAGGATGGGTTTGTTTCAATATTTTGAGGATAACAGGTTGGTTATCAACTTCCCGACGAGCACGTTGGACTAGAGAGTTGGAACTCTCGTAAAGCCCTTCGATAACCTGATAACCGGAAACGGCTGTCCTCATTTAATTGTCCCCCTTATCTTAAGAAGCCGATTCTACCCAATTGTAACACAGAATGCCACAATAAAACATCCTACTAATTCCCTATAGCCGGGTCACTGAACCATCATTTCGCCAATTGGCACAGGTTTTCTTTCCCGCAAGCCCATTGACCGGCTATGAATCTCTGGCAGCAACTCAACCCCGGTTTCAAAATCAATGATCTGATTAATCAGGTAGAAGATATACATGGTGGTTAGCCAATTGGTAAAATCTTCTTTGGAGGCCATATGGCGTTTCATACTGAGCATAATCCACGAAAAGTGGGCCCAAACGTCAAAACATGTTGAACAATCTCTATCTTCTCCAACACAGCAACGCCGGGTCGATTTTAGATCGGGGTTATAAGCCCGAAAATGAGGATTATAGGGATGACCATTGTTAATTCGGCCTGCATTGACTGGATTATCGGAACTAACACTACAGCAAACATCGTAACCCCATTGTTCGCCAAGCAGCATGCCGGTTGAGACAACCTGGCACACATAAGATGAGAGTAAAATTTTGTCGGGGTAGCGTTCAATCATCTTATCAATCTCACGCCGTACCCGGCCAAATCCCTGATGATGGTCCAAATCATTGCCAACATGAGACAAATCACCATAAAAGTTGAACCAGACATAATTGCCATTTTCTATGCATTGCTCAACCACACTCTCAATCTCGTGGGCATTGCCGGGGGTGGTGGTATAATACCATCTCGCGCGCGGGTCATCCCTATAGTTTTTTAAGCCTCTGGCAAAAACATCCACTTTGCCCCCGCCCCGCAACTTGATATCTGTTTCATGATCGCCCCAAACGGAAACCGTGATGGGCATATTTTCAAATCCCTCATAGGGGATTTTGCGAATGCCATTTGTGACCACAAGAATCCAAAAATCGTCATACAATTTTTTGACTCGGTTCAGCATCAGGCTTGGTTCACCCCCCACAACCGTGATAAAATTTGTCCCGCGTGCCTTCTCCTGCTCTATGAAAGAATCAAACTCCGACTCCTCTTTGGGCGCTTTGTTCCGGTCCATCTCTTCGGCGAAAAAATAGCATCCCTCACAGCGGATATTACAGACATGGGTAATATCCACCGAAATAGACTTAAGAGCGCCTGCTTTTCTAATGTCACGATATAAACGATTCAAAAATGGATCCTGTAGATACTTTTTTAATTTACTGGACATTATGTCTCTTCTCCTTATCTCCTCTTGATTTATCTTTGATAATAGTAACAAACCAAGTATCACTAATCGTGGTCGCCGAAAGAGGCTCTTACTCAACCGTCTGGCAATTTTAACATTCCTTGCTATGAAGCGCAATCTAGTTTAACAACGGCGTGTTTCAAGCAGAAAAATCAAGGGCTTGACTACTTATACTCAATAGCAGTTACACAGTTGGAGTTAAAGACCTTCCCGGAAGCTGGTTATAAGCTTGATAATCTGGCATAATCCGGTTAAATTACCTTGATTCAGCTTCCGGGAAGGTGAACTGTGTAACCCCTAACTCAATCTAAAGTACTTTAATCCTGTACTTTTGCCTCTGTAGTTTCAAACCTAGACGGATTATAATTTAGTAAGGGATTATGTTATTTATCCAAAGGCAATGCCCGGATTTCCAATTTCAGGCTGCGTCATAATTTTGAGTGGCGTTTGAAAAATTCAAACCAGCTTGCTAGAATATAGGTATGTAACTAAGAAATCGATACTGATCTTCAAACTCTTTAAATTTCCCACAGCTCAGATTTGTGTTGTGAAAGAGGCTAACACAATGGCGTGAAAGCCAAATTGATGAGTTGTCAGGCTGAGCACATATCAAGAGTTTTACCACGGGAAAAATCTGCCACGAATCTGCCCTGATTATAGTTACTGGCCCTCTAGAAAGACAGGGGCTACTATCAAAAAAGCCTGACACATTAGCAATGAAAAGCTAATCAATATTAGGCAAATTGTACCGTAACAATAGATAAGATCAGCTCATTAGTGAAATAGGAGGTGAACATGAGCACGCAAGATGGAGCTTCCTTGTTACGCCTAGTCGGCGAGATGCAAGACCAGAAACAATTTCAAGAGCTTAACTGGAGCGGTTCATTCCAGGACTATCTTGATATCGTCGGCGATAATCCTCGCGTGGCCCGTAATGCATTCCAGCGTATTTACGATATGATAATGGGATATGGCACCGAGGAATTTCAAGATGCCAAGAAACGTCTGATTCGATATCACTTCTTTAGTGACCCTAGCTTCGACAGAGAAGATGCCATCTTTGGCTTAGAAATATCTTTAATGCGCCTGGTCAACTTCTTCAAAGCAGCGGCGCAAGGCTATGGCACGGATAGGCGCGTACTGCTTCTGCACGGGCCGGTAGGTTCCTCTAAAAGCACAATCGTCCGTCGTCTCAAAAAAGGTCTGGAGCAATACAGCCGGACCGATGAAGGAGCTATCTATACCTTCGACTGGTATTTGGGCGACCTACCTAAAGATGGTTCGCTCCCCGTTCCTCCCGCCAAGCTCAAAGAGGGCTTGGATGGCATAGAGACCGAGTGGTTTCACTGCCCCATGCATGAAGAGCCGCTACATCTCGTTCCCCTTGAAATGCGAGAGAAATTTGTCGAGCACTTTAATGTCGGACGCAAATCCCAAGAACAACTACCCCTCATTAATGGCGATCTTTGCCCGCCCTGTCGCCACTACTTCCGCGAGGTATTGCAGCGATATGAGGGCGACTGGACCCAAATGATCCGTCATATCCGGGTGCGGCGTCTTATATTTAGCGAGCAAGACCGAATTGGCATTGGCACATTCCAACCTAAAGATGAAAAGAATCAGGACTCCACCGAACTCACCGGCGACATCAATTATCGCAAAATTGCCATTTACGGCAGTGACAGCGACCCTCGTGCCTTTAACTTCGATGGCGAATTTAACATCGCCAACCGGGGTATCATCGAATTTATCGAGATGCTCAAGCTGGATGTAGCTTTTCTCTACGACCTATTGGGAGCCAGCCAAGAACATCGCATAAAATCCAAAAAATTCGCCCAAACCGATATTGATGAGGTGATTATCGGGCATACCAATGAGCCTGAATATCGCCGGTTGGAAGACAACGAGTTTATGGAGGCCCTCAAAGACCGTACTGTCCGTATCGATGTGCCTTACATTACCAAACTCAAGGATGAAATACAGATTTACGAACGGGACTTCAACCACAAGAAAGTACCGGTCCATATTGCCCCTCACACCCTGGAAATGGCCGCGATGTGGGCTGTTTTGAGCCGTCTAGAAGAGCCTACAAAGGCCAACCTGACCTTGCTGCAAAAACTCAAGCTCTATGATGGAAAATCTCTCCCCGGCTTCACCGAAGATAACATTAAAGAGTTACGCAAGGGGGCTCGACGTGAAGGCATGTCGGGAATCAGTCCCCGTTATGTCCAAGATAAAATCAGCAATGCCCTGGTTAATTACCAGGAAGATGGCTACATCAACCCCTTTATGGTGATGAATGAGCTTGACTCTGGGCTAAAAAATCACCCATTGATTACCGATGAAGAGGAGCGCAAAAGTTACCGGGAACTGCTGGCGGTGGTCAAAAATGAGTATACCGAGATTGTTAAAAACGAGGTGCAGCGAGCCATCAGCGCCGATGAGGAGGCCATTACCCGGCTCTGTTCCAACTATATCGACAGTGTCAAGGCTTATACCCAGCAGGAGAAGGTGGTCAACAAGTTCACCGGACAAGCCGAAGAGCCAGATGAACGGCTGATGCGCAGTATCGAAAAAAAGATCGACATCCCCGATAGTCGTAAAGATGATTTCCGGCGAGAGATTATGAATTACATCGGTGCGTTAGCTTTGGAAGGCAAAACATTTGACTACAGGACAAATGAGCGCTTGCATAAAGCCCTGGAGTTGAAACTCTTTGAGGATCAAAAAGATAGTATCAAGCTGACCTCGTTGGTCAGCCGGGTGATTGATAAAGAGACTCAAGAAAAAATTGATGTGGTCAAGAGCCGACTGATAAAAAACTTTGGCTACAATGAGCATAGCGCCACCGATGTTCTCAATTATGTCGCCAGCATTTTTGCGCGTGGCGATACGGATGAAAGGTAAATGGTAATTGGTAAATAGTAATTGAGAACTATCAACATCTATAATAACCAGACCAATTATCAATTACTAATAACCAGATATGCAACGAATTGAACGTGACCTTAACCGATTCCGCAGAATCGTGCGAGGACAAATCAAAAAGAATCTGCGCAAATATATGTCTCAGGGCGAGATGATCGGACGGCAGGGGAAGCGGTTGGTGAGTATTCCCCTGCCGCAAATTGACATTCCGCGCTTTCGTTATGGGCCTAAGCAAACTGGTGGGGTCGGTCAGGGCGATGGTGATGTAGGCGATCCGATTGCTCAAGGTGACCCAGAGGAAGGAGCAGGGCAAGCCGGTAGCGACCCCGGCAAACACATCGTTGAAGTCGATGTGAGCCTGGACGAGCTGGCCGAAATATTGGGTGAAGAACTACAACTGCCCCGTATTGAACCGAAAGGCAGCAAAAAGAATATCATCACCGATAAGGCCAAATATAACCGTATCCGACGGGTTGGCCCCGATAGTCTCCGCCACTTCAAGCGCACTTACAAAGAAGCTCTGCGCCGCCAAATTAGCAGCGGCCAATATAACCCCAACAATCCAGTTATCATCCCCATCCACGAAGATATTCGCTATCGCTCCTGGTCAGAAAGACCCGTCCCCGAAAGTAACGCCATCATCATCTACATGATGGACGTATCTGGCTCGATGGGGCGCGAACAAAAACAGTTGGTTCGTAATACCGCCTTCTGGATTGAAACCTGGCTGCATAGCCAATATAAACAGATTGAAATTTGTTATATTGTTCACGATGCCGCCGCCAAAGTTGTTGACAAGGAGATGTTCTATCATCTACGTGAAGGGGGCGGTACTCGAATTAGCAGCGCCTACAAGCTTTGTAATAAGGTCATCAACGAGCAGTATCCCCCCAGCGAGTGGAACATCTATCCATTTCACTTTAGTGATGGTGATAACTGGGGCGATGGCGACACTGAAGCGTGTGTTGAACTGTTAAAGAATGAGTTACTGCCTAAAAGCAACCTCTTTTGTTATGGACAAGTGCGCAGCTTGTATGGATCAGGGAGTTTTTTGTACGACCTTCAGCACCATTTTGATGACCCCGAAAAGCTGGCCATGAGTGAAATTGCCAAACAAGATGACATTTATGATGCCATTAAAGCTTTCTTGGGCAAGGGCAGGTAGGTTGATATGAAGCAAACCCACCTTTCTGCCGAATTACAAGCAGCCTGGGAAGAGATAGAAACCTATGCCGAAGAATTTGGTCTGGATTTTTTCCCAATCATTTATGAGGTACTCGACTATAAAACCTTATACGAGGTTGCTGCGCTTGGAGGCTTTCCCGTTCGTTATCCACATTGGCGCTTTGGTATGGAGTTTGACCAGCTCTCTAAGGGTTATACTTATGGCTTGAGTGTGATTTACGAGATGGTCATTAACACTAACCCCTCGTATGCCTACCTGCTTGAGGGCAACGAGATGGTGACCCAAAAAATGGTGATGGCTCACGTATCAGCCCATGTTGATTTCTTCAAAAATAATATGTGGTTTGCCCCCACCAACCGCAAAATGCTCGACGAGATGGCAAACCATGCCAGTCGTATTCAGCGCTTGATAGACCGCTTTGGTCACGATCCCATCGAAGATTTTATTGATACCTGCCTCTCTCTTGATAACCTCATAGATTACCACGCGCCTTATATCAAACGGGCCGAAGCTAAAACCGAACCTTCAATTGTAGAGGCCGAGGAAGAACCACAACCTATTGAAGGTCTTAAGGTTGAACGTGATTACATGCGTAATTACATCAACCCGCCCGAATTTATGGAAGAACAACGCCAAAAGCTCATCGAAGAGCAAAATAGAATGCGACAGTTCCCTGAAAGCCCCCAAAAAGATGTTCTGCTCTTTCTCTTAAATTATGCGCCCCTTGAGCGCTGGCAGCACACCATTTTAGAGATTGTCAGAGACGAAGCGTACTATTATGCTCCGCAAGGAATGACCAAAATCATGAATGAGGGCTGGGCCTCTTACTGGCATAGCAGGATTATGACCGAAAAGGCTCTTACCGACTCCGAAGTGATAAGCTTTGCCGACCACCATGCCGGGGTGGTATCTACCAGTCCGGGCCGGTTGAATCCTTACAAGCTCGGCCTGGAATTGTTACGCGACATTGAAGATCGCTGGAACAAGGGTAAGTTTGGCAAAGAGTATGAAGACTGTGATGATATCCAATTGAAGCGGAACTGGAATCAAAAGCTTGGTTTGGGCCGCCAAAAACTATTTGAAGTACGAAAACTCTACAATGATGTCACCTTTATCGACGAATTCTTAACCCCAGAATTTGTTGAGCAGCAGAAACTCTTTGGTTTTGACTACAATAACTATAACAATGTCTATGAAATCTCTTCACGGGAGTTTAAGGAAATAAAAGATAAGCTCTTGTTCCAACTGACCAATTTTGGACAGCCGTTTATTCATGTAGAGGATGGCAATTACGGCAATCGGGGTGAATTATATCTGAAACACCGACACGAAGGGATAGACCTTAAGTTTGATTACGCCAATGATACCATGCGCAATCTTCATAAAATCTGGACACGCCCGGTTCATCTCGAAACAACAATTGATGAGGTGCCTTATGTACTTACTTTTGATGGCGATGAATTAAAAAAACAAAAGACTCAAGAATAGAGAAGAGAGGTATATACTATGCATCTACAGGAACGAGTTGTTAAGCAACTTGAACAACTGGTAGCAAAGGGTCCCCAAAGTATTGACGCTGTTATTCAGAAATCACCCGAAGCGGGCTATATTGTTGGAATACCGTCAGATGAAGGCAAGGGCGCGGGGGTCTCGCTAAGCGTGGCGGATTATGACCGTTATAGCGTTACCCTACGTCACCTGGCAGTGTATGATAACAGCCTTGTCATTGACGATAGCGATACGGAAGATTATCTTCACCGCACCGCAGCAGAAATCACACAGCGATTATCGTATTTAGAAGAGCCTTTAGCCCTGTTAGAACTCAATACGATTGATGGTGTGGCACAACTGCGTAGCAATCCGCCCGACAATGGTCCCAATGATTCGACCTATTGGGAAGTAACTGTCTCGGTTTCGCCACACCCACAGGCAAAAATAGTGCGATATCAGTGGACAGCCGGAAATCGGGAGCGAACACCTGTAACTTGTCCGGCTACCTTTGCGACCTTAGGCCGCCTTGCCAAAGATTTGGCCGCAAGTTTAGAGGATACAGTCACAGAGGTTGAATAGAAATACAGGTAGTCCTCCAATTTTAAGTTTCACCCTATTTTGCATATAATGTAATCATAACATCCTCAAGGAGGCTATAATGCCGCTGTACGAATATTATTGTGCTGATTGCCATACAAAGTTCGAGGCCTTGCGCCCGATGAGCCAGGCCGATGTGGCAATTCAATGCAAAAGTTGTGAGAGTCTGCACACCAGTAGAATGTTATCATTGTTTGCTACCCTTACTTCCAACAAGAGTGACAATGCCTTTCAAAGGATGCCAGGTAACTTTGGTGGCGGTTGCTGTGGCGGAGGAAGTTGCGGCTGTAGCCATTAATTGCCACTTCTATCACAAGCTTCAAATCAAAATCGGGACTTTGGTTAATCTAAAGTCCCGATTTATTTTTATCGCCAGAATACCTTCATATCATTTTCTAACCATTTTCATATTTCTTTCTTATTTATTTACATATTATGGTAGTGTATAATAGAAGAATTATGGGTTACTCGAAGACCCCCCAATCATCCAATCGAATCCGTTACTCAAGCTGGGTGTTTGTGCTTCTACTTTTAGGGTTAGCCCTCTTGCCTGCTGCCACTCAAGCTAAGGAGACAGTGCCATCTCCTGCAATGAGTTCTCAAGAACATTTCGCGCCAATGGCGATAGAACCGGCCAGGCCATCCGGCGCCGTGGGAGATGTTATCTCTCGTATTCAGTGCCCCTCTGGTTATGCTGCTACAGCTTACGCCGAAGGATTATCATCACCGGATGGTTTAGCCTTCAGCCCCACGGGAGAATTATATGTAGCTGAAGAAACAGCCGGACGCGTCAGCCGTATTGAGTCAAATGGAAGTTTTACCCCCGTACTCACCGGCCTTCACAACCCCGAAGGCATCGCTTTTGATGATACAGGTAATCTCTATGTAGTGGAAGATGTTCCACTTAATTCATCAGATCCCACAACGGGTCGATTGCTACGAATGGCCCCAGATTCCACATTAACCGCACTGGCTACCGGCCTCGAAGCGCCGGAAGGGGTCGTATGGAGTCCCGATGGAACTATCTATATCACCGAGTCGAATGTTCAGTTTACATCCAGCGCTTTCAATTATCACACTCATGTGACCAGCGTTACCCCGCCAGGGGCTCCAACTACCATTCGGTCTGATGCCCTACTGTGGAGTTACGCCGCTATTACTCTTGGCCCCGATGGATTAATATATGTTACCAATGAGGCCGCCCCAACCGGCACTAATAACAGTGTCTTTGCCATTGATCCGACCACAAACCCGGCAACACGGACAGTATTTGCCAGCGATCTGATGAGCCCGGAAGGAATACGATTTTCTTCGAATGGGGATTTTCCTTTATATGTCACTGAAGAAGATATTGGGGACGGAACAGGGCGAGTGAGTCAGGTTGAGGCCGATGGTAGTCACGCGCCGTTCTGCACTGGTTTCTTCAACATTGAAGATGTAATCGTAGACCAGGCCGGTCGCTTGTATATTAGCGAAGATACCAGTGGCATGGTTATTATGATAGAACTTTCAAGTTCTGGGCCGCCATCCGCATGTGCTTCGCCAACAACCCACTTTGCTGCCGTCGGAGACTTTGGATCGGGATTTCAAGGGGAACTCGATGTCGCTAACCTCATCAAGAGTTGGAACCCGGATTTCATTATCACGCTCGGCGACAACAACTACGAGAGTGGCTCTGCAGATACAATCGACGAAAATATAGGCCTGTATTACCAGGAGTTCATCGGCAATTATATAGGCATTCATGGTGACGGGGCGACTAGCAATAACTTTTATCCATCTTTGGGCAACCACGATTGGTTGACTACCTCTGGCAACCCGCCGCTACCGCAGCCTTACCTTGATTACTTTACTCTGCCCGGCAATGAACGCTATTATAACTTCACCCGAGGCTCGGTAGATTTCTTTGCTGTTGACAGCGATTTCAATGAACCAGACGGCCGGACCAGTATTTCAACGCAAGCCACCTGGTTACAAAGTCAGCTAGCCGCTGCCACCTCGCCCTGGAAGCTGGTCTACTTTCATCACGCCCCCTACTCCTCAGGCTCAGATCATGGATCGAATCCGGTGATGCAATGGCCTTTTGAAGCCTGGGGGGCTTCGGCTGTCTTGGCTGCTCACGACCATACGTATGAACGTATCATCCTGAATGGCTTTCCCTACTTCGTCAATGGCTTGGGCGGCAAATCATTAGGTGCACTTGGAACACCTCTTACCGGTAGCAAAGTACAATATAATGATGATTATGGCGCAATGTGGATTACAGCCAACGATACCTGTATGGATTTCCAATTTATCAACCGGGCAGGAACCCTCATCGATTCTTATTCAATCAATAATAATGCTGGCGGCGCTTCCATTGGCGATTATGTTTGGGATGACACCAACGGCGATGGTCTACAGGATAGCGGCGAGAATGGCCTGGCCGGAGTTACGGTCTATTTGGACCAAAATAGCAACGCTACCCTTGATACCGGCGAACCTTTCGATATTACTGATAGTAACGGCGCCTATGATATCTCCGAGCTGACAGCAGGAACCTACAACGTTAGCGTTGACATCATCACCACTCCGTCTGGCTACGTCCCTACAACCAGTAACCCAACTTCGGTTATTCTAGCGGAGAATGAGGATTATAATGATGCTGATTTTGGTTTTCAGCAATCAGCCTCCATCTTGGATATTCTCATAATCACGGGTAACGACGATGCTGAGGAGGACCTTAGTGATGGGACCGTCAAGTTTGGCAATTCCGACCTAGAGCTGGGCGTAGATGGGGCCACCGTGCAACTTGTTGGTATGCGTTTCCAGAATGTCTCCGTCCCTGAAAATGCCTTTATCACCAAAGCTTACATTGAGTTTGAAACTGATGAAACCAATAACATTGCCACTTCGCTGACTATTTACGGTCAGGCATCAGATTCAGCTCCTGAATTTGTCTGGTGTGGTCCCTCTGCCTGTTTTGAACTCTCCAGACAGCCCAAAACCACGGCTTCTGTGGCCTGGAATAATGTCCCACCCTGGGGTACCGTCGATGAAAAGCACCAAACACCCAATCTGGCCCCTATTGTTCAAGAAATCATCAACCGTCCTGGCTGGGCCAATGGCAACAATATGGCCTTCTTTATTTCCGGCACCGGCACCAGAACCGCTGAGTCTTTCAACGGTGAACCTTCGGCTGCTGCTCTACTCCATGTTGAATATTCTTCCGGCCCATTGTCAACTCCGACCAATACGCCAACTAATACGCCGACCCCGACAGCTACTAACACGCCGACGGCTACCAATACACCAACTGCTACCAACACACCAATCGATACACCGACGGCCACATCAACATTCACTCCTGCCCCATCAACTAACACGCCGACAGCTACCAATACACCGACGGCTACCAACACACCAACCGATACACCGACAGCCACCCCAACATTCACCCTTGCCCCACCAACTAACACACCGACCGCTACCAATACCGCACCCGCATCAAGTATTTTCGAGGTCCAAGTGAGCAACGGTGACGATGATGCTGAAGAAAGGCTCAGTACCGGTCAAGTCTTACGGGATAACAATGATCTGGAACTGGCTATCGACGGTCACTATGACCAGATGGTTGGTCTGCGCTTCCAGAATGTCTCTATTCCTAAAAATGTCTCCATCTCCAAGGCCTATATTGAGTTTGAAACCGATGAAACTGGCACCTCTGCCACTTCCTTGATCTTTTACGGTCAGGCTGCCGATGCTCCTTCTCCGTTCCCTTGGTGCAACGCTTCATCACCCTGTTTTGACCTCTCCAGCCGGCCTAAAACCACCGCTTCTGTCGCCTGGAATAACGTCCCGGCCTGGAACACTGTCGATGAAAAACACCAATCACCTGATCTGGCTCCTATCATCCAGGAAATCATTGGTCGGACTGGTTGGGCCAGCGGCAACCCCATCGTCTTCCTGATTACCGGTTCCGGCACCAGAACCGCCGAGTCTTTCGACGGTGAACCCACCGCTGCTGCTGTACTTCATATTGAATATTCTTCCGGTCCCTTGCCAACGCCTACCAATACACCAACCAACACCCCGACGGCTACTAACACGCCAACCGATACACCAACGGCTACCCCAACATTCACTCCTGGCCCACCGACCAATACGCCGACGGCTACCAATACACCGACCAATACACCAGCGGCTACTGCTACTGATACACCGACCAATACGCCAACGGCTACCAATACACCGACCAACACCCCGACGGCTACTGCTACTGATACACCGACTAATACGCCAACGGCTACCAATACACCGATCAGCACGAATACACCCACTCCGACCAACACTCCACTCCCTTCAAGCATTTTCGAGGTTCAGGTGAGTACTGGCAATGATGATGTTGAGGAGACCATCAGTTCAGGCAGCACCAAATTTGGCAATGATGACCTCGAATTGACCGAAGATGGCTCTAATAATCAAATCGTCGGTATGCGTTTTGTGAATATCGCCATTCCGAAAGACGCGCTTATCACCAATGCCTACATCGAGTTTGAAACCGATGAAACCGGCTCTGTCCCGACCTCTGTCACCTTCTATGGTGAAGCGTCCGACTCCGCTCCTGCCTTCGAGTGGTGTGGCTCTTCTACCTGTTTCACCCTCTCCACCCGGCCCAAAACCACCGCTTCTGTGGCCTGGAACAACATCCCCGCCTGGAACATCGTCGATGAAAAACACCAATCACCCGACCTGTCTCCGATTGTCCAGGAACTCGTTAGTCGTTCCGGCTGGGCCAGTGGCAACAGTATGGCTTTCTTCGTTACCGGCTCCGGCACCAGAACCGCCGAGTCCTTTAACGGCGAGGCCCTCGCTGCCCCTCTACTCCATATTGAATATTCTACCGGTTCACCATTAGCAATAAATGCCTCAACCTCAAAACCGTATCAGTTCTTCCTGCCGATTTTGTTTAAGAAATAAATGAGGTATAAAATATCTTTGGGGTAAGAATTGGGGCGTCTAAATTATGACTCTATCCGTAAAATATCAAAATGTAGGATTTATTCCGCTAAAATCTGCAAACTGAAATCTGCAATGCAATTTACGGATAGAAAGTATATCAATCAAGTCACCAGGATAATACCGGTTTGCTTCCTGCTGTTTTTAATTTCCTGTGGCCCCGGTCCAAAACCGGCCCAGGAACCACTCTCGACTTTTTTAAGCCAAGCCGAAACACTCAGAGCAGAACGACGCTACGGCGAGGCCATAACAATTCTGGAACAAGCCGCTCAGATTCATCAGACCACCTCATCGCCACTGATTAAAATTGGACAGATTTACTTAATCCAACATCGTTGGTTTCTAGCCGAAGATGCCTTTAATCGTGCCCTGGCTCGTGATTTTGAGGATCCACTTGCCACCGCCGGACTGGCTGAAGCCATCCTCAATCAAGGCGATACCCTTTTGGCTTTGAGTTCCTGGCATGAGGCTATAGAATTAAATCCTCAGTTGCCGGGTGTATTTACCGGTTTAGGCCGGACTCATTTAATGCGTCTGGAATTTGATGAGGCCCGAGACGCTTTTCTTCAGCAACAAGCTCACCATTCGGACCCAGAGGCTCAATGGTTTTTGGCTGCTCTGGAAGCGCCGCTGAACCTGTCAGCCACCCAAGATTATCTACTCTCTATCCCTCAAGATGCCTCTGGTGATGTTTTGGCTCGCCGTGACTATTTATTGGCTACCCTTGCCCCCTTCACTGCCAGCTCTCCACAGGTAGAGGTTGCCCAAGCAACGGGGATTGCGCTGGTTCAGGTTCAGCTTTGGCCTCTGGCGATACACGCCTTGAACACTGCCCAGGCCAATTCAAAGGAATTACCCCAACGTGACCAAGCCGAGACTCTGGCCTTTCTAGGACATGCCCTGGCTCAGATGGGTCGTCCCGCCCTTGATTTATTCAGTCAAGCCCAGAAGATAGACCCAACTGCTGCTTTACCCCTCTATTTTTACGGTATTTATCTGAGACGACAAAGAGCTTTAAATGCTGCAGAGAACCTATTCAATCAAGCCATTAATCTTGATCCGGAAAATGCAGCTTTCTATATTGAATTGGCCCAAACCAAAACCGATAAAGGAGATTTTGAAGCGGCCGGACAGCAGTACGCGATAGCCGTTAGTTTAGCAAAAAACGATCTACAGATTCAATTAGCGCGGGTTAGATTTTATGCGAACCGGGGATATCAAATTACGGAAAAGGGTATTCCGGCCGTTGAGGAGATTATAAAGAGCAACGAAAATAGCGCCGAAGCCTATGATCTCTTGGGTTGGATGCAGTTCCTGGCCGGTGAACCGGATAAAGCCGAAGCCACCCTGCGGCGGGCGATTGAGCTTGACCCCAATTTGGTAAGCGCCCACTACCATCTGGCCCGCCAGCTCGAAACCAATGGACAGTCCGCAGCCGCCGAGGTGGAATACCAACACGTTATCGATTGGGATACATCGGGGGCATATAGAGACCGCGCCTTGAAAGATTTACAGCGGTTGGAACAGTAGCCAGCCGGTCTTCAATTACTGACCACTGACTACTGATTACTGACTACTGCCCTGCATTACCTGTCAATTGAACCAAGGCATTAAGCGCCGCTTCCATCTTGTCTAATTCTTCGCCAAAGGTACTCCAATCACCCTTTTTTAGGGCTAACTGGGCAGCTTCGTAATGGTCGGAGGCAAGCTTAGCCAATTCGGCAACATCCTTGTCCGCCAGGTCTGTGGGTGATGAGGTTTCAGGTGACGCTGTTGTATCAGTGTTGGCAGCCGCAGATGATGTTTCAGTCGAAGCATTCCCCACCCCTTCCGAGGTCGTGTTGTCGGTCGCCGTGGTAAGCAACTCTTCTCTTTCACCCTCAAAAAGGGAAACTAAAGCCTTGGCTAGGCTCTCCTCCATGACAATTCTATCTCCGGAAGCCAAAATAACCCGTTTCAATTCGGGAATCTGCCCATTCTCAGCCCGAAGGTAAAGCGGCTCTACATACAATAAGGAATTTTCAATCGGTAAAACAAGCAAGTTCCCTCGAATAACCTCAGAACCACCCTGGTCCCACAAAGTAATCTGTGATGAAATTTCAGGGTTCTGGTCAATTCGACCCTCAATCTGAAGCGGACCGAAAATCAACTCCTGCTTGGGAAAGCGGTAGGTAATTAGCTGGCCGTAATTCTCGCCATCAGAACGAGCCGCCAGCCAGGCAATGAGATTGTCTCGATTATTGGGGGTGAAGGGTTGAATGAGAACGAACTCACTTTCTGATTCACCCGGCAATTTGAGAATAACATAATAAGGCTCAACCGGCTGGGTGTTACCTTCAAGGTTTTCATTAGGGATTTGCCAAAGGTCTTCCTTGTTGTAAAACACGTTCACATCTCGCATATGGTACGTTTGGTAGAGCCTGGACTGGATCCGAAACAAATCTTCGGGATAACGCAAGTGAGCCTTCACCCAGCCGGGCATCTGGCTCATGGGGGTGAAGAGGCGAGGAAAAATACCCATATAGGATTTTATCAGAGGGTCATCAGAATCTACCACATAAAACGTCAGCGACCCATTGTAGGCATCGATGACAACTTTAACAGAATTACGAATATAGTTAATGTTACCAATGGGTTCGGCGAAGGGGAACAAATCTGAGACCGTGTAGGCATCTTGAATCCAGTAAAGGTGAGCATCATCCCCTACAACAAGGTAGGGGTCTCTATCATACTGCAAAAATGGAGCAATACGACTTACGCGCTCTCGGATGTTACGATAGAGCATAACTCGGCTTTCGGCGGTAAACTCCTGACTTAATAACATATTCATATCGGCCAGCCGGATGGCAAAGGCAACACGTTTAAGGTAACTGTCTAACACTACCCCACCCGTACCCTCATATTGAGTGAATTGATTTTTCTCACCAACGGGGTAGTCAAACTCCCGCTCACCAGTATTGACAAAAACATGGTCGTTGGTTGTTTCACCATAGTAAAGTTCAGGACGTTCAATCGATAGATCAACGCTGCTTACGGGAGGAAAATCCTTAACCCACAATTGCGGCAACCCTTCTCTGGTTACTTCATTAATGGGATTAACAACCACCCCATAGCCATGCGTATATTGTAACTGTTGCGTGACCCAACCGGTTTCTAATTGGCTCTTGTCTAACTCTCGTGCCGATAGCGCCACCTGCCGCAATTCACCATTAATCATATACCGATCAAGATCAATATCATTAAACTGATAATACAACCGGATCGCTTGAATTTGTTGGTAGGTTTGTTTTAGCGGGCGATAATCCCACAGACGGATGTTTTTCAAAGAGGCATCGTTTAGAGCGATATCTTCTTGACTAATCAACTCTAACTTAGGAAAGTCTCGCTCCTCGATTTTATTCAGACCATAGGCCATATTGGTCAACCGAATGTTATTTTGGATGTAAGGTGTTTCACGAGCCAATTCGTTAGGTTCAACAATATACCGTTGAACAATGCCGGGAATCAGGCCGGTTCCCACCACGCCCACCACAACCCAAATAAAAATACCTATTAAGCTTAAAGCGGGGCGGCGGATTATGGTATTCAACAACAGGATGACTGCGGTCACAATCGCTACCGCAACCATCGTCCAGAGCGCGGGCATAGAAACAAATATATCGGTATAGCTGGCCCCAAAAGCGACACCCCGGCTGGAATACACCAGGTCGAAAATGTCTAGCCAATGGCCGAGAGCGAAAGTTAGAAAGATGGCTGCGCCTAAGATTGACAGGTGAAGCTGCACATGGGGTAAAACAATGATTCGCCCTTCGGCCAGATTGTTCTGTTGGGCTAAGGCATAAATGCCCACCGTGCCAATGAGCGA
>Ga0210124_1000398_pt1 | contig 22680 bp, 17 predicted proteins | sample Muzzi_PWC_D2_FD_185554 | JGI IMG/M metagenome (GOLD analysis project Ga0210124, IMG submission 185554) | Wetland microbial communities from San Francisco Bay, California, USA, that impact long-term carbon sequestration - Muzzi_PWC_D2 (SPAdes) | ecosystem: Environmental > Aquatic > Marine >... | reverse complement strand
AACAGATTAATCGCTTGACCGATGAATTGGGTATTAATTTGGCCGGAGTACAAGTTATCTTAGACCTTCGTGAACGCCTGGAGCAATTGCAGCTTGAGATGGAGACTACCCAAGCAGAACTCAACGCCGAAATCGCTCGCTTGCGCGAACGATTATTTGCAGCTTAATGAACCCCTCATCAACGGCAAATACTCAAGTTCCCTCTTCAGCCCCTAAAACTACCGGGATGGTCCGAGCGGCTTCAATTATTGCCGCCGGTAACATAGCCAGCCGGGTTCTGGGTCTGGTTCGAGAGACGGTGATTGCCAGCCTTTTTGGAGCCACCGGCGTGGTCTCCGCTTTTCGTGTAGCTCAAATTATTCCAACCATGCTCTTCGATTTGCTGGTCGGGGGGATGGTCAGCAGCGCCCTGGTTCCGGTTTTTTCCGAGCAGGCCGAGCGTGACCGGGCCACCCTTTGGCATGTTGCCAGCCTTCTCCTGAGCCTGACCGTTATTGTTTTGGGCTTGGTTATTCTCATTCTTGAGTTAGTCGCTCCCCAGATTGCCTTTCTGATGGCCGGGGGCTTTGACGATGAGTTACTGGCTACTACCACCCACCTGATACGGATCACCACCCCGGCGGTCCTTTTTCTCAGCCTGTCAGGCATCATCACCGGCTTGCTTCATTCCTTGAGGCGTTTTACCCTGCCTGCGCTCACTGCGACGATTTTCAACGCCTCGATTGTGGTGGCGGCTCTGGTGGGCGTGCTTGTTTTTGGCTGGGGCATCGAGGCGCTGGCAATGGGTTTGTTGGTGGGCGCGTTTTTACAGGTTGCCTTGCAACTACCCGGCCTGCGTGATGCCCGTCTACGCTTTATCATCGACTTGAAACATCCAGCTTTACGCCGCATTGGTAAACTCTATTTGCCAATTATCTTGGGGTTGGTTATCAGCCAAATCGCTATTGCCCTGGACCGCAATTTTGCCTCACGCACGGGCGAGCAAAGTATCGCCTGGATGCAATTTGCCACCACCATTATTCAATTTCCCCTAGGCTTAATTTCGGCGGCCATCGCCCTGGCTATCTTGCCGACCCTCTCTCGTCTGGCTTCGATAACCGACACAGCCAATTTAGATGAGTTTATGAACACGCTGGCCGCGGGTCTGCGTCTGGTACTGGTTCTGATTATTCCGGCGACCGTGGCCCTTTTCATTCTGGCCGGGCCGGTGGTGACGCTTCTTTTTGAGCGCGGTAACTTCACCCCGTTCGACACCCAACAGACAGCCCTGGCCTTACGTATCTATCTTCTCGGCTTGACCTTCGCCGCTATCGACCAGCCACTCATCTTCGCCTTTTATGCCCGTCAAAATACCTTGACTCCAGCCTTGGTCGGCTTGTTGGGGGTAGGTTTTTATCTGACCGCCGCCTTACTGCCGACCCTGATTCGCCCCATGCAAATGACCGATTTAGTCTTGGCGAACAGCGTTCAACTGACCGGCCATGCCTTAGTGATGCTCTGGCTGGTCAACCGGCTAGCCCCCATCCGCGGGCGTGAACTTGGCCCCACGACGCTCAAAGCTATTTTGGGAGCCTTGGCTATGGGACTGGTTTTGTGGTGGGCTTTACCTCTGCTGCAAAACTGGCTATCCTTTGATAATCTGGTGGCGAAAGCAACTCTGGTTGGTGTATTGGTTGCTCTGGGGGGTGGCGTTTATCTGCTAATGTTGATACCTCTCAAAGTGCAGGAGTTAACCTTGCTGGGTAATCTTCTGCGAAGATTTTGGCCTAGACGGGTTGCTTAAGATTCCTCTCCTTTCTACAATCTTAAAATTTTCGTGTCTTTACTGTTTTGGTATGGGTGACCCTTGATTCTCATTTGACAAAAAGTTTACTCCCTTCTACAATTCTTATGTCATTTGATTATGTAAATAGTATTGGTCTTCATAGGGTATAGCTTATGTTTGGCAAACGAAAACCAGAAAATATGAGCGTCGAAGAGTTGGAAAAGATGTTGCTGGTCAAACGGCGGCAATCTCGCCTGGAGCGATTTGAACGTCTTTCTGGCGAGGGACGCTCTATCAATGAGGCTTTGATTGGAGGGGTTGCCACTATACCTCAGATGCTGCCTAGTCAGCCTCGCACCCCTAATGGTGGTGGCGAGATGCAAGTTTCAGTTGTCGAACCTGCCCACGGCAAAGAGGAAGAGGGAAAAGAACAGACAAAAACCCTTCCACCAAAAGAAAAAACCCGATCCAAGAAAATTATGGATGCTTTGCTCCTGAGTTTAGAGGTTGTAGCCTTGGCCGGGTTGGTGGGGGTGTTGGTGGCTTCGTACTTTAACTTGAAAGAGTTGAACAGTGAAGTTTCTCTGGCCCAGCAAAATGTCGTCGAACAACAAGCCGCCCCTGCGCCTGTGGCAACCCCACCGATAAGCGTGGCTCGCCTGCCGGGTGGCCATTCTCCGCCCACTTCACCGGGCGGGGCCGTACCGGATGTCCCGCCTCATTTGCAGCAGTGGGTTCAGTCGGGTTCTCCCTCATCTACAAATTTATTGGGAATGGGTGCAATTGGTGTTCAACCCAAAGACTCGATGCCCCCAACCAGAATTGTTATCCCCAAAATTGGGGTAAATGCGCCGATTATCAATGGAGTAGGGTGGGAGGACTTAAAGAAAGGGGTAGGCCACCTGCCGGGCAGCGCCAATCCGGGTGAGCGAGGCAATCTATATCTGGCTGCCCACAATGATATTTATGGTGAGATTTTTCGTCATCTGGAAGATTTAGAGGTTGGCGATGAATATTTCATCTATGCCGGTGAGGAAGAATTTCGCTATGTGGTACAAGAGAAGCGGATTATTGGCCCCACTGACGTAGATGTCATGCTGGCGACCACTGAACCCGTCGCCACCTTACAAACCTGCACTCCCTATATGGTCGATACCCACCGGCTGATTGTTATCGGCGAATTGGCTGATTAATCCGGCTGGTGATATAATTAAATATATCAAACAAAATAAACTCATCGAAGTTATCTTCGGTGAGTTTTTATAACTTTGTACTATACTCCAGAATTGGTAAAGATAAATGGCAAAAAGATCACGTCGCGCTCGTCGCCAGGCAAAAGAAAAACGGACAGTCACTAGCCCCATCATTAAGGATGAGGTCGAACCTGTTGTAGAGGAACCCGAATCCCCCGAAGTTGTCGAAGAAACGCCTGTTCCACGTAACCTTGTGGATTTTGCCCAAGAATATTTTTACGTCTATACCGAACTACGGAACATATTGATCGTGGCGATTATAATGTTTATCGTGATGGCCGGGTTAGCCTATTTCGTTTGAGTTCGTACTCAAAATCTCCCCAACTATCTCATGGGCAATCGCCCGAAATATCCCCCAATCTGCAAACCTACCCTCTATTGAGCACAGTTGTCGACCGGCTTTAAGTAAGCCTTTTATGGACACCGCTCGAAAATCAGAAATTGCTTCATTCGTGTCGGTAGGCTGTGGTAGGCCATTGGTTGGGCTTGTTAGAAACGCATACGAGACAAATGACAGCGGATCATCGGCCCCGGAAAGGGTGTAGGTAATAACAGCCAAACAGCGGTCAATGTCAACGCTGAAGCCGGTTTCCTCTACCGTTTCCCGCTTCATGGTTTGAGGGGGCTTCTCCCCGATACCAATTCCGCCGGTCATCAGCCGGTAAACCCCTTTGGGATAAAAAGCCTTGGTATGCAACCATAACCGACCCCGATCATTGGGGATGACCATCACCACTTCGCCCCGCCGAGATTTCTTACGCATTTTACCTACCAATCTCAGCATCGCCTTGGTTGAGATTGACAGGTCCACGTGGTGTTGGTGAAATGGGCCAAAGGTTTCCCTCAAGTCATCCAGTATTTTTTTGTTGTAAATCGCTTCATAAAGTGGATCGGTCATTTTCAGCTACTCCAGACGCCAGTCCCCAACATTCCAGGTAATGGGCGCAAATGGCCCCGGCTCGAGGCCACTCAGCCGGTCGGCGATTAAGAAGTGTTGGTTGGGAGCCAGCAAAAAATCAACCGGGCGCTCCTGGCTCAAAATATCTTGGATTTGACGATAAATTTCCGCGCGAGCTTCGGGCTGGCAGCCGGGAACCTCAACCCCTTGCTCCAACAAGTCATCCAACGCCGGATTGTTATAAGAAATCAGGTTAAGCCCCTCGCCTTCTGTACTTTCATCAGAGTGCCAGTAGAGCCGTTGGTCCGGGTCGGGCAGGATAAACCAGCTATACATGGCCAGCCGGAAATCGTGGGTGAATAAATCGTCAAGTAGATTGTCGGAGGAGGTACTCCCCGGCCGGACGTATAGACCAAGGTCCCGATAGTAACTACTCACCAGCCAGCTTAATTTCTGTTGAAGTGGATTGTTGCCATCTGTCCGAATAAAGAGTTCCAGACGCTGGTTATCCTGGTCGAGCCAGCCATCCCCATTTCTATCAGTTAACCCGGCCTCCGCGAGCAAATTGCGGGCTTCATCGGGGTCATAAGGTGGTGGCGACAGAGCGTTATTGGCCGCCCAATGGCTTGGCAGCAGCGACCCCGCCAAAAGCTGCCCATCCCCACCAGCCAAAACCTCGGTTAAAATGGCTTGCCGGTCAAGCGCATATAATAGAGCCTGACGCGCTTCAGGAGCAAGGGGAGGAGTATCGCGCGGGTCATAATTAATAGCAACATAAATCATTTGCGGGGCGGGATAGGCGATATCCCTCAGATAGCTGGGAATGGGATGGGGTAGATTGAATTGAAAAGGGCCAATGGCATCGAATTGACCCTCGGATAGGGCAATATCGATTTCGTTTTCCGGGATGAAACGTACGGTCAGTTCATCCATAGAAGGAGCCTCGCCGTGGTAATTGGGATTCCGGACGAGCGATAAAGTTCGCTTATCCTCGGACCAATCGGCAACCATATAGGGGCCGCTTCCCATCGGCATAGCGTCGAGAATTTGCGAGGCCGGTAGCAGCGGCAATTGGGCCAGGGTGGTTACTGCCCCACAATCGATATTGATAAATCTCAAGCTGAGAGTCTGGTCATCGTCCGGGCTGAACTCCCAAAAACGGTCCAGCGCCGGATGCCGGGTAGCCTGCAAACTCTCGGCAAGGCTGGCCGCCGTTATGGGTGAGCCATCACTCCACGTCAAGTTGGGGCGAAGGTGGAAGATGACCTGTCGCCCATTCTCGCTGTATTCCCAGCTTTGGGCCAGACCCGGCTGCAAGCTGGCCGTTTCTGGATCGAGTTGGAGCAGGGTATCGAACAAAAGCGGCCTGAGTTCACGCAACGCCGCAGAACTCTCGGTGATGGGGTTCAGTGTTTGGGGCTGCCCCACCAGGCCCAGAATGGCCGGGCCATCCCTGACCACCGGAGCCGGGGCTGGTGATGATGTGAGTACCGTCGCTGTGGGTAAAACGGTGGACACAGGCGAGGGTGTCGGGAAAGGCGTAGCCGTGGCTTCTACCGTCTCCGGCGGCGAACCGGTGGTGGTTGGAGACGGGGTTGGAATAACAGTGATAGATTGACAGGCCGTTATCAGCAGGCTGATAAATGTGAGTAGGATGACGGTGATTTTCAATTATGTGGTCCCGGTAATTGGGTTTGCCTAAGTAGCCGCTTCGACTTACAGGACAGGACGGCTTTAATTCAGGTAAGGCTTGCGGCACTTTCCCGCTTAGTTGACAACGTTGGCCGGGTTATAACGATCGATTGTCCGGCGGAGGGTCGAAACGCTGATGGGTTTCGACATGTACTCATCACAACCGGCGGCTAAGCAAAGCACTTTATCCTGTTGCAGCTTGTTGATTGTCAGGGCGACAATGGGGATTTGGGCCAGGTGTTCATCTTCCTTGAATTTGGTCGCTACTTCCAGACCATTCATACCCGGCAGGTTGATGTCCATCAGAATCAAATCGGGCTTTCTTTTGGCGGCCACGTCCAGGCTATCGAGGCCGGTGCCCACCTCTATCAGCTCATGCCCCATGGCTTCGATGACCCGGCGAACAAACACCTGATCTTCATAATGGTCTTCCACATACATCACTATCATGTTAATGTTCCTTACATTACTACGCGATTTTTTTGGTAATTATGAGCAGCGGGCACACACGCATACGCAACCTACCTGTTCGGTGTTGTTGAAATATATGAGGGAGAAAGCCGGTTCAAGGCGACAATGAATTAGCCCCATTCTATATCAGATGGTCTGTAAAAGCAAGGGGGTAATTGGTCATACATCGAGCGCTTTGGGGGGTATGGGAGAATTCTACTCTGCTGCCGAAAAATTTTGTTATTGGTCGTGAAACCCCATCGATTCTGTGAGGCATACCGTAAAAGAATTACCCTTTAGCCACTTGGAAAAAATGGTTAGAAGCAAAAAAGCCACCTATATAAGCCAGTGGCTCGTTTCAATGTACTTATCCAAATATTAAATGTTGATTTTTAGTCAAGTTCTTTAGCTAAATTATCAAGTAATTTTGTCAGTTCTCTATTCGTAATATCGTCTTTATCTGATTTGTTATACATTATCAGTGGATAAATGATCGGTTCAGGTTCATGCACTAGATAATATATCAAGCGGTATCCAGAACGTTTCCCCTTTTTTGAGTCGCTATTACGTATTCTCAGCTTTCGTGTGCCTTGACCTTTAGGTATTACCACGCCTAGTTTTGGATATTGTATAAGTTGTCTGAGAGCCAATCGTAAGTCGTCCTTGACATTTGGGAACCGTTTTTCCAGGTATTTAATGCTGTATTTTTTGAAAAACGAGGGAAAAACAACCTTATAGCTCATCAAGTTCTTGTTCCCAATCAGGGGAGAGAACTTCTTGTTGTGCCCGTTCTATTAAATACCGCAAAATACCGGAGTCGGCCAAAATAACATCTTCTGGTTCTGCATCACGATTTACCAGATTATCAACAACCATCAGTACTTCGCTGTCAATATTGGATTCCGCGTCACTGGTGTCGCGAATAACAAAGAACGAATGAGTGTAAGCGGAAATGGCGTGGATAATTACTTGTTCTGAATTGAGATACATATTATCTGAGCCATCGCTAATAGATTGCATTATAAGAGACATAGCTATCCTCCTAAAACGTTCGTATTGCAAAATCTGTATCTGTCACTTCTTCGAATCGATCATGTTGTATTACAGCAAGACGGACATTCCCCCCACAGGTGGGAGCACCTATTACGAATTTTGTTTGGTTAATCATAATGTCTAGACAAAACTTTACGTAATCTATACCTTCTTGCAACGGCATACCATCCCAAGGAATCTGATATTCTGCCTCATTAACGATAGTTTGAATTTTCTTCAACAATTCAGGCTGCATTTCAACATTATAAAAGTCTAAAATATTACTTATTACAGCGTCAAGATGCTGAAATGAAAATCCTTTGTGAAGGCGACGTACCCCTTCAATTTCTCCTCGCCAGTTACTTCCGAAAGTTCCAGGTGATCGCAATACATGTACCCCCTCCTCAGACGTTTGACTATGTACGTTGACCTCCCAAAGTTCTGAGAGATACTCACCAGGACTATAACCACCTATCATAAAGCCAATTCCCGGCCTGTCATTTGTGGGTATCTCATCAAAACCCTTTTGATGCTTTTCTTCTAGAGCAGATGCAAAGCTCTCACGATATTTATCATTAAAGAACGTCCAAATCTCATTGGCAATCTTTTCAAGTTTCCACTCGAGTACATCTTTTACAGTATGTTCATGCTCAAATTGCCGAATATAGCTCTGAATTGTGCGCTGTTTAAGCAACGACAGACCGTAAGTCACGATACCAACTGGTAGGGAATAGAAAGAAAATACCTTTTCAGCGTCATTATAAACTTTTAAAATGCCTTCTTGCCGACCTTGTGGTGTATTAACTGCTCCTTGAACAGTAACAGCACTATCTGCACCGATAATAAGTCCATCAGCTAAATTGCAGGCAACAGCAATTGTCATACAAGATCCTTTATCAAGCTCATAATGGGTTGGAAATAGTTAGTTTAGAAGAGAGATCAAAAATACTAAGGAGTTATTAATCTACAGAAATTGTACCACAATTGTTGTACGCTGACAATGCCCCTATAGATAGCGGTATTCTTGTTTAGAATACTATATATAGTATATTTGCAGCCTTGTGTTAAAACATCTATTAACTACCAATAAATATTTCTTATCAGCACTAAAAAAGCCCGGCCACAATAGCCAGGCTTCTTTCCAATATCAAACCTGACAGGTTTTTAAATGTGCCGTTTCGAGCCGGATTCGCTCCAAATGGATATAGATTCACACCTAAATGGGCCTCGTAAAACCTTTCAGGTCTTGCTTGCAGGCAACTACACCACCACCAACCCCGCCCGCGCCAGCAGAAAATCGACCAGGCGGGGGAAGGGGTCGAAGCCGATGACGTTGGGAGTGTCGGCTACAACGTTGGCGATGTTTATGAAATCGCTGATAAAGTGCTATAATCCACCTGGGAAAATTTTTGAAGGAGCGCCAAAGTTATTTTGCGAGGACAAAGCTGTGCTTTGTCGTGTCGCAAGCGATGCTTATGTCAGATGAAAGAGCTGTAGAAGTCGCTCAGCTTAGTCAACCGACTCGGGCCGATGTGTCGCAGGTCAGCGCCGGTTATTATGAGCCACACCAGTTGACGGAGTTGGCGAACCATGGCCGGTTATACTTACTGGCCGATGGGGTGAGTGGGACATCTTCGGGGCCGGTGGTGAGTCGGTACGCGATCAAGAAGATTCTCCATAGTTTTTATACGGCGGATAATCCTGAGGTGAAGGTTCGTTTGCTGGAGACCATTCAGCAAGCCAACGCCGACATCTTTGAGCAAAACCAGCAAAACCCTGAGCGGCGCGTCATGGCGACGACGCTGATGGCGGCCCTGTTTCACGGCAACAAATTACTGATTGCCAGCGTGGGGGATAGTCGGGTTTATGTGGCCTGGGGCCAGGATATAGAACACATCCAACCAGAGGCGAAACCGGCAGCGGATGAGGACTCACCTGCCTCGCCCCGGTTACTCACCGCCGAGGTAGAGCCACTCAAAGAAGTTGAGCCTGAAAAGACAGAACCAACCCCACCCCGGCGACGGATGCCGCAAGGGCTTGGTCTGGATCAATATGTCAAAATCGAGACCTTTTCGCGGCGGTTGTTTGCCGGAGATACGGTGATTTTGGGTAGCGGTGGGCTAACGGGCTATATCACAGAAAAGGAGATCGCCCGGGCCATCTCCCGCCACCCGCTTGAGCAGGCGGTCCAGCGATTGCTGGCGTTGGCGGGCGAGCGGGGCAATCGAGACCACGTGGCGATGAGCATTACGCGGGTGTTATCCAGCCCTGTCGCGTTGCGCCCGCCCAAGCCTATGACCCCGCCTCCGGCGCCAAAGTGGAGCGATTGGGACAACCAGCCCCAACCTGCTGCTGATCGCTCCCCCACCAAACCCGATATTCCGGCTCCGGCCAAACTTGATCCCGCCGCTCAGGCCAAACAACGCCTGGCCCAGGTCCAGTTGCATTCCACCGAGAGACAAATTTGGCGGCGCTGGCAACCTTATGCCTGGGCTGTATTTGGGCTGGCGTTTCTCTGTGTTGTGCTGCTGTTGGTTGGCCGCTTTGTCTTCCCCACAGAATTGATGGCGGCTGTATCATTTCTGCGCGGCGAGGAAACACTGTTCGCCGAAGAAACTGAACCGGCTATTGTGATTCCAGCCACGGCAGACGAAATAGATACTGAAAACACACCCGCAACCGAGCCAACCGCTACTCCCGACGTCTCTGCTTCGCCACAAGGGGAGGCCACGCTCATCGCTGAGAGCGTCTCGCCGCTTCCCACGCCGGAGACCACATTTAATAGTCCGGTCATCACGCCAACGGCTAACTTAGCCAGCCAGGAGGATACTTTACCCACGGCAACCCTCTCCCCATCGCCAACTCCCCAACCGACTCCAGCAACGCCAAGCCCTACCCCACTGCCGACCATTGAAGTGCCCCCGGATTGTACCAACAAGGCTCGCTTTAGGCAGGATGTCACCGTGCCGGATGGCGAACAGTTCGCCCCGGCGGAAACTTTTGAAAAGGTGTGGCTCTTGCAAAATGCCGGAACATGCCCCTGGGGACCCGGTTATACGGTGCGCTTCGTCAGCGGCGATACGATGGGCGTTAATAGCGTGGCCCCCATCCTGGATGTAACCGCTCCTGATAGTAACGGTGAAATCAGCGTATCGATGATTGCTCCGGCGGCGGCAGGCAGATATCGAGGGAATTGGCAATTGCACGACCTGAATGGCGAACCGTTTGGCCCCGAAATATATTTAGAGATTGAGGTCGTGGCCCCAGACCCCGAAGAAGTTGACCAGACCGGCTTAACCACCCTGTTTGATTTTATCAAAGAGGCGGGGACAGCGACCTGGTCATCAGGGGAGACGAGCTATAGTGTGCTTGAAACTGACATCAACGAATCCTTGGAGCTACCCGCCTCGCAGGGCTTGGTTGCTGTCGGTCCGGCCCTTCTGCGTGGAAATGTTGAAAGTGACGGCAATGTTCTCTTGACCTACCCGGATCGAACCGCTGGTTTTATCGAAGGTGTTTATACGGTAGATACACCGCTGCAACCCACCGATGCTCTGGCTGCCACACTGGGCTTTATCAAACTGTCGATTTTGAGTGATGATGGGGTAACGTTTGAGGTTGTGTTCACCCCTACCAATGGCTCGGAGCAGGTGATTTTGTCCAGAAATGTGCAATACGGTGATAGCCCGATCACAGAGATACAACCGCTGGTCAATATCGCGCCCGGTCAGAAGGGTACATTTACCCTGCGAGTACTCGGTGGCGAAAGCCTCAGCCGGGATTGGGCGGTGTGGATAGATTTGCGCCTTATTCGTCTCCCGGCTGAGTGATAGTTCTGAGCTACTCGGTGGGTTCTTCTTTCTGTGTCGTGGCTTCTTTTGGCTTTCGGAACATAGACCAAAAGCCTTTGGTAACGGCCCAACCTATCACCAAGAGATAAAAGAGGCCAATGATAACTATGATGAAGTTAAAAGCCTGTGCCTCTCCCTGGATGGATCGCCTGTTCTTATCTAACACATCAACCTTGGCGTCAAACTCCGAACCCGGCTCAACCAGAACAGTAATGTCATCGTTCTCGCTACCCTCAAAGGCCCAACTTGAAGAAGCACTCTCGGCGACTTGGTCTCTAACACAGTTGTTATACTGCAAAAACCTACCCTTGACGGAGCTACTCTCTGAGCAAGGTTGTTGCAGTTTAATCAATGTTAAGTGGTAATTACCCGCTGAATTTTCATGGCTCTCGACCTCAATATAGAACTCGGCATCACTTGGCAGAGTCTGGATAATAGCTTCCGGCCCTCCCTGAAAGGAATTGTCCTTGAATTGGATTTTCCCCGTCTCATCATACAGACCAACCCCGATGTCCAACTCTGGGTCTGGTTTAACCAGAATAATGATGTTGTCTTCCTTGCTACCCTGAAAGGTCCACTCCGAAGAAGCATCGCCAGTAACGCTGCCGACAATACACTCACCATACGCCAGCGGCCTATCGTTGGGAGAGTTATTCTCTAGGCATGATGGCTGCTCAATCAATGTTAAGCGGTAATCACCGGCTGAATTTTCAAAACCCCTGACAGAGATGGAGTATGGATCATTCTTTGGTAGGGCCTCAGTAATCATTTCTGGTTCTCCCGCAAAGAATTCATCCGTTTCGCTGGCAAACAAGAGCAATAGCAAAATTATACCACCCAGGATGAAAGCTATGAGTAGTGTAGAAACACCGATAGCTTTGAGTGCTTTGAGTGTTTTGCTCTTAAGTTCCTGAGCGATGGTTTTGATTTCGACGATGAGAAACCAGATAGAGACAGGAACCAGTAATAACAATGATAATGGACCAATCAATTCATCATCAGGTAAGAGTTTGGTCAATAAGATGAAGGCAAATAGGGAGAGAGTCAGCGGCGAAAAGTAATAGCATTGGATATAGAATGCTCGCTTTATGGCTTTTTGCGTAATACCCTCTTCTCCACCAAATAACTCAATTGCCAGGGCAAATAATAAGGGCAAACTTAGAAAGCCCAGTCCGGCAAGCACACCTTGGCTTCCTTGAAGCTCGGTGACTATCTTTTCAGCACCCGCTACCCTTTGGGTACCGCTCTCAAGCGTATTATATATAACAAATAGAAGCAACGACGTCACTAGAAAGAGTAAGATTGGCGAGATATAGTCTTCAAATTTTCCGTCACCATCCATCTTCTTTTTAACATAATCCGAAGCCCCATCAGGGTCGGCAATGATTTTGAAAAGTGTTTTAGGAATGAAAACTATCCATAGCAGAATATCTGTTACAAGTTCCTCAAACCCCTTCAAAGCGTTAAAGATATCTTTGTCTTTCATATCGCGTAATTCCTCCCAGTGGCAAGCCTTAGATACCAAGCTCAAGAAAATAGATTGTTAACTATTATAATTACACATCCGTATTTTTGCTAAAATTTAGCGGCCTGTCACATACCCTTAAACAAATATAAATGGCTCTTTTTGGGTTCTTAAAATTTGGTTCTCTGCAGAGGACACATCTACGACCAAGGCTCCCAAAGCCAAGGAGATTCGACCGCCAAATGGCTCAAAGCCCCCTTATAAGGTATAATATAATGTATAAAATACAATTATTCACGTAAAATAAAACCCCTGGAAAAATGGAGTTCATAGATGGAAATCGGAACGATTAGACCTGTAGATATCGAAAATGAGATGAGAGTCGCTTACCTTGATTACGCCATGAGCGTTATCGTTTCACGAGCCTTACCCGACGCCCGTGATGGCTTGAAGCCGGTACATCGTCGCATTCTGTACGCCATGCACGATATGGGCATTCGTTACAATACAGCTTACCGTAAAAGCGCTCGGGTGGTGGGTGATGTGTTGGGTAAATATCACCCCCACGGCGACGCCGCGGTTTATGATGCCATGGTGCGTATGGCCCAAGAGTTCTCGATGCGTTACCCCTTGATTGATGGTCAAGGCAACTTTGGTAGTGTTGATGGCGATAGTCCGGCGGCGATGCGTTACACCGAGGCTCGATTAGCCAGAGTCACCCAAGAGATACTGGCCGATATCGACAAAAACACCGTTGATTGGGCCGATAACTTTGATGGCAGTCTGCAAGAGCCGGAGGTCATGCCAGCCCTGCTTCCTAACCTACTTCTCAATGGCACGTCGGGTATTGCCGTCGGTATGGCGACCAACATCCCTCCCCACAACCTGTCCGAAATCTGCGACGCCATTATCCATCTCATTGACCACTATAATAATCTGGATGATGTCACCGTTGATGATTTAATGGCGTATGTTAAGGGGCCGGATTTCCCTACCGGAGCCACTATCTTTGGCCGGGAGGGATTACTCAACGCTTACGCCACTGGCAAAGGCCGGATAATCATGCGGGCCACAGCCAAAATTGAGGAGATGAGGGGCAATCGCCACCGGATTGTCATCTCTGAGATTCCTTACCAGGTTAATAAATCTTCCCTGCTCGAGCGTATTGCCGACCTGGTACGGAACGGCAAATTGAAAGATATCTCGGATTTGCGCGACGAATCGGACCGGGCCGGTCTTTCTATCGTGGTTGAATTAAAACGGGGGGCACAGCCCAAAAAGGTACTTAATCAGCTTTACAAATTCACGGTTTTGCAATCAACCTTTGGGATTAACATGCTGGCGCTGTTGGGTGGAGAGCCACGAGTCCTTTCACTGAAACGTGCCCTGACCGCTTATATCGAGCACCGGCAAGATGTCATTACCCGCCGCACGGAATTTGACTTACAAAAAGCGCGTGATCGTGCCCATATTCTAGAGGGCTTGCGAATTGCGTTAGGAAACCTTGACGCCATTATCAAAACTATCCGCGAAAGCAACGATGCCGAGGCAGCGCGTAATCAATTGATGCAGAATTTTGCTCTGAGCGAAAAGCAGGCCCAAGCCATTTTGGATATGCAACTGCGACGCCTGGCCGCCTTGGAGCGTCAGAAAATTGAGGACGAATATCAGGAAGTGATGCAAAATATTGCCTACCTGGAAGATTTATTAGCCAATCCCGACAAAATTTTGGGATTAATCAAAGATGATATCGTTGAGATCAAAGAAGAGTATGGTGATGAGCGCCGTACCCGCGTGCTGCTCGACGTAAATGAAGATTTCAATGAAGAGGACTTGGTTAAGGATGAAGAAGTACTCATTTCTATCACCGAGCGCGGCTACATCAAGCGTGTTCCCAGCCAAACCTACCGTTCTCAAGGGCGTGGGGGTAGAGGCGTGACCGGCATGACCACCCGCGATGAGGATGTGGTGGAATTTCTATTCGCCGCCGGAACGCTGGATAAGATTTTGTACTTTACCGATAAAGGTAAGGTTTATTCCGAAAAAGCCTATCAAGTTCCTGATGCTACTCGAACTGCTAAGGGTGTCTCTATTATCAACTTGATCAACATCTCACCCGGCGAAAAAATTACGGCGGCCTTGGCTGTGCCTGACTTTGAGCAGGCTGAATATCTAACGATGCTGACTCGTAAAGGACGAATCAAGCGTACCAATTTGAGCGAGTTCGAATCGGTACGCCCCAGTGGCTTGATTGCCCTCACCCTTGATGACGATGACGAGTTGGGTTGGGTAAAACTGACCGACGGAAACAGTGAAATTATTGTTGTCTCTCGTGATGGTCAGGCTATCCGTTTTGACGAAAATGATGTGCGGGCAATGGGGCGGACGGCAGCCGGGGTGGGCGCGATGCGACTCAAAAAAGGCGATGAAATACGGGGTATGGCTGTGGTTGACTCGGAGGCCACCCTTTTAGTTGTCACCGAGAAAGGCTTTGCCAAACGCACGCCTTTAAGCGAATATAATTTGCAGCGGCGAAATGGCGGTGGGGTACGGACGCTCGCAAAAAATATAAAGAAAACAGGGCATGTTGTTGCCGCGCGAGTTGTGTCTAATGAGGGCGACATCACCCTCATCTCTAAAGATGGCATCATGTTGCGAACAGCTATTAAAACCATCTCTCGGCAAGGTAGGTCTACCTCGGGGGTAAGTGTCATGAAACTGAAGGCCGATGATGTGGTTGCTTCTGTTGCGGTGTTGGCTCCCAAAGGGAAACATAAACCCCAGGAAAGTGAAGATAATCAGTCAGTCAGCGACGGTACGGTATCGCCGCCAGTTGGGAATGGGGATATCACTAAGGCTACGCCACAAATTCCTCCAAATGGGCACTAAACAATAACTCAAGTATCTATCCGCCGTAGGTGGGAGTGCAGACTAAAGTCTGCAAATTTGGAGTGAAAAACTATAGCTTTTCACTCCTTTATATCTAGCACTGATTCGTTACATTTATGTTACGCACACGTATCATTACAGCTCTGATCGCTTTGCCTGTTGTTATCGGCGCTATTTTTGCCGGTGGAATATGGTTTTTTGCCGGAGTTACAATAATCGCGCTGATTGCCGGGTGGGAATTTGGTCAAATGATGAAGGCAGGCGGCTATAAGACCTCTGCTTTCTTTACGTTGGCGCTGATAGTTCTGTTGCTTCTGGATAGAATTCGGTCTGATCTGAACCTCGGCTGCATCATCAGCTTCGTTCTTTTGGGGTCTCTAGTCTGGCAGCTATTCCGCAGCGATAGTACCACCCCCACGGCTGATTGGGCCTTGACTCTGGCAGGCGGTCTCTATATCGGCTGGGGGATGGCCCATCTGGTGGCGTTACGCCTGCTTGGCGACGGTGTGGCCTGGGTTTGGTTGGCGCTACTTTCAACCTGGGGGGCCGACACGTTTGCTTATTTCGTAGGGAGTAGTGTGGGCCGTCACAAATTATGGCCGCGTCTCAGCCCAAAAAAAACGTGGGAAGGGCTTATTGGCGGGATTGGGGGTGGACTTGTTGGAGCCGCCATTGTGGCCTATTTTTCCAGTATCGGCTGGGATACGGCCTTGATTATTGGGGCTATCGTCCCCATTGTGGCTTTGTTCGGCGACCTCTCGATTTCGATGATGAAGAGGCATGTCGGCGTTAAAGACTCTTCGAACCTTTTTCCCGGCCACGGTGGTTTTCTGGACCGGATTGATAGTCTCCTTTTTGTCAGCGTGGTCGTCTTTAATTATGCTGTGTGGAGCGGAGCATTTTCGATTTCTGCTCTCTCATCAATAATTTCGGGTATGGGGTTTTGAGATGGGTAAAGAAGAAAAAGCAAAAAACAAATCACCGTTTCCTGGTATGGACACTTATCTTGAAGGGGAGATGTGGCAAGAGTTCCATGATACGCTAGCTCACCAGATTCGAGCCCAATTAATGTCGCTATTACCGTCTGAATATGTGGCATTATTGAGTAAGTATTACACCATTGACCAATCGGGGTTGGGTATTGTTGGCGCTTCGTCAAAGCGAGCTATTTATCCAGATGTACATATAAATATAACCAATGTTAAAGAAGTGATGGCCGAGTATAAAGCTGTTACCGCCCCGGCAATTGAGTTGATTACGCCTCTGCCGGAAAAAGTCTCAATCTTGACCGTTGAAGTTCGCGATGTGGCCGAACGCCGGTTAGTAACGGTGATTGAAATTTTATCACCTGTCAACAAACAAGGGCCGGGGTTTCAAGAATATGTCGAGAAGCGCACCGCTTTGCTCCAAACATCAACCCACTTGTTAGAAATCGATTTGCTTCGCATTGGCGAACGTATCCCCTTGATTGGCGGTGAGTTACCCGCCGCGCCTTACTATGTTTTTCTTAGTCGCTTTACCCGGCATCCTCGCACCGAAGTCTGGCCTATTCAACTTGATGAACCACTGCCAACCGTACCCGTCCCGCTTCTCCCGCCCGATCCTGATATCCCTCTGGCTCTACAACCCGCTATCGAGGCCTGTTTTGAACTGGTTGGCTATCAACGTTTACTCGACTATACCCAACCCCCGCCTTCACCACCACTCAATCCAGAGGATTTGGAGTGGGTGGAGTCGGTGCTAGGGGCTAAGGTTGGCAAATTAGAGATCGGAGATTAGTTAGCTCTATCTCCATCCACGCTGCATATCCTATTCTTTGGAGATTAATATGACCGATAACCAACAAACTCTCGTGCTTATCGACGGCCATGCCCTGGCCTACCGGGCCTACTTTGGCATGCCAGCCACTTTTAGCACCAGCGATGACGAGCCAACACACGCGGTCTACGGCTTCACCAACATGATTTTGGCCGTTTGGAAAGAGTATAATCCTGATTATTTCATCGTTACCTTTGATCGGGGCGATACCTTTCGCCACAATATGTACGCCGATTACAAAGCCACCCGCGAGAAAATGCCCGGCGACCTGCGCACTCAAATTGAGCGCATCGAGCAATTGGTCAAGGCTTTCAATATGCCCGTCTTCACCAAGGAGAATTACGAAGCTGACGATTTGCTGGGTACGCTGGCTAATCAGGCTGCCGCGCGTGGCATAGAAGCCCTCATTGTCACCGGCGACCGGGATGCTTTTCAATTGGTTGCTCCGAATATTAAGGTCATCATCTCTGGGCGGAAATTTGCCGATCGGGAGGTATACGATGAGGCTCGTGTTCAGGAACGATATGGGGTAACGCCTAAACAACTGATTGAACTTAAGGGGCTGGTGGGCGACAGCAGCGATAATATCCCCGGGGTTAAAGGAGTTGGCGAAAAAGGCGGGGCCAAGCTTATTCAACAGTACAACACGCTGGAAGGGATTTACGACAATCTTGACCAAATCGCCAAAGGTACACGAGCCAAACTTGAAGCCGAGCGCGAAAGTGCTTTCCTCTCTCGTGACTTGGGTCGAATTATTACCGACGTGCCTGGCGTGACATTAGATGTCCAGGCGGGCAAAACAATGGATTTCGATCTGGTTGAGGTGGCAAACTTGTTTGTTGAGCTAGAATTCAATACCATCTTCAACCGTATCCCTGGCGCGCCGGAAGATAAGTTGCCCACCGATATCGCCACAGTCAAACCCAAAAAGGCATCTGGACCAATTGCCCCGGATGGAACTTATCTCACCGTTGACACCCCAACCAAGCTGGCCGAACTGGTTGACAAACTCAAGCAAGGTTCGACACTATCGGTGGATGTTGAGACCGACAGCACCGATGAGGTACAGACCAATCTGGTCGGCGTGGCGATTACCCCCATTTCAGGTGAAGGGTATTACATTCCGGTTGGGCATGGACCTAAAGCCCAGCCCAAAGCTGGACAACAAGCCTCGCTCTTCGAGGAGGCTGCTACGGATGACGCCGCCAACACTCCCCCTCAACTTGAACTTTCGGTGGTACAAGATGCGCTGGCCCCTATCCTGGCTGACTCGGCGATCACCAAATACATGCATAATGCCAAGTTCGATATTATGGTGTTGGAGCGTCATGGTATGCCCGTCGAGCCGCCCATTTACGATACGATGATCGCTTCGTGGTTGGGTAATAATGCGCCGAATGCGCGTCACGGCCTCAAAGAATTGACCCGCGAGCAACTCAATATTCAGATGACGGAAATCAAAGAGTTGATTGGTAGTGGCAAGAAACAGATAACAATGGATCAGGTTCCCATCGCGCAAGCAACGCCTTACGCCGCCGCAGATGTGGATATGACGCTGCGTCTGGCCGAGGCGGTAGACAAACCGCTACAAGATAACGGTGATCTACGGCAAATCTTTAATGAGTTGGAACTGCCCCTTATTTACGTCCTCAAAGATATGGAATTGGCCGGTATCAAACTTGATACCGATGCCCTGCGCCAATCATCTAACCAGATGGCTCGACGTTTGGGCGAGCTAGAGCTAGAAATTTACGAGGCTGCCGAACAGGAGTTTAATATCAACTCAACCCAACAGCTATCGGATGTCTTGTTTGGCAAACTGGGCTTGCCCACTCAGGGGTTGCGAAAGACCAAAAGTGGTCATTACTCAACCGCCGCTGATGTGTTGGATAGCTTACAGGGACAGCACGAGATTATCGATTTCATCTTAGAACAGCGAACCTTAGCCAAACTCAAAAGCACTTATCTTGATGCCCTGCCTGAATTGGTCTACGCCCGTACCGGCCGAGTCCATACGAACTACAATCAAATTGGTGTCTCTACCGGGCGTTTGTCTAGCAGCAACCCTAACCTGCAAAATATCCCAATTCGCACCGAGCAGGGTCGCGAAATCCGGCGGGCTTTTGTAGCCGAGCCGGGAAATTTATTGATTTCTGCCGACTATTCCCAGGTCGAATTGCGCATCCTGGCCCACATTGCCGAAGATGAGGGTCTGCTGCAAGCCTTCGCCAATGATGAGGATATCCACACCGCCACCGCCGCCGCCGTGCTGGGTATCCCCCAGGATGAAGTCGATAAGTACAAGCGCCGTATTGCCAAAACGGTCAATTTTGGCCTGATTTACGGACAAACTGCCTTTGGCCTGACCCAGACCACCGGCATGAGCCGCGACGAAGCCCGTGAGTTCATCGATACCTATTTTGAGCGATATCCTGGTGTGAAACGATATATCGAGGACACGAAAAAGATGGCCGCCGAACAGGGTTATGTCACTACACTGTATGGCCGCCGCCGTGATTTCTCTCATCTGGCCGACTTGACCGGCCCTCCCCGTGGTCGCGCCGAGCGCGAGGCCATCAATATGCCCATCCAGGGCACGGCGGCTGACATTATGAAGCAGGCCATGATTAATCTCCACGCCGAACTAAAAAAGCGCCAGCTCAAGACCCAACTCTTGCTCCAGGTTCACGATGAGTTAGTCCTGGAAGCGCCGGAGGCTGAGGTCGATGAGGCAGTTAAGCTGACCCGGCAACTCATGTCCGGTGCCTACAAGCTGCGTATTCCGCTCAAGGTTGAGGTGGAATTCGGGCAAAATTGGCTCGATATGGAGAAGGTGGGCTGATTACCGGATAGCCTTTTACCACCAGTCCCAGCAACCTCAACTCAAACTTTATTCATACAAAATCCCTATAAAGGTCTAACATTTTTCCTGTATCCTTAGCCTTAAGTAATATGGGTGTTTGCGCTCCATTGCATAGAGACTTGTTGAGAGATGGGATTATGGTGAATAACCGCTTCGTACCCCAGATATTGATTTTATCAGGCACGATCTTAAGTGCCCTGCTTTTGCTGTTGGCTATGCCCACGCCGGTTCGAGCAAATGGCCCTATTTCTTATTGGAAACTAGAAGAAAGCTCGCCGCCCTATGATGATTATTTCAGTACCCAGGATGGGATATGTGCCGGTAACTGTCCAACAGTAACCACCATCGGACAAATCAATAATGGGCAACAGTTCAACGGATCGAATACGGGGATCGATATACCGGCTCACCCGGCCTTTGATTGGAGCGCAGCCGATAATTTCACAATGGAGTTTTGGGTGCAGGGCATTTCCGGCCAAACTTGCGCCAGTTCTGACCAGGTTGTGATTGGTCGTGTCGATAGTGGCGGAGACCCACTCTGGTCGCTGGGTTGTTTGAGTACGGATGGTTACGCTCGCTTCTATTTGAGCGATACTAACGGTATCAGCGCTACTTTAGAGAGTACCAAGGCCATCACCAATGGGGTTTGGCATCATATCGCCGGGGTACGTGATAACGGTGTAAATCGCCTCTACCTTGACGGTCAAGAAGTTGCCTCAACCACCATCGCTTACTCCGGCGATTTTTCCTCGACGAATGCGATAAACATGAGCTGGCTAAATTCGGGTACAGGGTTTCATTTTGATGGCACAATTGACGAGGTTGCTTTGTATGATAAAGTCTTGTCTGACGTTGAGATTAAAACCCATTATTACCTGTCTCGTGATTATGCCGACGTCTGCTCTACCCCTGTCAGAATCATGCCGCTGGGCGATTCGATTACAAGAGGGATATCGTCAGGGGTGAGTGACGCGGACAAACAGATTTCTTATCGCAAAGATTTATGGGATAGCCTGATTGCCGCTTATTACAGTATCGATTTTGTAGGGATCTTAACTCACGGCCAATTCTATGCTGGTTTCGATCCCGAACATGAGGGGCACAGTGGGTGGCGTGACGACCAGTTGGTGGCTGAAATCTATGATAACGGTGGCGCTAACTGGTTAGACACCCTTCGGCTGAATGGCACACCGGTTGATGTTGTCCTGCTGCATATTGGCACAAACGATATAAACTTTCACGACCCCAATGATGTTGATGAACTTCTTGATGAAATCAACCAGTATGAAGCAGATAATAACACCAGTGTTACCGTCATCGTGGCTCGGATGATACACCGGCTAGATTACAGCAGTGGGACAGCCACCCACAATTTCAATGATATCACCGAAGCCGTGGCTCTGGAGCGCCTCAACAACGGCGATAAAATCATTATTGTTGATATGGAGAATGGGGCAGGTATCGATTATTCCCAATATCCGCCCGGTGATATGTGGGATTGGGGGCATCCCTATGCGACCGGTTATACCAAAATGGCCGCTGTTTGGTACGATGCTCTGGTCAAGCTTCTGCCGGTCTGTGTCCAGGAAGCCCCCACTATAGTGTCATCCCCGGCCATCACCGCGACAGTTGACCAGCTTTACACTTATGATGTGGCCGCGACGGGCAATCCGGTGCCAACCTACACCTTAACCATCAGCCCCACCGGCATGACCATCATTACGACCACCGGCCTGATTTCCTGGACTCCGACAGCCACAGGCAGCTTTAGTGTCACGGTTGAAGCCGTCAACGCAGCCGGAACCGATTCTCAAGATTTCGCCATCACCGTCTCAGTTCCTCCAAGCAGCTACAAGACTCATCTCCCGATTATCTTCAAATCCAATTAATTGATTATTTAGCTTCGTGTGGGTAATAAATTACCGCCAAAATCTCAAATTGATTATAATATATTGTCTTTTTGGCACTTCCGGGACGTCGTTTGATTTAATACTGAACTATAAGAGCTGTAGTTGAAATTCAAACCTAATCAAAACCAAAGGAACCCCAATGATCGTCATTGCCAGTACAAATGGAATAGTCGGTATCGAAGAATCAATGCGTATCCTCAAAGCGGGAGGCTCGGCCATCGATGCGGTGGAAGCCGGTATCCGGCTGGTCGAGGCTAATCCCGAAGATCACACGGTGGCTTATGGTGGCTTACCCAACCTGGTAGGCCAAATCGAAGTGGATGCCGGGATAATGAACGGCAGCAATTTAACTGCCGGGGCCGTGGGAGCGGTGCAGGGGTACATGCACCCCATCTCGATTGCTCGAAAGGTGATGGAAAATCTGCCGCATGTCTTGCTAGTTGGGCGCGGGGCGGAGCGTTTCGCGGCGGAGATGGGTTTCGAACAGACCGATTTGCTCACGGAAGCAGCTTATGAAATTTGGGAGCGCCGCCTGCGAGCAGATATGACTGAAGAGCAGTTCAATCAGTTGGCCGACCTGCCCGATTTGTGGCATTGGGTCAAGCTGGCCACTGACCCGGAACGACCCCGGAGTACCGTTAACTTTATCGCCCAGGATGTGCGGGGAGATATCTGCGCCGGGGTCAGTACCAGCGGCTGGGCCTGGAAATATCCGGGACGGGTAGGTGACTCGCCGATTATTGGGGCCGGGCTTTACGCCGATAATCGCTATGGGGCGGCAACCTGCACCGGCA
>Ga0210124_1000397_pt1 | contig 22702 bp, 11 predicted proteins | sample Muzzi_PWC_D2_FD_185554 | JGI IMG/M metagenome (GOLD analysis project Ga0210124, IMG submission 185554) | Wetland microbial communities from San Francisco Bay, California, USA, that impact long-term carbon sequestration - Muzzi_PWC_D2 (SPAdes) | ecosystem: Environmental > Aquatic > Marine >... | reverse complement strand
AGTTCCGGCGGCGCGGAAAGCGATCTCGCAAGCGGTGGCGCAAAAATCTCATCCGATGGGATGGTTGTCGCATTTTACAGTGACGCCACGAACCTCGTGGCAGCCGATTTGAACCTGGTTAGAGATGTCTTTGTCCACACCGCTGGCGATTGCCTGAGCGGCGAAGAGTGTGACGATGGCAATCCCTGTACGGATGATACGTGTAATGGCGGTATCTGCCAGAATGGTCCGATTCCGAATTGTATCCCTTGTCCCAATGGCGCGACCGATTGTAGCGACGGCATTGCCTGTACGAGCGACATCTGCGTCGGCGGAGTCTGTCAGTTTCCGGCGAACTGTGCGGATGACGGCGAGCCGTGCAACGGTGATGAATTCTGCGATGTGGGCGGCACCGGACAGTGCGAGCACACCGGCGATCCTTGTCCGGGAATCTGCGTACCGGGGCAGGGCTGCCCTTGCGGCGCGCCTCTGGTCGAATCCGCCGGTTCCCGATACATCGCCATTACGCCGCAGCCGGAGGATGGCCCGACACCGACCGCCTTCGTCGTCACATCGCCCGATTGGCCGTGCATGACCAAGTACGTCGGTGCCTTTCTTCGCTGCGGAGGGTCGGGACCCGCTTGCACCGGTGATGCGGATTGCAATGCCTGTACAGTACTCAGCTCGCCGTGCTTGACGAATGACGACTGCAGAACGTGCCAGGGGTCGACAGACCCGTGTCAATCCAGCGCCGATTGCGGAGGTCTCCCCTGTGAGTCCGTGCAGGTTTGTCAGCTTTCAGGCCTGACCTGTGACTCCTCCGGATCCCTGGAGGAGTTCGATATTGACCAGGACGGTATCCCGGACGGTGTTATTGCCACGCTGGTGGACGACCCCGCCGATCGGGCGATCATGACGGCCGACGAGTGGGGCACGACGACGTATTTCCGGTGTTCTCAATCTCAGGAGCCCTGCGTGGTGGACGCGGATTGCGATGTCGGACAGTGCGCAGTTTCCGGACGTGGCTGCAGCATCGCCGCCAACGACTGTCGTCATCTTTGCGCCATCGGTGGGACTGAGTGCAGTTTCGACGTGGAATGCTCGACGCCCGGGGACACGTGCTCAGCCGTACAGCCCTGTTCGCCGTTCGAGACTTGTCAGCCGGGTAAGATCTATGTGCTTTCCGCCGATCTACATCCAAGCGATGTCAACAAGGCTACGCAGGAGTTCTTCCCGAGTACGTACACTGTGCGTGCCGAGTGTGGCGCCATGTCCGTGCCGGTAGACGTGCAGATGAGGCTCTGGGCTGACACGGATGACAACGGCTTGGTCAACATCTCAGATGCCTTATTTATCATAAAGGCGTTCCAGGGGACGTATCTTCCCGCCATTCCGTCACGGACGGTGGCCGCCTTTGACCTGCAGGGGAACGCCTGCACGCCCAATCAGATTGTGAACATCAACGACGTCTTCAGCGCCATCCTGGCATTCAAGGGTGTCAGATTCAACCCGGACGTCTTGGACAGTTTCGATAATTGCGGCGTACCTTGCCCGTAGAGAGCATTGACCGTAAGAAGTAGATGATCTGTACACGATGAGAAAGGATGTTCCGTCAAATTGGAGTTGTCGATGCGCATGCGACGAATGCTCCCCACGGGCGCGTTGATGTTGATATGGCTTTCGGGCTGCCAGCCCAAGCTCAAGGAGATCCGAAGCGAAACGAAATTCGGCCCTTCTTTCCAGCATAGAGGTTCCGACCGAACCGACAGCACGAGATGGACCGCTCAGCAGGGAATAGAATTCAAGTGGAACAAGGGTGTGAAGACCGGGATCACCTATCGTCGGCGCGACACGGATGATGGAAACGGTAACAACGACAATGCCGTGTTCATCGATTTCTCCTTTCCCATATGGAAGGCCGAGAAAAAGCCCGATCCATTGAAGAAACGCATCAAGAAACTAGAGCGGCGCGTTGCGGAGCTGGAAGCGCTGCTCACAGCATCGGAGGAGAAAAGTGCGAGCCCATAGATCGTCGACTGTCATGCTGTTGTTGGGAATCGCCTGCCTCTTGTCGTCAGGCTGTATCGACGCAACTCGCACAGGGTTGACGGACGGTGTGTCGCGAGGCGTCAGAAATACCGTGTCCGATATCGTGGAGGGGTTCTTGCAGGACCTGCTCGAAGGGAAGTAACCAGGCCGGCGCGAAAGAGCGGCGTGGGTCTTTGGGGGGAGTGAACAGCGTGTTGAGATCCAAGGGACATTTGCGAATCGACCCTGGGGGGCATACAGAATCGCCACGAACCGGCCTGCGAAAGGTGGTCGCTGTCGCTGCCATTCTCTTTGCCGCGCACGCGATGGGGCAAGTGGTCGAGCGTGTTAGCACGAATGAGTTTGGTGCTCAGGGTAATGACGAGAGCACACGACCATCTGTGTCCAAGAATGGTCTGTACGTTGCGTTTTCAAGCAAGTCAGACAATCTCGTCAGCGGCGATGACAATTCCAAACGAGATGTTTTCGTGCGCAATCGACAGACCGGGCGGATCGTTCGAGTGAGTGTACATTCCGACGGCACGCAGTCAAACGGCAACAGCGGCCGCCCGTCAATTTCCGCCGACGGACGGTTCATCGCTTTCGGCAGCGATGCGACGAATCTGATCGACATCGACCTGAACGGCAGAAGGGATATTTTCGTTCACGACCGGGATCCGGACGCGAACGGCATTTTTGACGAAGGCAATGGCACGACGGTCCTTGCAAGTCGGGGGACGTTTGGCCAGCGAGGCGACCTCGACAGTCGCCGCCCGGCGATATCCGGCGATGGGCGTTACGTCGCTTTTCGCACGAGTGCCACGACGCTGCTGACATTGGACACCAATGGCGTCGATGACATTCTCGTGTATGACTTGATCGACGGCACAACCGTGCGCGTCAGTGTCGCAAACGGCGGTGTTCAGGCGACAGGCGGCCACAGTGACCGTCCTGCGATTTCGAGTAACGGTAGATTCGTGGCGTTCTACAGTGATGCCAACAACCTTGTCCCCAGCGATCAACCCACGTTTGACCCGCTCCTCTGCCCGGGTTGCACCGGTGTGCGCGATGTCTTCGTTCATGATCGTGACCCGGACGAGAACGCGTTCTTCGACGAGGGAAATGGAATCACGACTCGGGTCAGCCTTTCGTCCAGCGGAACGGCAGGCAATGCCGCCAGCACGAGGCCCACAATCTCCGATGACGGGCGCTACGTCGCGTTCAGGAGCGCCGCCACCAATCTCGTCGCGGGCGATACGAATCAAGCCGAGGATATCTTCCTCCGCGATAGAACGACGAGCACCACCGTTCGCCTGAATGTAGACGCAAACGGCGCGGAAACGGTCGGTGTAGGTCCGGCGAGTGGTCGCGCATCGGTTTCCGAGGATGGGCGCTATGTGGCGTTCTTCAGCGCCGCCGACGATCTTGTCCCCAACGACACAAATATGGCAGAGGACGTGTTCGTTCGCGATCGACGGACCGGCGAAACGGTTCGTGTAAGCGTCAACTCCAGTGGCGTTCAAGGCAACGGGAAAAGCAACAGGCCGTCGATATCTGCCGCCGGCCGCTACATCGCGTTTTATAGCGATGCGTCCAACTTGGTTGGAGGCGATAGTCCGACATTTGACGCGATAAGCTGTCCCCTTTGTACCGGCGTACGTGATATTTTCGTACATGACCGGCTCGCGGGCACGACCGAGCGTGTCAGCGTTGATTCCAGCGGTGTGGCTGCCAACGAGAGTTGTACGCAACCGTCCATTTCCGCGGATGGCCGATACGTTGCCTTTCAAAGTTCCGCCGGCAACCTCGTTGGGGGCGATTCGAACGGACTGGAGGATATTTTTGTCCACGATCGTTCCAGCGGCTCAACGGTTCGCGTGAGTGTGAGTTCCCTGGGCGTTCAATCCTTGGACGGAGACAGCGACTTACCCTCCATATCGGCTGACGGACGATATGTTGCGTTCTGGAGCAAAGCCGGAAATCTGGTTTCCGGCGACACGGCGCCTTTTGATTCCGCCTTGTGCCCCACGTGCACGGGACGAGCCGATATCTTCGTTCATGATCGCGACAGCGACGAAAACGGTATCCTTGATGAAGTTGGCAACGTCGCCACGGTCCGCGTCAGCGTTGCATCTTCCGGTGTGGCGGCCGACGCCGACAGCGACCGCCCCTGGATGGCGGCCGGCGGGCGCTACGTTGGCTTCATCAGCGAGGCCACCAACTTAGTAGCCAACGACCACAACGGACACACCGACGTTTTCGTCCATGACTTGGATACAGCGACCACGACACGTGTCAGCATTTCGACATTGGGCCTGGAAGGAAACTTCGGAAGTGACCGAGTCACACTGTCGTCCGACGGGCGTTTCGTTGCGTTACGAAGCAAAGCGGACAACCTCGTACCAGGCGACAATCCATCAGAAGATCTGGACACGTGCCCGACCAGCTCGGGGGTCCGAGACGTTTTTCTCCATGATCGCGATTCCGACCGCAACGGGACGTACGATGAGCCCGGCGGCGTAACGACGACGCGGGTCAGTCTTTCTTCCCACCAGGTGCCGGGCAACCCGGGAAGTGGTGGACCGAAAATTTCCGGGGATGGAACGGTAATCGTCATGGTGAGTCCGGCAACGAATCTGGTTTCCGACGATACCAATTTTTCGGATGACGTGTTCGTGCGCGTGCCGGCGTCGTCCACGACAGAGCGGGTCAACGTAAGCACGGCCGGAGCCCAAGCGTCGTCGCCGGTGGTCATTCCACCGGATAGTGACGAACCTGCCATTTCGGCAGATGGTCGATTTATCGCCTTTCGCAGTGTGGCCGCCAACCTCGCGCCGCCTTTGCCGGACGCACCCTTCCGGCAAGTTTATCTCGTCGACCGAGAAACGACATTCCTCACGACCATTAGTTCCAACGCCGACGGATGCACCGGAAATCACGACAGCTCGCGGCCGGCGATCTCTGGAAATGCCGGTGTTGTGGCATTTTGGAGTGATGCGTCCAACCTCGTGACAGGCGACGCGAACGACGCACGCGACATTTACGCGAGGGACCTCGACATCGACGGTGATGCGGTGCTCGAAGGCGCGGACAACTGCCCCGCCGTCGCCAATGCCGACCAATCCGATCGCGATTCCGACGGCCGGGGTGATGCGTGCGACGATTGCCCTGACGACTCGTCAAAAGTTGAGCCAGGCGTTTGTGGCTGCGGCGCAGCGGACCGTGATACCGACGGCGACGGTACGGCAGACTGTACGGACCGCTGTCCCAACGACGCAGGCAAGTCCTCGGCCGGTATCTGTGGTTGCGGGACACCCGACGTCGACGCCGACGGCGACGGCGTATTCGATTGCCATGACAACTGCGCAGACGCGGATAACGCCGGTCAGACCGACACCGATGGTGACGGTTTGGGCGATGCCTGCGACAACTGTCCGTCGGTTTCCAACGCCGACCAGCTAGACATGGACGGTGATGGAAATGGCGATGTTTGTCCGCCCGCGGACGACAATGCGAACGACCACCTGAACGGTAACGAAAACGACAATTCAACCGATGATGCGAACGCAAATACCAATACGAACGACAATGCTGTCGATAACACGGACGACAATACCAACGGCAACACGGACGGCACGCCCGACTCGAATACCAACGCTAATTCAAACGGTGAAGACACCGATCCCGGCGCGTCGATACCTGATACAGGTGGGCGGCGCCGGCCAATATGCGGTTTATTCGGCATGCTTGGGCTGCCCTTTACATTCCTCGGCCTGCTCGTGATGCGACGGTCGACGCGCCGCCCCGTGCGAGCCAGGGTAAAACAAAGGGCAATAGATGAACACAACAAAAGCACATCGTCCGAGTGATTCGTCGAGTCGGCAACCAGCCATTTCTGAAATCAGGAGATGTCTCCTGGCGGTTGCCCTATTGACGGCCGCCGCTCAACCGAGCTTCGGCCAAGCGACAACGCTGGCCACGATCGGCGCTGACGGCTCCGCGAGCGACGGCAACAGCGAGCGGGCATCGTTGTCCGGCAACGGTCGGTATGTCGCCTTTCAGAGCGCGGCTACTAACCTCGTCGCGAATGACACGAACGCCACCAGCGACGTATTTGTCTACGACAGGATGACCGGAACGACGGTGCGTGTGAGTGTCACATCAGCCGGCGCGCAGGCAGACTCCAACAGCGGGCGCCCCTCCATATCGGACGACGGGAGATATGTAGCATTTTTTAGCGATGCCGCAAACCTGGCTCCCGGCGACACAGAGACTTTTGATACGCTCCTCTGCCCGACGTGCACAGGCCGACGCGACGCGTTCGTTCATGATCGCGACCCGGATGGGAATGGAACCTTCGACGAGGGCAACGGCGTCACCATTCGAGTCAGCGAAAGCTCGGCCGGCGTAGCGGGCAACGGTGACAGCACGCGCCCGTCCATCTCCGGCGACGGGTTGAAAATTGCCTTTCGCAGCGATGCGACAAACCTCGTCAGCGGCGATACCAATGGTGCGGTCGACGTGTTCGTACACGACCGGCAGGCAGGCACAACGGTACGGGCAAGCGTCGGCGCGGGTGGCGTGCAGGGTGACGCGAAGAGCGATCGCCCGGCGCTTTCGGGAGATGGTCGGTTCGTAGCGTTCTACAGCGATGCCGGCAACCTGGTCGCAGACGACACGAACGGACTGAGAGACGTATTCGTTCACGATCTCGATTCCAACGCAACCGTACGAATCAGCGTGGGCGCCGGCGGCTTGCAATCTGATGGTGAAAGTAGCCGCCCGGTGCTATCGTTCGATGGACGCTACGTCGCCTTCCGGAGTGCAGCCTCCAACTTGGTCGCAGGCGACACTAACTTACTCAACGACGTTTTTGTTCGTGATCGTGATCCAGATGGGAATGGTGTGTTCGACGAGGGCAACGGTACGGTCGAACTCGTGAGTGCCGGAATCGGCGGCCCCGGAGACGGTGAGAGTTCTACGCCTGCGATGTCGGCGGACGGGAGTCTTATTGCCTTCCACAGCGATGCCACCAATCTCGTCGCCGCGGATCAGAATCTGGCAAGTGACATATTCCTCTTGGACAGGCTGAGCGGAAGCCTGACCCGCATCAGCATTTGTGGTGCAGGCACAGAGGGAGACGGCCTCAGTGAGCGGGCCTCGATATCCGACGATGGGCGCTTTGTGGCTTATCAAAGCAAGGCGGAAAACCTTGTCGGCAACGACTCGAACACGAAGGACGATATCTTCGTGCGCGACCTGGAACAGGTTGGTGACGATGGTGCGTGTATGGCGGCTCCCGCGCCTGACACAACGCCCCCGACGACCACGCCGCCAACTACCACAGGAAGCGGCTGCGGTGCCTTGGGCATGCTCAATTTCGCCCTACTGATTACGGCTTTTTGCGGCCTACGCTTGCGACGTGGTCATCCAGCTTGCTGTCATTAGAGCAAGCTCTGTTTTTCTGTAGCGATTGGAATACAGAATTTCGCGGCATTCCGACGTACCGGTCGCTGAAAGATTGTCGAGGACGCTATGGTTTCGATACGTGAGCTTGGGGTCGCCGGGGGATTCTGCGAAGAAGCCAAATGGCCGTTCTTGATCGGTTCGATGTTGGGTTCATTGCCGACACCCGGCATGGTGATATACCGGGTTTGCTGTAGCTGCGGTCGATGGGCTGTAATCACTACAGGTGTACGGCGGGTCGTCGATGATGACGGTTCGATCTACCAGGAGCGCTATCCCAGGTGCCGGCAATGTGCGGGTACGGGGTCGCACTGCGAATCGGTTGCTGACGTATCGGGCTGCGAGTTTCCTTCGAACCACGCGAGAATCTCTTCCTCACTGATGAATCGGAGCCGGCCAGAAGGGGGCGAGAGAATGTCCGGTTCCACGTCGACTGATTTGTTGTCACGTGCTGCAAGATAATGGTATTTCAATGGCCTATCCTTGCGTGATCATTGTGACTCGTGCTGCATCTGCGGCGGCGTCGGGAAGCCGATCAACGCCACGTCTTACATATTACGATCGCCGGCGTGTGCAGGTATTACGGCTGTGCAAATATCTTGTGAAGATTTCGTAAAGGATCGCCTGCCGGGTACTGCCGAAGTTTCGTGGGGGGAACATGAGAACGTCGAATCTCTTCGTCTTGATACTGATCAATATGGCAATCCTGGCTTCAACAGGTATGGCCGAGGTCATCACGTTTATCGATGAGGCCGCCTATCTCGCGGAGCTGGCGGCGCGTGGATACGCACCGCTGACCGAGGATTTCGAGGACGCCGACTGGGACCGCGTGAGATCGGACTATCCCATGACCAACGCGGCGGTGTCGGTCTCGAGCAAGGGCCTCACCTGGACCGGAAATGAGCCGATTTCGACCAACCAGAACTGGGGCCGTTTCGGCACTTGGGGAATCTTTACTATATACGTCCCACCGACCCCAACTCTGGATGAGCTATTCGTTGATAGCGAAATACCGCTGTTTGGCGCCGGCGGCTGGCTAGACGTCAATTCGAGCGGTGATATGGCGATCGAGATCAACGGCGAAGTCATGGTCGATCGTCCCATTGTGGGCGGGCATCAGTTTCTGGGCGTCATCTTCACCTGCGGATTCCGGTCGCTACGCATCGTTGACCTGGAGGCACACTCAGTCTGGGGTGCGGACGATTTCACCTTCGCCGTGGGCGGCACCTTCCAGGATTGCAACGACAACGGCCTCGACGACGCGTGCGACCTCGTGGACAGTACGAGCAGCGATTGCAACGATACCGGCGTTCCCGATGAATGCGAGATCGCGACGGGAGAATCGAGTGACTGTAACGCCAACGGCGTGCCCGATGAATGCGAGCTCCTGGACGCGCTGGCATTCGCGTCAGGTCAGCTCTCGCCGATTGGAGACGGTTCACCGCAGGAATTTGTGATCACGGCGCCTCCGGAATCCCTGGCCGACGTGAGTATGGACTTTTCCGCCTATGCCCAACTGAGCGGTCCGACTCGATTCGTAGACGTCGATTTGAATGGCGTGCCGATCGGCACGATCTTCGGACAGGACGGTACGAATTGCCCCGAGGCGGCGCCGAACCAAGCCCTTTTGACCGTTCCCCAGGCGATTTTCAATGACACGGTCGGGGGAGGCGACGCCGTGGTCCACATGTCGCCCTCCGCAGATGTCGTGGCCGAGGGGGAGTGCGACTTTCCCACGTACATCGGCGTTATGGTTACGCTTTCCGTACCTGCGCCGGCCGACGGCGACGGAAGCGGCGTCCTGGATGTCTGCGAGCACGCGGGAGATTTCAACGGCGACGGCTTTGTCGATCTGGCAGACTTCGCCGCCATGCACGAATGCCTGACCGGACCCGGTGCGGCCAACACATCGCTTGAATGCACTACCAGTGAGTTTTCCGTAGCGGATGTCGATGGCGATGGCGACGTGGACCTGGAGGATTTCGGTCAATGGCAGGTCCTGCTGTACAATGGGCTGCGGGCTGACTCGCGCTATTGATGATTTGCCCGACACGACCGCGCGGGGCTTTTCCCGGGCGACGGTGAAGATCAGCAAGACCCTGTTGTCGTCACCAGGTCGTGGCAGAGGAGCCGGAGGAGTTGAAGGAATGCGTAACCATAGAACTGGAGTCGCAATGACGCGGTTGGCGTGCGTATTCATTGCCATGTGGTTCCTCGCGCCGTCGGCGACAGCCGAGGTGCGTTGGCGGGCGGGCGAGTTCCAGCCATTGAAGCATCCCCGCGCGGCCCTTGTGGACGAGCTTGCGGTACCGGCCGACCAACGCGGTGGCACGCACCTTATGGTCCAGTTCGCGGCACCGATCACGCCGGCGCAGCGCGGGCGGTTGCGTGCGTTGGGCGTCACGCTTGGCGCGTACCTGAGTGACAACGCCTACTTCGCAGCAGTCGATCCTGATGGTGCCGATCCGGTCGCCGTCTCACAGGTAGAACCACTCCTGGATGTTCAGCGAATCCTGCCCGCATGGAAACAGCACCCGGTCCTTGCCCGCGGCGACACACCTGAATGGGCGATCGTTCCGGTACCTGAGGAGATGCAGACCCGACCGGCCGTACGCGATGTAAGCTGGCTGGCGGCCTACGTGCTATTCCATCATGAAATCGCGGATGACGCGGCCTACGATGCCGTACTTCGCCACGACGGCGTTGTCCGCAGCCGGCTACGGTCCGTCAACGGTATGGTCATCGAGATCCCGCTCGAGCAAATCGGTGTGCTATGCGCGGAAGATGCCGTGCAATACGTCGAACCGGCGCTACCGCAGTTGGTCGGGCTGAATGACGGGGTCCGCGCAGTCACCGAAGCGGACATCGTACAGGCTGCACCTTACGACCTGGACGGAACCGGCGTGGGTGTGCTCGTTTTCGACGCCGGCACCGCACGGGCGACGCACCTGGATTTCGAAGGTCGCCTCAGCGTACGCGATGTCTCCGGCTTGTCTGACCATGCCACACACGTCGCCGGCACGATCGGCGGTGCGGGCGTGGCGAATGCGCTATACCGCGGTATGGCACCCGGTGTCACCATAGAGTCGTACGGTTTTGAGACGGGCGGCCCGCTTCAGCAGGGATTTCTTTACACGGATCCCGGTGATATCGAAGTTGATTACGCGGACGCGATCGGTACATACGGGGTCGATATCGCCAACAACTCGATCGGGACGAACACGGCCTACAACGGATTCCCCTGTACGTGGGAAGGGGACTACGGCGTCACTTCGACGGTGATCGACGCAATCGTTGCCGGCGGACTGGGCCAACCGTTCCGGGTGGTCTGGGCGAACGGCAACGAACGTAGCGTGGCCGCATGCGGCGTGGGTTACCACACGACGGCACCGCCTGCCTGCGCCAAGAACCACATTACCGTCGGCGCACTGAACTCCAACGACGAGTCGGTCACGTATTTCACGAGTTTCGGGCCCGCTGACGATGGACGGCTCAAGCCCGACATCGCGGCACCGGGTTGCCAGATCGGCGGGGACGGCGGCGTGACATCGACGTACTCGACGAGTGACTCCGCGTATACGGCTTTTTGCGGCACCTCGATGGCCGCCCCGGCAGTGACCGGCCTCGCAGCGCTGCTACTACAGGACTATCGCGCACAGTTTCCGGCGGCGCCCGACTTCCGGAACTCGACACTCAAGGCCTTGCTTGCGCACAACGCTCAAGACATCGGCGCGGTCGGTCCGGATTACCAGAGTGGCTACGGGTCGGTGCGGATCCAGCGGACCATCGACTTCATGCGTGTCGGGACTTTCTTCGAAGATCAAGTCGATCAGGGCGAGGTCTACAGGATGATCATGCTGGTCGATCCGGCAGACACCGAGTTGAAGGTGACGCTCGCGTGGGACGATCCGCCCGGCACGCCGAACGTCGATCCGGCTCTCGTAAATGATTTGAACCTCGTGGTCTTGGATCCCGTCGGCGTGCAGCATTATCCGTGGACGCTCGGCGGTGTCGCCGCCCCTGATGCACCGGCTGTGAGAACGCAGGCGGACCACATCAACAACATCGAGCAGGTGCTGGTGAATGACCCCATCGCCGGTGCATGGGTCGTCGAGATCCACGGCTTCATCGTACCGCAAGGGCCTCAGGTTTTTTCCGTCTGCGCATCACCCGACGTGGTCGGCGACTGCAATGACAACGGCATTATCGACACGGAGGACATAGCCGCCGGGACGAGCCAGGACTGCAACACCAACAGCGTACCGGATGAGTGTGAGCCCGACGAGGACTGCAACCTTAACGGGGCAACCGACATCTGCGATCTCGCCGACGGCACGAGTCAGGACATCAATGCCAACTACGTACCCGACGAGTGTGATCCCGACTGCAATACAAACGATTTCCCCGACGATTACGACGTTGACGTCGGCACCAGTGCGGATTGCAACAGCAACGCCATCCCCGATGAGTGTGACCTGACCGCCGGGACGAGCGTGGACTGCAACGCCAACGCAACACCCGACGAGTGTGAAGCTGACTGTAACCACAACGGCGTGGCCGACGCGTGTGACATCGATTCGGGACCCAGCAATGACTGCAATGTCAACGGCACGCCCGATGAGTGCGAAGCCGACTGCAACAACAACGGCGTTGCCGACGAGTGTGATATCGCCAACGGTACGAGCATCGACCTCAACGGAAACGGTTTCCCCGACGAATGCCGGGTGCTCAAAGTTGATGCCGCGGCCACCGGGGCGGGCAACGGAGCGAGTTGGTCCGACGCATACGAAAACCTGCAAGACGCCATGAGCTACGCCGCGGCCAACGCCGACATCCGTGAGGTGTGGGTGGCCGCCGGGCTCTACACGCCCGCCGAACCTGGAGGCGATCGCGACGCCACCTTTACTCTTCGCAGTGGCCTGGGGCTATACGGGGGCTTCGGTGGTTTCGAATCCTATCAAAGTCAGCGTGATCCATCCGTCAACGAGTCGATTCTCAGTGGAGATCTCGACCGAGATGACGGCCCAAATTGGGAGGGCACGAGCACGAATAGCCGGCATGTCGTGACGGCAAACGGGGTCGATGACTCTGCCATACTGGACGGATTTATCGTCGAGGGTGGGTATACGACGTTCAACTACGGAGGCGCCGGCCTTCTAGTGAACGCTGGTGCCCCGAGTGTGAACAACTGCAAGTTTCGCTCTAATCTGACCGGCTTCGCGTATGGCGGCGCGTTGGTCGTGATCGACGCGGACCCGGTCTTCTCAAGCTGTAGCTTTGAAGGCAACTACGTTCATCTTGGACAAGGCGGCGCGGTCCACATCGCCGGTGCCGGCAATACGACGTTTATTGACACGGAATTCAATGGGAATACGTCGGTGGGGGCCTCCGGACCGGAGGCGGCCGGCGGTGCGATCAACAACGATTCCACGGGATTGCTCACCCTCAAGAGATGTGATTTCAGCGGCAACGTTTCGAGGAGTTTCTGGCCCACCGGCTCTGACTACGGTGGTTACGCCGGCGCGGTGCATCACTTCGCGGGCGAAATGAGGATGGACAACTGCACGTTCATCTCCAACCGGTCCAACAATGGCGGCGCAGTGTACGTGTGGAGAGATGCGACGATTTCGAACTGCCTCTTCATCAATAACACCGCCCCACAGTATGACAGTCGGTGGTTTGGCTGGGGCGGCGCCGGCGGCGCCATCGGTGGTCTGTCGTTCGCCGGTGCGACGCTTGAGATTTCCGGATGCACATTCCTGGGCAACAGCGCTGAAGACGGCGGCGGTGTCGGAGTCGGTGGCGCCGTCCAAGCCACCGTGACAAACAGCATCTTCCAGGGCAACAGCGACAACCGTGGAACGATCGGTAAGTCCCAAGTCTCAGGCGGATCGGTCAGTTTCAGTTGCGTGCAGAACATGCTTGTGCCCGAGCCAGGTGAAGACCCGCCGCTCGCTTCGGACTTCCCCGGCAGCTTCGACGCCGACCCGATGTTCGTCGATGCCGCGGCACACGACCTGCGGCTCTCGCCCGACTCACCCTGCATCGACGCCGGCGACCCGGACTTTGTGCCCGCCGGCGGAGGCGTGGACCTGGACGGGCGACCGCGAGTACTTTGCGGGATCGTCGACATGGGCGCGTACGAAACCAGCGCCGGCGATTATGCCTGCACGTTCGTGTCCGACCCACTTGATTTCTCCAACTGGGCCGCCTGTATGACCGGCCCCGGCGTTGCGCTGCCGATCGTCGATTGTGCGGTCTACGACTTCGACTTCGACGACGACGTTGATATGGCGGACTACCGCGAATATGAGGCCTTGCTCGCCGGATCGATTACCTGGCTCGATCCGCCGGCCACAATCGAAGGGCTCGTCGAGTATGCCGGGGCGTCGACAGGCACAATATTCATCACTGCGTCGGATGCAGAGTCCGGCTACCATTTCGACACCTCCCTCGAAACGCCGGGCCCGTACGCGTTCGACATCTCGCTTCCCGGTGTGTACAGGGTCAACGCGTATATGGATGTCGATGGTGACGCGGTGCGCGACGCCACCGAGCCGTCGGCTTATTACGGCGGCAACCCAATAACGATCGCAACCGCCGGCCAGGTGATCGGAAGCGTCGATTTGACGGTGGGTGATACACATACCATCTCCGGACAGATTCTTCGGGACACCGGGTCCCCGCTGTACAACGCCACGGTTGACTTGACGGGTCCGGTGACCGGCGCGACCAGCACGGACGTCGAGGGCATGTACGGTTTCGGCGCGCTGCCCGATGGGCTTTACGCGGTCACCCCGTCTTCTCTGACGCGGTACTTCTATCCCTTCGACGTCGTGATCGATCTAACCGGCGCCGACGCAACGGGTGTGAACTTTGTGTCCCACAGTCTTCCTGGCGGCGAAGTGGACGGAGAGGTCACTGGAACGGTCGCGGCCGTCGACCCTGCCAGCTACAGCATCACGGTCGATCATGCGGGCGGGTCGCTCGTGCTCTACGTTTACGCCGACACGATCTATAGCGGTGCGGCCAACTCGCTGGAGGATGTCGGTGTCGGATACTCCATCACGGCACAGTACTACACCTCCGCCGATCTGGCGGTGGAGATCGACGTGGAGCCATAGCGTCGCAGGCTGGAGTCCTGTCCCCGCAATTCGCACGGTCCTTGGAAGCCAGTCACTCTCGCCTGGCAATGCACACCCGGCAAGCAGGCCTCGTCCTCGCGGACAGTCGGTCTACGGCGGCGATTCATTCGGCCAGCGTGCTCGATCAGCCCATGCGGAGCGAGCTTCGATTCCGTCCGTAGTGCCCATGCCAGCCGGCAAGTCGACCTGCTTGTGTTAGGTCAGCTGTCCTGATCGCCCCGATTCTCGAATGCTCGTGGCGAGACGCCGTCGGTACGGCGCAACCGTCAAATCGTCCAGGTGGGCCGCTTGGACTGCCGAGCCCGCCACCGCGTACACATATTCACCGATGAAGATCCCGTGGGGCCGGGCATTCCAGCGGCAGCTTCGAAGACTGGCGACCAGCGACTCAAGTTACGTTTGATACTGCGATGACAAGCTCATCGGTTTCTACACAGCGTTGCTATCCGCCTATGGCTCATCGGGTGGGGCTCAGCAGCGTTGGTCGGCCACACTACCGGCGACTCTGGGACTGGTGTCCAGTTACGGTGGCTTAACTCCGTTACCGTTTCCAAAGTTGTGCAAGGACCAGTGTAAGAACACCCTGGAATTCAAACCCAACACAGTCCGCATGCAGTGGACAAGTCGTTATGGCGAAATACGCTAGCTCTTGTCCTCCCCGGAATTACGGGAGCGCCCTTTCAGCTTCCCAAGCTGGACGTAGGACGTCTACGTCCTGGCTTCGAATCCGCTCGTCCGCTTTCTTGAGTCCTTTTTTTGCAGTAGTCTACAAGTCGTCAAGTGCCGACGTTCATGTCGTGACTTCGGACGTACATGTCTGCTCGTCCGCGTCGACCGGTTGAGTCTGTAATTCGATCATGCGCCGGTAGCGCACACTGTGGGCCATCAACTCATCGTGTGTCCCCTCTTCGACGACGCGGCCATCGTCGATCACGACGATTCGATGGGCAATGGCCACGGTACTGAGTCGATGGGCAATGATGAAGCTCGTTCGCCCCGCCATCAGCCTTCTCAAACTCTGCTGAATGAACCGTTCACTCTCCGTATCGAGGTTGCTCGTAGCCTCGTCCAAAATCAGAATCCTGGGATCGGCGAGAATAGCGCGGGCAATGGTCAACCGTTGGCGCTCCCCGCCGCTGAGCCGAACGCCTCGCTCACCTATGATTGTGTCATACTCGTGTTCGAGCTTGGCAATGAACGCGTCAGCGTGCGCGAGTCGAGCCGCCGTAGCAATCTCGTGGCGTGTCGCGCTGCGCTTCCCATATCCGATGTTCTCAGCGATCGTGCCGTCGAACAGGAAGGTGTCCTGCTCCACAATGCCGAGCACCTGTCGGTAGCTCTCGACATCGAGGTCTCGAAGGTCCGTTCCGTCCAATTCGATGCAGCCACTTTGGGGGTCGTAGAAACGTGCGATCAGGTTGCACAGTGTGGTCTTTCCGGCACCGCTGGGACCGACGAGAGCCACGGTCTGTCCGGCTGCCACGTCGAGATTGACATCGCGCAGCACGGGATTGTCTGTTCCAGGATATGTAAAGTCGACGTGGCGAAGCGTGATACGTCCGGCGATCCGGCTCTGGACCAACTGGATTGCGCTGGCGCTGGGCGGCATTTCAATCGGCTCAGCCAGAAGCTCGAGCGTGCGATCCAATCCCGCCAGATTGTTCTGCAGGGCCGTGGCACTCTGGGCGAGAGTCGCTATCGGCCCGAGCATCGCCGTCAGGTACGCCAAGAACACCACCAGATCGCCGACGGTCAGAGCCTGGCTTGCCGTGATCAGACCGTCTCGAACGCGATCGGCGTCGGCAAGCACGCGCGATCCTCCGTACCACAACAGGGCTGCCGTGCCCATCGGGATGAGTACGGCCCATGCCGCATCCACACCCCGCATCCACCACCAGGCGAACAGTTCCTGTCGTGCCATCAGATGGCTGGCCCGCGCAAACCGGCTTGTTTCACTGCGTTGGCGAGAGAAGCCGCGAACGACACGGATGCCACCGAAAGACTCTGTGGATTGACCGTCGATCGCCTGCCGCGTTATGCGAATGTCCCGCCAGAACGGTCGTATTCGCCCAACCCAGGTGCGGTGGGTGTACCACACGGTGGGTAGCAGGACGAGTGCGCCGAGCAGCATCCGCCAGTCGACGAAGATCAGTACGCACAGGCTTCCCAAAAACTGGATGATCGCGCGCCAGGGGTTGTAGAGCATAGCAAAGACGAGATCGCCGATTCCGCCCGCGTCCTCGCGGAGAATGCTGGCGACACCCCCGCTTTTGATCTGGTACACGCGGTGAAGCGGGAGACGAACAACATGCTCGAACAACCGCTTGCGAGCGAAAACGGCCACGCGCTTCGAGATGCGCGTCGCCTGCCAGCGGCCCCACATCCCGATCACCACGGAGATGACCGACAAACTGACCATGGCGATCGCAATCCACCCCAGCAGACTCGCCGGATCACTCGGCATGCCGATCCATCGTGGGATCGCGGCAGGGAGTGGCGCATGGCCCAGTACGTTGTCGAAGACGAGCTTCGTCCCGTAGAGCGGTATCAGGCCCAGTCCGGTCGCGATCGAAAGCGCCCCGAGGGACATGAGCATGGTACGGCGGTGTCCACGAAGCATCCCCCAGAATTCGCGAAACAGAACCGTAAATCCCCGATCCCTCAGAGTCGATCTGATCCGGGCCGTGCGTACCGAACCCGGTGCCTCTGAGTTCTCGGCGTCGGTCCGATCTGCCCTCCGGACGCGAACCTGTTTGCGGTATTGGTGATAGCGAGATCGGCTCGATCGGTTCTGGCGTGGCATACCGCATTCTAGCGTGACCCACCGAGAAGGCCATGCCGCCCGCGCTTACAGCCGTGCGGCAGCTCGCTCGTGCGCGTGGGGTGAAGTCAGCCCTCTCACCGTGTTGTCCTTCGAAACTAGGAGTGCGCCCCCTGCGACTCGCGCACGCTCAGAGTGGGAGGCCCGCTCGGATGATACTCAAGCGGTCCGAGTCGCACCAGCCGGCGCCATACTCGCTCCGCACGCTGGATCCGCAGTTCGCCTCGTTCTTCCAATGCTTCAATCCGGTTCGTAGGCTGCTGTCCGTACGTGTAGGTACCCACAATCCTCTTTCTCTCATCGTCCGAAATCTTCAAGTCAGTTCCGGCGGGGGCGGGCCCGCGCCGTATTTTATCAGCATTTCCTCAATATCTTGACGTTCCTTGTGTGACGCTGCGCCGATCGGCGTCTCCCAATCGCCGAAACCGCAGACCCATGCGGCTTTTGCGCGCGCCGGACGCACGCTGATCATCTTCTTGACGCATTCCAAATCGAAATGGGAATAGGTGACGACCTCCTCGATGCGGACCTTGCGAGCATTTCCAATTGTTTCCCGCAAAGGCTAGTACGGTGTTTCGGAAGTCGCTCGACTACGGTGGGTGCCCCATTCTCCGCAAAGGAAAGGTCGGGGGACGGATGCGAACGTTGTGGAGCCTTTGAAACACAGCAGTATTGTCGTTCAATGGGCGGTACGCCGCGCCGGCGCGGATCGCCTTCTCATCGCCGAACCCCTGCACGTCCACCCATACGCTCGCATCTGCCTGCAGAAAACGACGCAATTCGTCGACCTCGGCGATTTCGTGCTCCTTGACGCTTTCCGGCGTGTACTCCATGACGCGGATCACCGGCGGTGGCGATTCGTGGTGGATGAGCAGCGTGCCGGGCCGAGCGCCCGCCTTCGGGTGCTTCTTACGGAACATAATCTGTCTCCCAAGTTTCCAGCATCGTTCGACGCTTGTGCCCGAAAGCGCAGGCAATCGCATGAATGGGTTGTGAACACGCAACACCACCAGCGGCAACGGGCGGGTCATGGCAAGCGACGGCCTTGCGGATCGTAACCGAGGTGGCGACGGACAGGAAACCCATGCCTCTGGAGAGAAGCCACAGCCACCAGGGTCGTAGCGAACGGAGTCTTTCATCGTGCTCCCGCATGCGAGCGCCTTCGTGTTTTGTGTCCGTGGCGTGTCCTCGCATGGAGTCTTACAATCTGTGTTGCAGTTGATGCGTTCTAGTGGAGTCGTGCCATGCTGAATCCGTGCCGCGGGGTCGCCCCGAGTGCCGTCCTTCTCGTAATGCCTCTTGTGGGGTGCGTGATGGGGCCGGGTGTTCTTGAATCCAACCGTGTCCTCTACAACGAGGTTATCCAGCGGACCACCGCCGAGCAGCTTCTCCTCAACCTCGTTCGCCTCCAATATCGCGAATCGCCCCTGTTTCTTGATGTCGCCAGTGTTTCTGCGCAGTTCAAGTTTTCCGGAACCACCAGCGGCGGCATCACGGTGTTCGAAGGACCCAGGCCGACCGGGCCGAACGTCCTCGATCTGGGAGCTGAGTTGAGCTACGAGGAGAGCCCGACGGTCACGTTCGCGCCGCTCCAGGGGCCCGATTTCGTCAAGCGCGTGCTTGCGCCGCTACCGATCGAGGCCATCGCCATGCTGACACAGTCCGGCTGGCGGGCCGACCGAGTCCTTCGTCTGACGGTACAGGAGATGAACGGAGTTGATAATGCCGCCCGCGCTTCCGGTCCGACACCCGATGAGGCGCCCGATTTCGAGCGGTTTGCCGAGGTGTGTGATCTGTTCCAGAAGCTGCGTGTCCGGGGCCGGTTGGACATTCGTGTGGAGCTTCTCGACGACGGCCCGCCAGTTCGTCTTCGTGCCAAGACCGTGACGGCCGCCGATACGATCGGAGCCCTGGAAAAGGGCTTTGGCGTGACTCGTTCCGAAGACGGTGCGGACATCGTTTTGCAGCCGCGGTTGCGCGTGCCGGTTTGGCGGCTCTCAGAGGAACTCAAAAGGACGTCAGAGGTAGCGCGCCTCCTTGAACTTCTGATCCTGGATCCTACACAGAATGAGTACCGGTTTGTCCTTGGCAAGCTCCCTCTTGGCGCCAAGGCGGCTGGCGAGATAAACCTCGTGACCCGATCGTTGACGGGGGTGTTGTCTTACCTGTCGCAAGCGGTGGAGGTTCCTCGGAATCATCGCGACCGCGGTTGGGTTACTTCGACCGTAGACTCCGCGGGCCGGCCTTTCGATTGGCACCACGTGGTAGGCGACCTGTTACGGGTTCGGTCTCAGCGTTCCGCCCCTCGGGATTCGGCGATCAGCGTGCGATACAAGGGAACGTGGTTTTTCATCGCAAACTCCGATCTGACCTCGAAAAGCACGATGGCGCTGCTCAGCCAGTTGTTCGCCCTGCAGGCGGGGGAGGCGCAAACCGTCACGCCCGTGCTGACGCTTCCGGTAGGTGGCTGAGACCGCCGCTACTCGCCCAGATACTGATAGACCAGGTCGCGCCACTGCGATGATGACGTCTTTTGCAGCAGGAGACGGTTTATCGACTCTCGCAGATCGCTGCCTTGGGACAATCCGAAGGCGTAGTCCTGTGGTTCAAACACACGTGCCACGACGTGAAGCATCAATCGCAGCTCCTTGTTCACCAGGTATCGCAGGATCGGAGCGTCGAAGGCGGCGGCATGGCTATCGCCGCTCGTAGATCAGCCAGTAGGTGATTGGGATCACGAACAAGGTGAACACCGTAGACGCGAAAAGACCGAATATCAGTGCCCATGCGAGTCCCGAGAAGACCGGGTCAATGGTGATCGGTGCGGCCGAGAGCATGGCCGTTCCCGCCGTCAGGAGAATGGGACGCAACCGCACGACGCGACTTTCCATGATCGCATCAAACAAGGACCGTCCGCGCGCCTGGGACAGATGAATGAAATCCACGAGAATAATCGCGTCGCGCGTCACGATACCCGCCAGGGCAATCATGCCGATCATTCCCGTCGCGGTAAAGAAGATCGGATCCAGGAATCCTCCGACGGTATTCCCGCCAACGGCGTTCAAGAGCCAGAACCCGGGCATAATACCCAAGATATTCAGAGGAATGGCGAGCATGACGACGACGGGAACGAGAAACGAACGGGTTTGCCCCACAAGCAGAATGTAGATTCCGATCAATGCGGCGGCGAAGGCCAGCCCCAGGTCTCGAAACACATCGAGCGTGATCTTCCACTCACCTTCGCCCGCGAAGTCGACTTCCATGCCCTCGGGCACGTGCCAGTCTACATCGCTTCCGTTGCGAAGGAACGTTCGTCCTTCCACAGGCCGAGGCGTCGTCCGTGCGATCCAACCGTTGCCGACGATACTCGAGTCCTGGTCCGGCTCGCTCGGTCGACTGACACGATCCGCCTGAATATCCACCACGGCATCGGCGGGCGGACGCCCGGCTGTCTCGGCAAACGTATACACGACCCGCCGGAGGTTCTTATGGTAAATGGTCTTGTCGACGAGGCGATTCTCCCAACTCCCAATCTCCGCAAGCGGCACCAAGGCGCCGCCGTGACCTTTTACGTAGACCTGAGCCAGGTCGGGCGCGCTGGATCGGATCGGTCGCGGCAGACGCAGTTCGATGCGCAGTGGATTCCGTTCGGTCGGCACGCGTAAGGTCCCGGCGCCGATTCCTTTGAGCGCCATCGTGAACGTCTCAACGACATCCGCCACTGAGACGCCGTTCAACGCGGCCTTCTCCTTGTCGGTGACAAAGACCAGTTTCAATTGATCGGCTTCGATCGAATCGTCTACGTCTACGACTCCGGGCTCCACGGCACATCGCGCCCGCACGACCTTCGCCGCGTTCATAATGTCCTCGTACGAATGTCCAGGTTGGCCGTACACCTCCGCCACCACCGAAGCGATGACCGGCGGTCCGGGTGGAACCTCCACGATCTTCGAGATCGCGCTGTGTCGCTCGGCGATGTCGGTCAGATCGTTGCGGATTCTCAGTCCGATCGCGTGGCTCTGTTGCGTACGGCTTTTCTTGCCGACCAGGTTGACGCGGATTTCGGCGACGTTCTGGCCTTGGCGCAAATAGTAGTGCCGTACCATTCCGTTGAAGTCCATGGGCGAGGCGAGCCCCACGAACGACGTGAAATCCGTTACCTCCAAGACACCCTGGAGGTACTCCTCCATCTCACGCACGCAGGCGTCCGTCCGCTCCAGTGTCGTGCCTTCATCGAAGTCAAGCACGAGCAAGAGCTCGTTTTTGTTGTCGAACGGGAGCATCTTCAATGGCACGTGTCGAGTCGCGGCGAGGCCCGCCGCCAGCAGCGTAAGCCCGCCCATGGCAGCCAGAAAAACCCACGCTTTGCGGCGCGATCGAAGTAATGGCGCCATCAGCGGGTAGAAAAAGCGATAAAGTGGTGACTCTTTGACCTTGCCGAGATCGTGCGGGTCCGTCACATGATCCGCGGCTTCGGTCCCGGAATATTTGCGACGCAGCACATGAAACGAAAGCCATGGTGTGATCGTAAAGGCGACGACCATCGACATGAGCATGGCCACCGGCACGTTCAATGCCATCGGACGCATGTACGGACCCATCATGCCGGTGATGAAGAACAGCGGCAGGAACGATACGATGACCGCCAGGGTGGCCGTGATCAGGGGGGGGCGGATTTCGGCAACGGCTTCCAGAACAATCTGTCGCGTCGCCCGGCCATGAAGAACGAAATGGCGCGAGATGTTCTCCACGTCCACGATCGGGTCATCCACCAGCAGTCCCAAGGAGAGGATGAGCGCGAAAAGCGTGACACGGTTGATCGAGAACCCGAAGAGCAGGTTGACTGTAAGGGTGAGTCCGAACACAACGGGCACCGCCAACGCCACGATAACTGCTTCGCGCCACCCCATGCCCAGCGTCAACAAGGCTATGACGATGAAGATCGCTACGCCCAGCGCCTCTACCAGCTCATTGACCTTGTCGTCGGCGGTCAGGCCATAGTTGCGGGTGATGACGACGTCGATATCGCTGGGGACCACGTCGCGCTTCAAAGATTCCGCGGCGGCAAGGATCTCGTTCGCGACCGTCACGGCGTTTGTGCCTTTTTTCTTGGAGAATGCAAGGGTGACCGCAGGGGTTGTTCCTGCGCTGGACTCGGCGAGTTGGCGATCTTCGCCCAGCGGCGTACCCGTGAACGCCGCACGATCCTCGAAGCCGCGTGCAGGCCCCCAGCCGTGGCGCACGTAGTTTGTCGCCTCTGCTG
>Ga0210124_1000395_pt1 | contig 22770 bp, 22 predicted proteins | sample Muzzi_PWC_D2_FD_185554 | JGI IMG/M metagenome (GOLD analysis project Ga0210124, IMG submission 185554) | Wetland microbial communities from San Francisco Bay, California, USA, that impact long-term carbon sequestration - Muzzi_PWC_D2 (SPAdes) | ecosystem: Environmental > Aquatic > Marine >... | reverse complement strand
CCCCGGGCCGTGAAGCAGGTGGCGACCTCGAACAGGTGGAGGGCCTCGGCGCCGTGGCGGCGGTTGTGCGCGGCGACCTGCAGGAGGTCGGAGAGCAGCTCGGTGCGCAGACCGGACTGGTCCGCGGCGAGGGGGTTGGTGAGTTGCACGGCGCGGCGCCGCGGGTCGTCCGCGGCGAGGCGCAGGCGGTCGCCGCGGTCCTCGCCGGCAAAGGCGACGGCGACCATCTCGCGGTAGCCGAGGGCCGCCATGGTGTCCTGCAGGCGGCGGCGCAGGGTATCACGGGCGGCGGCGGGCTGCGGGGCGCGGCCGCCGCGGGGGAAGGTGGAGGGGATGCGGTCGTAGCCGTAGGCGCGCGCCACCTCCTCGATCAGGTCGGCGGACCGCTCCACGTCGTTGCGCCAGCTCGGCACGGTGACCTGCAGGCGATCGCCGGCCGTGGCGACCGCGAAGCCGAGGGGCTCCAGGAGGGCGGTGACCGCCGGGGCGTCGAGGTCGATGCCCAGGGTGCGGTTGACCGTGGCGAGGCCGAGGCCGACCACGGGACGGGGGGCGTCGCCGGGGAAGAGGTCGACGGCGGCGCGGCTCACCGTGCCGCCGGCCAGCTCGCGGATCAGGCGCGCGGCGCGGTGCAGGGCATCGAGGATGCGCTGGCGGTCGACCTGGCGCTCGAAGCGATGCGACGACTCGGAGTGGAGGACGTAGTGCTTGGCGGTGCGGCGCACCGAGGCTGGATCGAAGGACGCCGCCTCCAGGAGGATGCGGGTGGTGGCCGCGGTCACCTGGGAGTCGCGGCCGCCCATCACCCCGGCCAGGGCCACCGGACCGGCCGCGTCGCAGATCAGGAGGCGGTCGGGATCGAGGGCGCGCTCCACGTCGTCGAGGGTCGCCATGGTCTCGCCCGTCTGGGCAGGGCGCACGCGGATGGTGGGACCGTGGAGGCGGTCGAGGTCGAAGGCGTGGAGGGGCTGGCCCAGCTCCAGCATCACGTAGTTGGTGACGTCGACCACGTTGTTGATCGGCCGCACCCCGATCGCCTGGAGGCGGTGCTGGAGCCAGGCGGGCGACGGGCCGATGGTCACCCCCTCCACGGCCTGGGCCGTGTAGCGGTGGCACAGGGCCGGCTCGTCGATGGCGACGTCCACCAGGTCGCCGGTGGCCGGGCCACCCTCCTCCACCGTGCAGTCCGGCAGATGGAGCCGGGCGCCGGGGGTGAAGGCGGCGACCTCGCGGGCGATGCCGACCAGGGAGAGGCAGTCGCCGCGGTTGGGGGTGAGGTCGATCTCGATCACCGGGTCGTCGAGGGCGAGGGCGTCGACGGCCGGGGCGCCGGGGGCGGTGTCGCCGTTGAGGATCAGGATCCCCTCCCCCTCCCGTTCCAGCCCCAGCTCGGTCGCCGAGCACAGCATGCCGCCCGAGGCCACGCCGCGCAGGTCCGCCGCGCGGATCTCCAGGCCGCCGGGCAGGACCGCGCCGGGGAGGGCGACGACCACGCGGTCGCCCTGCTTGTGATTGCGCGCGCCGCACACGATCTGGCGCACCTGATCGCCGGTGTCGACCTGGCAGACGGTCAGACGGTCCGCATCCGGGTGGCGCGCCACCGCCGCGAGCCGCCCCACCACGAGGTGGTCGCGACACCCGGCCAGGGCAGCCGCGGGATTGTCCACGCCCCCCACCTCCAGCCCGGCCATGGTCAGGCCGTCGCACAGGGCGTCGAGGTCGAGGTCGAGCTCGACGTAGTCGCGCAGCCAGGAGAGCGGAACGAGCATGGGGATTAGCTGTCAGCTTTCAGCGGTTAGCTTTCAGCTTGATGGGAAGGACATTTGCTTCGGTCGCTTGCACTACCACCGGAACAGCTCCAGACAAAACAAAAGCCAGCGTAAACTGCCCAAACAAGCTGACTGCTGAAAGCTGATCGCTGATAGCTCATTCAGAATTGTTCGAGAAACCGCAGGTCATTCTCGAAGAACAGGCGGAGATCCGGGATGCCGTACTTGAGCATGGCGATGCGTTCGATGCCCATGCCGAAGGCGAAGCCGGTGACCTCGTCGGGGTTGTAGCCGGCCAGGGTGAAGACATTGGGGTCGACCATGCCGCAGCCGAGGATCTCCAGCCAGCCGGTCTGGGAGCAGACCCGGCAGCCGGCGCCCTCGCACATCACGCAGCGCACGTCGACCTCGGCGGACGGCTCGGTGAACGGGAAGTAACTGGGGCGGAAGCGCAGCGGCAGGGGACGGCCGAAGATCTCGGCGGTGAACGACTCCAGCACCCCCTTGAGGTCGCCGAAGCTCACGTCGCGATCGACCAGCAGCCCCTCCACCTGGTGGAACATGGGGGAGTGGGTCTGGTCCGAGTCGCGGCGGAAGACCCGCCCCGGCGCGATGATCTGGATGGGCGGCGGCTGCCGTTCCATGATCCGGCTCTGGACGCTGGAGGTGTGAGTGCGCAGGACCCGATCGGCGCCGGCGTAGAAGGTGTCCTGCATGTCGCGCGCCGGGTGGTCGCGCGGGATGTTGAGGGCCTCGAAGTTGTAGTAGTCGGTCTCCACCTCGGGACCGGACTCGATGGAAAACCCCATGCGCAGGAAGATCTGTTCGATCTCCCGCTGGGTGCGGGTCAGGGGGTGGAGGGAGCCGCGCCGCGGGGGCCGACCCGGCAGGGTGACGTCGATCGCCTCGGCGGTCAGGCGCTGTTCGATCTCCGCGCGCCGCAGGGCCTCGCGGCGCTCCTGAAGCCTCGCCGCAACCTCCCCCTTGAGGGTATTGACCGCCTGACCGAAGGCGGGCCGCTCGCCGGGATCGAGGCCGGCCATCCCCTGCATGAGAGTGGCGACCCGCCCCCTCTTGCCCAGCAAGGCGACGCGCAGGGCCTCCAGGGCGTCGAGATCGGCGGCCGCGGCGACGGCCGCGAGGGCCTCTTGCTTGACCGTATCGAGATCAGGCGCGGGCATCGGTGGTCCCGGCTGGCCGCGGCACAATTCGCATCTCCCCCTCCCTCCGGGAGGGGGTCGGGGAGAGGGCGTGTGGAGTCACCACGATGCTGCTCGGAGAGACGAAATGCCGAATCCCAGCGCCCCCACCCCAACCCTCCCCCGGAGGGGGAGGGGGGGACGTCTGCTACCCCTGCTCCTGGGCCAGGGCCACCACCTTGGCGAAGTCGTCCGGGTGGTAGATCGCCATCTCCGAGAGCATCTTGCGGTTGAGGCGCACCTCGGCCTTGTCGAGCCCCGCGATCAGGCGGCTATACCGCACGCCGAGGGCGCGGCTGCCGGCGTTGACACGGGCGATCCACAGACGGCGGAACTCGCGCTTACGCGCCTTGCGGTCGCGATAGGCGAAGCACAGGGCGCGGTCGACGGTCTCCTGCGCCGTGCGGTAGAGGTGGCTGCGGCCGCCCCGGTACCCCTTCGCCATGGCGAGGATTCTCTTGTGCCGGCGGTGGGTCTTGGGACCGCCTTTCGCTCTGGGCATGACAAAACTCCTGATGAAAAAGCGCTCAGCTCTTGGCGATCAGCCGTCAGCTCGTGCGCTGGAGGCTGATGGCTGAACGCGGCAACCTTAAAGGTACGGCAGCATCCGATCGACGCGCTTCTGGTCCGAGTCGGAGATGATCCCCGGCTTGCGCAGACCGCGTTTCCGCTTGGTGCTCTTCTTGGTGAGGATGTGGCTGGCATGGGAGTGGTGCGAGCGAAACTTCCCGGTGCCGGTCTTGGAGAAGCGCTTAGCGGCCGCCCGCCGGGTCTTGAGCTTAGGCATTAGGGGTATCCGTGGTAGGGGGTGTGGCTGGGCTAGGGGCTGTAGCTGAAGTGGCTTCGCTAGCGGGCTTCGGTTTGCTGGGGGCCGGTGTCTTGCCCTTGGCTTTCTTGGGGGCCAGGATCGCCGACATGAAGCGCCCCTCCATGTGGGGCTCCAGCTCCCGCTCCGCGACGTCGGCGAGCATGGCAGTCACCTTGTCGAGGAGCTCCCGGCCGCGGTCCGTATGGGCCATCTCCCGGCCCCGGAACATGACGGTGATCTTGCACTTGTTGCCGTCATTCAGGAAGGCGTCGGCCTTGCGGGTCTTGGTCTCCAGGTCATGGGTATCGGTGTTGGGGCGAAATTTCACCTCTTTAAGCAGGGTCTGATGGGTGTGGGCCTTGGCGACCGAGGCCTTCTTCTTCTTGTCATAAAGGTGACGGCCGTAGTCCATGAACTTGCATACGGGAGGGTCGGCATTGGGTGAGACCTCGACCAGGTCCAGGCCCCGCTCCCCCGCCATGTCAATGGCGGCCCGTATCTCCATGGCGCCGATCTGTGTGCCCTGTTCGTCGATCACGAACACCTCGGGCACGCGGATGCGGCCGTTGATCCGCTCGCGTTGTTCGCGTTTCTGAGGCGGTTTACGTCTTCGGATAAGAACCTCCAGGTCTCGCCGGGCAAGCCCGTCGTGTTACAGCTCCGCGCTCTTCGTAGCAACGGCGGTGCGGATTCTATCGGTTATTGCCGTCATGTCCATCGTCCCTTGGTCGCCGCCACTGCGGGTACGCAGGGATGCCCCGCCCTCCTCGGCCTCGCGATCCCCCACCACCAGCATGTACGGGATCTTCTGAAGCTGAGCATCGCGAATCTTCGCACCGACCTTCTCGTCCCGCCGATCGACGGTGACGCGCAGGCCGGCCTGGTCGAGCTGGCGCCCCACGGTCTCGGCATAGTCGCGGTGGCGCTCGCTGATCGGCAATACCGTCGCCTGGACCGGCGCCAACCACGGCGGCAGGGCACCGCCGTAGTGCTCGATGAGAACCGCGATGAAGCGCTCGATGGAGCCGAGGATGGCCCGGTGGAGCATCACCGGCGTGTGGCGCTGATTGTCTTCTCCGACGTAGGTCGCCCCGAGGCGCTCGGGCATGGCGAAGTCGACCTGGATGGTCCCACATTGCCACACCCGTTCCAGGGAATCCTTGAGGCTGAACTCGATCTTGGGGCCGTAAAAGGCGCCCTCGCCCGGGTTGAGCTCATAGGCCACGCCGCTGCTCTCCAGGGCCTCATGGAGGGCCGCCTCGGCACGGTCCCACACCTCGTCCGAGCCGACCCGCCTGTCCGGCCGGTCGGCCAGCTTGATCAGGGGGGCGCCGAAGCCGAATGCCTCGTACACCTGAAAGACCAGCTCGTTGAAGGCGATCACCTCCGCACCGATCTGCCCCTCGGTGCAGAAGATATGGGCATCGTCCTGGACGAAGTTGCGCGCCCGCATCAGGCCGTGAAGGGTGCCGGACGGCTCGTTGCGGTGGCAGGAGCCGAACTCGGCGAGGCGCATCGGCAGGTCCTTGTAGCTGCGCACCGAATGGTTGAAGACCTGGATGTGGCACGGGCAGTTCATCGGCTTGACCGCGAACTCCCGCGCCTCGCTCTCGGTGGTGAACATCTCCTCCCGGAACTTGTCCCAGTGACCGGAGCGCTCCCACAGGGAGCGGTCGACGATCATCGGGGTGCGGATCTCCTGGTAGCCGCGGGTCCGGATCAGCTCGCGGATGTAGCTCTCCACCGCCCGCCAGATCTGGGTGCCGTGGGGATGCCAGAAGACCATGCCCGGCGCCTCCTCCTGGAGGTGGAAGAGGTCGAGCTCCCGGCCGAGGCGGCGGTGGTCGCGCTTCTTTGCCTCCTCCAGGAGCTGCAGGTGCTGATTGAGCTCCTTCTTGGAGAAGAACGCCGTGCCGTAGATCCGCTGGAGCTGCTTGTTCTTCTCCGAGCCACGCCAGTAGGCACCTGCGATCGACTGGAGCTTGAAGAAGCGCAGGCGGCCGGTGGACGGGACATGGGGGCCACGGCAGAGATCGAGAAAGTCGCCCTGGCCATAGGCCGAGATGGTCTCCCCGTCCGGGATGTCCTGGATCAGCTCGACCTTGTAGTGATCGCCGATCCGCTGGAACTCCGCGATCGCCGCGTCGCGCGCGAACTCGTGGCGTTGCACCGGCAGATCCTGCGCGGCGATGCGCTGCATCTCCGCCTCGATTCGCTCCAGGTCCTCCGGATGGAGGCGGGTGTCGATGTCGATGTCGTAATAGAAGCCGTTGTCGATCACCGGCCCGACGCCGAATTGCGCCTCCGGGTAGAGGTGCTTCACCGCCTGGGCCAGGAGGTGGGCCGTAGAGTGGCGCAGGATCTCCAGGCCGTCCGGCGAGCGGTCGGTGACGATCTCGAGGGCGACCTTGCCGCGCAGCTCCGTACCCAGGTCCACGGGTTTGCCGTCGACCCGGGCGCCGATCGCCGCCCGGGCCAGGCCGGAGCCGATCGACTCTGCCACCTGAAGCACCGTGACCGCGTCGTCGTAGGTCCGGGTCGTCCCGTCTGGAAGGGTTACGTCGACCTGCATGTCTTCTCGGCTAGATCCGCGGTGAACGGCCAATCGAAGTGGTAGGCGCGGGCGGTTTCGAACCGCCGACCTCTACCGTGTCAAGGTAGCGCTCTCCCCCTGAGCTACGCGCCTGTGGTCCACCCCATGGGGAATCAGAGGGGGCGGTATTCTTCGGACCCCCCTGAACGGTGTCAAGGAAACAACATCGATCGCTATTGCGAACCCGGCCCGGCACGCCGCCGCAGACCGTGGTATTGGTTCGCGGGCGAGCCCGCTCCTACGGGTCTTCATCCGCCCGGACCATCCTCCTGTAGGAGCGACCTTGGTCGCGAACCCGGTCCAGCTCTCGTTTCCCAGCCTACCGACGCCGGCCACCCCGTAGGGGCACGGCATGCCGTGCCCCCGCCGGGCGACGCCACCCGACCGGCGGGCAGAGCCCGTCCTACAGGTGTCGCCGGGTTGCACGGATGCGCCATAAAGAAAGGGGGCAGCCTGCGTGGCTACCCCCTTCATCCTTATCGAACCCGTCGGGCGCCGTTCTAGCGCTTACGCTGAACCGTCTCCTTCAACGCCTTGCCGGGGGTAAAGCGCGGCACCTTGCGCGCCGGGATGGTGATCGACTCGCCGGTCTGGGGGTTGCGTCCCTTGCGCTTCGGCCGCTTGGCCAAGGAGAAGGTGCCGAATCCGACCAACGAGATCTTCTCCTCCTTCTTCAATTCGCCCGTGATGGCATCGAGCGCTGCGTTGAGCGCCCGGCCCGCGTCCGCCTTCGAAAGGTTCGCATCCTTCGCAATGGCCTCGATGAGATCCGCCTTAGTCATCCCTTCCTCCTCGCTGGGTGATGTGGTGTCCGCTGCGAAGCCGCAGCCGTGCTGGAATTGCGGGCGATCCTAGGGACGGCTTAGGGAGGGTGTCAAGCAATTCAAAGCCAATCGGTTCAATATCGGCAATCGACTCGGTTGCGGGGCGGATTTGCGCTGCGCCGCGGCTCGCATCACTTGTTCGCATCGGTCGCGATCCCCGCCTCGCGCAGTTTCTTGCGCAGGGTGTTGCGGTTGATCCCGAGCAGCTTCGCGGCCTGGAGCTGATTACCGTGGGTACGGGCGAGGACGAGGCGCAGCAGGGGGGCTTCTACCGCCCCGACGACCTGACGGTAGAGATCGCTCTCCTCCTGCACCGCGCCGACCATCCGCTCCAGATGCGGCAGGATGTCGGCGACCAGGGCGTCCTGCGCCACCGGCGGTGCCACCGTGGGTACGGCGCCGAAGCCCGCGGCGGCGATCTCCTCCAGCCCCAGGACCCGGCCGGGCGCCAGCACCATCGCGCGCTTGATGCAATTCTCCAGCTCTCGCACGTTACCGGGCCACGCGTGGTGCTGTAGGCGATCGAGGGCCTCGTCGGTGACGCCATCGACCGTCGTGCCGAGCTCGGGGTTGGTGCGGCGGATGAAATACTCGACCAGCGCCGGGAGGTCCTCGGGCCGCTCACGCAGGGGTGGCAAGGCGATCGTCACCACGTTGAGGCGGTAGTAGAGATCCTCCCGGAAATCGCCACGGCGCACCGCCTGCTCCAGATCGACGTTGGTCGCGGCCAGGATGCGCACGTCGACCGGCAACGCCTCCTCGCCGCCGATGCGCTCCACCTCCTTCTCCTGCAACACCCGCAGCAACCGCGTCTGCAGGGCGGCCGCCATGTCACCGATCTCGTCGAGAAACAGCGAGCCGCCGTGCGCCCGCTCGAAGCGGCCGCGCTTGCGACTCACCGCACCGGTGAAGGCGCCGCGCTCGTGGCCGAACAGCTCGCTCTCCAGCAACTCCGCCGGCATCGCCGCACAGTTCACCGCCACGAACGGCCCCTGCCGGCGCGCGCTGTTGTAGTGGATGGCGCGCGCCACCAGCTCCTTGCCGGTGCCGCTCTCGCCGCGGATCAGCACGGTAGTCTCGCGCGCCGCGACCTGGCCGATGCGCTTGAACACCGCGCGCATCACGTCCGAGCGACCGACCATCTCCTCCAGGGGATCCACCTCACCCGCCACCTGGCGCAGGCGGCTCATCTCCGCCTCCAGGTCGCGGCGCTCGCGCACCTTGTCCAGCGCCAGCAGGATCTCGTCCAGGTCGAACGGCTTGGTGAAGTAGTCGGCCGCGCCGCGGCGCATCGCCTCGATGGCGTTGCTCATCGAGTTCTGCGCGGTGATCACCAGCACCGGCGTGCCAGGGCGCAACTTGGCGATCTCCTCGAGGGCGTCGAGCCCCGTCATCCCGGGCAGGTTGATGTCGAGGATGACGGCGAAGAAGCCGCGCTGGCGCAGCAAACGCAGGGCGGCGTGGGCCTCTTCCGCCTCCTCCACGTCGTAGCCCGCCTTGGTCAATCCCTTGCGCAGGACCCAGCGTAGGCTCGACTCGTCATCGACGACGAGGACGTCTGGTCGTTCTTCCATGGCCGAAGATAGGGACAACGGCAGTGAATTGAAAAGCGCGCCGGGGCGAACCCACCCTATTCCGCGACCCGCGCGAAGGGCAGAAACACCTCGACCCGGGTGCCGCCTTTGCGCACCTCGGGAAAGCGGATCTCGCCGCCGTGCTCCTCGATGATCCGCGCGCACAAGGCCAGGCCAAGGCCGGTTCCGTGGCGCTTGGTGGTAAAGAACGGGGTGAACAGGCGGCTACGATCGTCCGGCGTGATCCCCGGACCCCGGTCGATCACCGTCACGACCAGCATGCGCGCCCCGCCCGGCCGAGGGCTGCCCAGAGCCATGCGGGCGGTCGACAGGCGGGTGCGCAGGGTGACCGGGGTCCCCTCCGGGCCCGCCTCCAGCGCATTCTTCACCAGGTTGAAGAAGACCTGGACGAGCTGGTCCTCGTTGCCCCCCACATGCGGCAATGACGGATCGTACTCGGCCGCCAGCCGCTGCCCCGCTTGCTCGCCGAGCTCGCGGCGCAGCAGATCGACCACGCGATCGAGCACCCGGTGGATGTTGACGGGGGCGAGCTCGCGCAGCTCGGCGCGCGCCACGCCGAGGACCTGGTCGAGCAGCGTGGTGAGACGATCCACCTCGCGCAGAATCACCTCCAGCCCCTCGTGCTGATCGTCGCGGTTGCACTCCCCGGCCAGCACCTGGGCCACACCGCGGATGGCGCCGAGGGGATTCTTCACCTCGTGGGCGATCATCGCGGACATCTCCCCCAGGTCCTGCAGGCGCTGGGCGTGGCGGCTGCGCTCCACCTGGCGGTGCAGGCCGGTGTAATCCTGGATCAACACCGCCGTGCCGGCCAGGTCGTGGCCCTCGGCGAACAGCGGGGCCACGCCGATGCCCACGTCGACCTCTTGGGCGGACCGGTTCACCAGGGTGGCGGCCTGGTTGGTATAGCCGGTGCCGGTCTCGACCACCTGGGCGATCACCGCCAGGAGATCGAAGTCGACCTGCACCACGTCACCGATCGACCGTCCCTCCCGGAGGTCCATGGCGGAGCCGACGAGATCGTCCGCCGCCTGGTTCCACCAGACCAGCCCCCCGGCCAGGTCCGTGGCGAGGATGCCCACGGGGAGGCTGTCGAGGAGGTTGGGCGGCGGTGGCTGCATGGGGTGACGCTCCAGGCGTGACCCGTACGATACGCCGCAGACGCGATCGCGTCACACCGCCGCGCACCACGGCCCCCGAAACCTGTAGGGGCACGGCATGCCGTGCCCTACGGCAGGGTTTGCTGCGGCAATCCTCTCTCGACATCGCCCGCCGTGAGCAGGCCGTCGAAGTAGGCGCGGATCGTCTCCTCCACCTCCCGGGCCGAAGCGAGGCGCTGGATCTCCTCCTTGACCCGGTGGGCCCCGTGGAGGCCACGGAGATACCATGGCAGGTGCTTGCGCATCCGCCGCACGGCCAGAACCTCGCCGTGGACCTCCACGGCCCGGGCCAGATGGGCGAGCAGCGTGTCGCGCACCTCCGCCACGCTCGGGCCGCAATACGCCGCACCGCACAGGCGTGCGGCGATCGCCCCGAACAGCCATGGATTGCCGAATGCGCCGCGCCCGACCATCACCGCATCGCAGCCGTAGTCGCGCAGCAGCCGCTCGGCCACCTCGGGGGAGTCGACGCCACCGTTGGCGACCACCGGGATGGCGACCGCCGCCTTGACCTGGCGGAACAGGTCGTAGTGACGCACCACGCCGAAGCCATCGGCGCGGGTGCGGGCATGGATACACACGGCGGCCGCCCCGGCCGCCTCGCAGGCGCGGGCCACCTCCACGGCGTTCAGCGAGGCGGCGTCCCAGCCGGCGCGCATCTTCACGGTGATCGGCCGATCGCTCGCCCGGACCATCGCGCCGACCACCGCCGCCGCCTGGGCCGGCTCGCGCATCAGGGCCGCGCCGGCTCCCGACTTGACGATCTTCTTCACCGGGCAGCCCATGTTGAGGTCGATCAGGTCGACCCCGTGGTCACACAAGATCCGCACCGCCTCGGCCATCGCCGCCGGCCGGCCGCCGAAGAGCTGCATCGACACCGGCCGCTCGGCCTCCTCGTAGCGCATCAGGCGACGGGTCTGGCGATTACTCCGCACCAGGGCCTCGGCACTCACCATCTCCGTGCACACCAGATCCGCGCCGTGGTGCTTGGCCAGCTCGCGGAACGGCAGGTCGGAGATCCCGGCCATGGGCGCGGCAATCAGCCGGTTGGGCAGCTCGACGGTGCCGATGCGCAGGGGCTCACGAAAGAGGTTCATCGTCGGATCATGCCTTTCCCAACCGCAGAGGAAAAACCAGATCGGGTGACTTCGCTTGCCGCGGCATGTAAGGGCACGGCATGCCGTGCCCCTACGGTGGAAAACCGAGCACCGGCCGCCACTCTACGGCAGCACTGCGGTTGCCGCCTCCTCTTCGAGCAGCTCGGAGAGCCCCGGGATCGGGGCGAGATCCAGATCGTGGCGCACGCCGGCGCGGTATTGCGCCATCCCCAGGGCGGCGATCATCACGCCGTTGTCGGTGCAGTGGTGCGGCGGGAGAAAGCGCACGTCCAGGCCGTCCACGGCGGCAAAGGCCGCGCGTAGGCCGGAGTTGCATGCCACGCCACCGCCCACCACCACCCGTTCCAGCGCCTCCTGGCGCGCGGCACGCACGGTCTTGGCGACGATCGTCTCCACCGCCGCCGCCTGGAAGCTCGCCGCCAGGTCGGCGAGGGCCGCGCCCGACGGGGCCGTGCCGCCGGTCTCCGGCAACTGACCCGTGCGGTTCAGATGGGTGCGCACCGCGGTCTTCAGGCCGCTGAACGAGAGCAGCAGGTTGTCCCGGTCGAGCATCGGCCGCGGCAGGGAGACGGCGCCCCGATCGCCTCCCTGCGCCAGGTCGTCGAGGAGCGCGCCCGACGGGTAGGGCAGGCCGATCATCTTGCCCACCTTGTCGTACGCCTCCCCTGCGGCGTCATCCACCGTATGGCCGATCAAGGTGACCGCCGTGGGATCCGCCACGCGAAACAGGTGGGTATGGCCGCCCGAGACCACCAGGCCAAGGTAAGGGTAGGCGACGCTCCCCGTGAGTTGCACCGCGTGCAGGTGGGCGAGGACGTGGTTGACGCCGATCAGCGGTACCCCGAGACCGGCGGCCAGCCCCTTCGCGTATTGCAGCCCCACCAGGAGCGCCACCAGCAGGCCGGGACCGCGGGTCACGGCGATCAGGTCCAGGTCGGCAAGCGCTACCCCCGCCGAACCCAGCGTGCCGACGACGAGGCCGTCGAGGGTCTCGAGATGGCGCCGCGACGCGAGCTCCGGCACCACCCCCCCAAACCGGGCGTGCTCCGCCACCTGGGTCGCGACCGTCTCGGCGAGCACCGCATCCGCGCGCAGCACCGCCACGGCAGTCTCGTCACACGAGGTCTCGATCCCCAGACAGAGCATCCCACCACTCTGCCCGAGGCCCGGCGGCAACGAAACAACCGCTCTTTGCTACCGTTCGCCCCAGCACCGGTCCCCACGGTAGGGGCACGGCATGCCGTGCCCGTACAGCGGAGGTAGCACCCCCGAACAGGGCGGTGCCACGTCCGTCACGGCAGCATGGCCTGCAGTTCCGGCAATCTCTCCTCCGCCACCCACACCGAGCACGACTCGGGGTTGACCGTGAAACACGCCCAACCGTCGTCGTTGGCCACGATCCGCTCACCACGGTGAGCGAAGAGGTCCACGAACGCGGCCCCCGGCCGTCCTACCTCCATCCACTTCCAGCCCTCCTGGGTGCCATTGCTGATCATCACCGCCAGGGAGTGGGGGTGGAGGTTGTCGCCGAGGCGGCTCCAACCGACCGTGTTTGGATGGTCGAAGTAGTCACGCTGCTCGCCCCAGGCGCAGTGGTGGCGGGCAACGAGGAGACGGCGCAGGACCCATTCGTGGCTGGCCAGGTGGATGGGATACGGGCCACTGCCGTCGCGACCCTGGTCCTGGTAATCCGCACCGGTCCAGTCGGCATGAAAGAGGCACGGATAGCCCTCCTGGCGCAGGAGGATGAAGGCGTAGGCCCACGGCTTGAACCACCCCTCCACCACCTGCTCCAGGGCCTGGAGCGGCTGGGTGTCGTGGTTCTCGACGAAGGTGACGGCGTGCACCGGGTCCTGCGCCGTCAGGGTGCCGGTCACCAGCTCCCGCAGGTCGTAGGCGCTGCGCGGGGCGGCGCGGCTGGCGTCGTGGAACTTGGCCTGGAGCGGCACGTCGAACAGCGACAGGCTGTGGTCCGTATCGTCGAGGAAGTCGTGCAGGGGCTGGGTGGAGTGGGTATCCCAGTACTCCCCGACCGCGAAGACCTCGCGGCCCACGCGCTCGCGCTCCGCCCGCACCGACGCCAGGAAGTCGCGGAAGAAGAAGCTGCGGATGTGCTTGAGGGCGTCGAGGCGGAAGCCGTCGGCATCGGTAGCATCGAGAATCCACGCCCCCCACTGCTGCAAGTCGTCCACCACCGCACCCACGTCCATGTCGTGGTCGGCGAACATCAGGAAGTCGTCGTTGCCCTTCTCCGGCGACACGTGGGTCTCGAATTGCTTGTCCTTCAGCTTGAAGATCGTGTCCGACCAGCCGGTGATCTCGTCCCGGTCCACGGCATCGAAGTCGTCGTGGGAGTAGGTCTTGGTGGACGGCTGTGGCAGGTCGCTACTCAGCCGGCCGGCGAAGTCGAAGCGGGTCCACGCACGGATCGTGCGCCAGTCGCCGACCTCCCGAGTGCGGTCGTTCTTGTCGACGATGATCGCGCCGACCTCCTCGGTAGCGTCCGCGCCCGCGCGGTGGTTGAGCACGGCGTCGATGTAGACCTGCAGACCGGCCCTCTTGAGCGCCGCCAGCGCGCCCAGGAATTGCGTCTTCGTCCCGTACTTGGTGGGCACGGAGCCCTTCTGATCGTACTCACCCAGATCGTAGAGATCGTACGGGCCGTAGCCGACGTTGTGTGCCGGGTTGTCGCACTTGTACGGCGGTGGCAGCCAGATCGCCGTCACACCCGCCGCGGCGAGGTCCGGCGCGAGGGCCGCGAGGTAGTTCCAATGCTCACCTCCCTCCCACGAGTACCAGTGAAACCCCTGCAGCATCACCCCGTTGGTCGCTTCCACCGCCGTCTCCTCCTGGAATCGGGCCGTCGCCCGCCCGCCTCATGGACCGTTGCCGACACTCTAACCGGTTACCGCCCGGTGAGAGCAGGGCCCACCCGCCGGCGCGGTGGACCGGTCCCGACAATGCCTGACCGCGGGCTCAGGATACCCACCTATTTCGCTTGCCAGCGCCCGTGGCCCAGAGAAGAATTCCCGCCCTGTAGCGAGTTGCCAAGATCCCGCATCCCGCAGGTCCATCGCCCCATCCCGCCATTTTCACAGGAGAATCCCACCATGGCCAAGCAGGCCGGCGCCAAAAAGGCCCCCGCGTCGAAGATCACCGAAGAGGAGCGGCTGCGCATGATCGCCGAGGCCGCGTACCATCGCGCCCAGGCGCGCGGCTCTGCGGAAGGCAACCCCGATGAAGACTGGCTCGCCGCGGAGGCGGAGATCGACGCCAAGCTGAAGGGCAACCACGCCAAGGCCTCCAAGGCCAAGAGCACGGAGCCCAAGGCCAAGGCCGCAGACGCCAAGCCGAAGAGCGCAAAGGCCAAGGCGAAGGGTGGCAAGAAGTAGGCCGACACCGAAGCGTCAGCCCGCATGAAGGTGTTCGTCGACCGCCTGCGCCATCTGGCGGTCGACCCGTCGGCAGGCCGCCAACGGCCTCCCCGTCCCCCCGGACCGCGTTCGTGAACGCCGTGCAGCCGGCCCGCCGGGAGGAGACGGGCGGACCGGGCGTCCGCAGATGATCGTCGAGGCCTCGATCGAGATCGCCGCCCCGGCGGCGCGGATCTGGGAGACCTTTGCCGACCTCTCCTCCTGGCATCGCTGGAACTCCGTCCTGCGCCGCGTCACCTACCAGGGCGACGGCCGCCTCGCGCTGGGCACGACCTTCCGCTGCACTATCCAGCCATTTGGCCTGCCGATCTCGTTCGCGGCGGTCGTGACCGAGGCGCGTCCCCCCACGCATATCGTGTGGGAGACGCACAAGCCAGGGCTCACGGCGCGCCACTCGTTTGTCTGCGAAGAGAGTGCCCGCGAGGTACGCCTGATCAGCCGGGAGGAATTCCGCGGGCCGGCGTTGCGCGCCGCAGGCCCCTTGTTCCCGGCCTGGCGGATCCGGGCTCTGACCCTCGCCCTGTTACGGGACCTCAAGGCCGCCGCCGAGGGTTGACCCGCGGCTCCCATCCCGAGTCGGCTCCCCCGTGCCTCGAGTCGCCGCCCCCGGCCGTCTCCTCGTCCGCGTCATCGAGGGCCCGCAAGGTGCCGTGACGGCCCTGATGGTTGGCACCGATCTCTGTGACCCCGGAAGGGTTCGTCCCCGGCGGGAGAAGTCGCACTAAGTACATCGTTTCGTAACCACGGTCGCATTCGATGCGCGAGCCGTAGGTCGGCCCGAGCGGAGCGGAGCCGAGGCCCGTTATTGTCGGATCCGCCCCCACGCGGCTTGATCCGACCTACCCTCGGAGATGCAGATACGTCGCCGTAATTGTGAAACGGTGTACTAGGGGTGCGGTCATCGGCGCACGCGCAGAGGGACGGATGTCCACGACATTCACGGCAGAGCGCAGCGCGGGTGCCATGATCAAGGTCCCGAACCGCGCAGAGCCGACCGTGGTGGGACGCGGGAACCCAGGAAACCAAGAACAGAGACTTCGGAGGCGTAGATCTCCTGGTTTCCGGGCTTCCCGCGTGGATCCATTTCCCGTCAGCCGACCCTCTGGGACGAATCTCCCCCTTGCCAATCGCCGTTAACCGACTTAAACAATTAGGAAGATCTCCCTTAGCTCGGACGGCCCGAGGCATGGCGCCCTCGGTCCCCGTCGCAGCCCGTCCCTTCCCCCTCTTCCCTCCCCGGAGAATCCGCCATGGCCAAGCAGGCGACCGCCACGAAGAAACCCAAGTCCAAGAAAGTCGACGAGCAGGAGCGCCTGCGCATGGTCGCCGAGGCCGCCTACCTGCGCGCCCAGGAGCGGGGCTTCGAGAGCGGCCACGAGGATGCGGACTGGCTGGCGGCCGAGGCGGAGGTCGACGCCCGCCTCGGCAACGGCAAGTAACCTCGCGGCGCCGGTTCGCACCGGTTCCTCACTCCACGTGCCGCGTCGCGCGGGGCCCGTTCAAGTGATCGTGGTCCGCCTCCGTGGTGCGGCGGTCGATCTTCAGGCAGGCGGCAAGCTCCAGGATCAAGCCGGGCGGCTGAACCCGCGCCGCGACAGGCGACGCAGGCCGGCGGCGAGCTTCAGGGCCGCCGGCAGATCCGTGGCATGGGCGCACTTCGCCAGGGGCGCCGCCAACCCCTGGCGCGCAGCGACCGCGGCCATCTGCACGAGCTGTGTGAGGAGGGGCGAGTAGACCGGACGTAGTCGAGGATTCGCGGATCGGCGGTAAGGTCGATGGTCAGAGAAGACTCCGGAGGGTGCGAAGAAAACGCGCATTGTCCTCTGGAAGCGCGGTCGTAACCCGCATGTAGCCGGACCCCAAGGCGGGGTCATTGAGCGGCTTGATGAAAATGTCGTGTTCGCGCAGGCGTTGTGCCAGGTCACCGGCGTCGTGGGGCGTGAAGTCGGCGAGGAAGAAATAGGTTGACGTGGGAAACGTGCGGACGCCGAGCCCCCGCAGCTGGCCCGCGAGCTCTTCCGTCCAGCCGCGTAGTTTCTGCGCCCGCTGACGAATCTTGTCTTCGTGCTCCATCGTGGTCACGGCGGCCGCCTGGCTGGCGCGCGCGAGGGGATAGGCGTCGTTGTGGGAGTTCAGGTCGTCGGCCAGGGACTCCGGCAGGATCGCGTAGCCGACACGGAAACCGGCCAGGCTGTGGGCCTTGGACAGGGTGCGGCTGACAATCAAGTTGTGCCAATTCGGTACCAGCCGGGCGACAGAGTCCCCGGCAAGGCCGATAAATGCTTCGTCCACGAGGAAGCGGGTAGACGGGTACCGGCGCAGAAGGTCCGGCAGGGCGGCCATGTTGAACGTGCCGCCATTCGGGTTGTTGGGATTGACGATGACCGCGAGCGTGGTGCCGTCGGGAACTTCAAGATCGAAGAGGTCGAGGTCGAAGTCGTTGTCTGGCGAGAGGCGGGTCGCGGTATAGCGTGTGGCGATCTCCGGGAAGAGCGCATAGGTCGGCGTCAGCAGGTGCACCTGCTGCCCGAAGCGCGCAAAGAGCTGACGCAAGATGACCTCGGAGCCGGCGTTGATGTGGATGAGCCGTTGGTCTACCCCGGTCTGTTCCGCGATGAGCCGGCGTAACGGCTCGGAGTACGGTTCCGTGTAATAGTTGCTGCGTGGTAGCTCCGCGCGGGCTGCGGCGATGGCCTCGTCGAGGGGCGGCAACGGGTTCTCACACAGCAGAAGCTTGATCCCTGCGAAGCTTCCACCGCCTTTTTCCAGTCGCGACGTCATGGAGTGCTCCCAGCCCTTCGCCACGGATGTTCCGGAACCTTGTTGTCTGTCATGGAGTTGAAGAATGCGCCGGCACGTACGATGAGTTGCGCGCTTCCGGCCCTCATCTAGACTTTGAGAGCGGCGATGGGCGCTAGGCCGTGACCAAGCGATTCTCCCTTCGTGTGGAGAAGGAGCTGCAGATGCCGTCTTCTGATGTGCGGCGTGTCACCGTCCTGGGTGGATACGGGAAAGCCGGGCAAGAAGAGCCGGTCGGTCAAGTCGAATTCAAGATGGGGCAGGTGGTCAGTGTGGTGGGTCCGACGGGCTCCGGCAAGACCGCGCTCATCAACGACATCGAGCTGTTTGCGAACGTCAATACACCCTCTCGCAGGAAGATCTTGGTCAATGGAACCACGATACCTATGGAGATCATGGACGATCCCTCACGGAATCCCGTTTCGTTAATCACACAGCACACCAATTTTCTATCGGATCTACCGGTAAGAGTATTCCTCAACATGCACGCGAAAATCCGCAAACGCGGCGGTGAAGCCGCCATCGTGGAAGAGACGCTGGATTTCGCCAACCAACTCACAGGCGAGTCGATCATTCCGGACAGTGCCATGACGGAGCTATCCGGAGGCCAGACCCGGGCGCTGTTGATCGCGGACGCGGTGGTGATCGGCGACGCACCGATCCTATTGCTCGACGAGTTGGAAAATGCCGGGATCCACCGCACCCGAGCCCTCGAGCTGTTGCGGAACTATCGAAAGATCTTCCTGTTCGTCACCCATGATCCGCGTATCGCACTGCTCTCTGATCTGAGAATCGTCATGGGCTATGGGGCGATGCAAAAAGTCGTCGTCACCGAAGGGGAAGAGAGGGCCGTGGCGCAGGAGATCCAGAGGATCGACGACATGATGCTTGGGCTCCGGAAGCGGCTGTGGGATGGCGAGCGCATCGCCACGAGCGAGCTGGAAACGGGTCTGGGTATCCGATTGAGCCAAACCTAGGGCTGCCGTGATGAAAGTCATCACCTGTGCCGGTCCACCCACGAGCGGCAAGACCACCGTGCTGAAGCAGGTGACGCGGAAGCTCCTCGCCCAGGGACGCAAGGTCGCGTACCTGAAAGAGGATGTGCAGTTTGCTCAGGAGGACGAAATCTTTCGCCACGAGATCGGGATTCCTGCCAGGAAAATCTATACCGGAGAGCTATGTCCGGATCACTGCCACGTCTTGGTGCTCAAGGAGGCGATCGAGTGGGCGGAGAGCAAGGAGAGCGATATCTTCGTGGTTGAGACGGCAGGATTGTGTTTGCGCTGCGCACCGTACATCGAAGGATCGATGGGGCTGTGCGTCTTGGAGGTGACCAGTGGAATGAATCTGCCGCGTAAGATCGGCCCCATGTTGTCGCTGGCGGATCTTGCCGTGGTGACCAAGATCGACCTGGTCTCCCAGGCGGAGCGGGAAGTGTTTCGGATGAACGTGAGGGAGGCGGCAGACATCCCCATCATCGAGACCGACGCGCTGCACGGGATCAACGTCGGCCGTATTGTCCGTGAGATCGAAAAGTCGCCGGAAGTTGCTGAGCCTCTTAGGCTCAGGGGCAATCCGCCGCTGGGTGTGTGCACGATCTGCGCGGGCAAGAAGGACATCGGGTGGGAGGCCCACTACGGCGTGGTCCGGACCCTGGAGTCGAGCCCGTTCTACCGCGGAGAGTAGCGTGGGGTCCCTAGCCGAGATCTTGGATCGGATTCAACGCGGTGGAGAGGTCGATGCGGATGAGATCGCCGCGCTTCTCCCCGGCAAGAACTCAGGGCTTTGCGGGTTCAGGACCTGCGCGGATCTGGCCAGAGAAGCGGTAACGAATCCCGAGTTGCTCAAGCGCTGTGTCTTTCTGGAGGAGTACGCTCTCGAGACGCCCGAGCCCGATGACGGTGCGGCTGGCATCACCTGGCGAGATCTCCTCGGCAGGGAATTCGACTTCGTCCTGGACAAGCTCGCCGACGATCCAGGGCCACGCGAGCACATTCTCCTCGGAAACCCGGCGAACCTGGAGCGGCTCGGCATCGGCAAGGGAGATGTGCTGTGCGGCCGCCCAGCCTTAGGGGTGGGCTGCCCCGTGACGCATTGCGGGGTCGTTGTAGAAGAGCCGGACTACTTCAACGGTGCCGTTGTTTGGTGCGTCGTCGGTCCGATCAGCGGCAGAGAACGGGGCATAGACATCGGCTATTACCAGATCATTGCCTATGAGGGGATCGTCGGACAGACGCGGGGGGAGCTTGGCTTCGGGGAGAGACACTACTTTCTGCCAAGATATTGCATGCTCCAGTCGCGGCATTCGGGACTGATTAATGCCATATACAAGACCGCGGGCGGTTATCACGTGCGTCTGGAGGGCATATGGCTGGGATGAGCACGCAGTGGCTCGTATCCGGCGTCGCCACGGGACCAGGCAAATGCTCGAAGACCTTGGTTGCCAGGCAAGGCCGCCGCGACTTCGACGCTGGAAAAATCCGGCTTGTCCGCAACAGGAGCAACGGCCGTAAGTACGGCATCGAGGGTCGGCGATGGCCAACGTGGATCAGCCCGCGCGCCCCGCGTCCGCGCCTTTCCGTCGCGCTCGCTTAGTCTGGTGGCTACTGCGCCCGGATGTAGGCGACCACGTCGATGAGCTGCTCCACGGTCATCGTGCTCCGGTAGTTGCCCATGGGCGACGAGCTTCCCTTCTCGCCGGGCGGCAACACATGGGACGGCGAGATGATCGAGTCGGCGAGCATCTCGGCAGTCTGGCTCGCTTGACGGGACCCGATCTCAGGACCGCGATTGGCCGAATACGGCTTGGGCATGTCGGCATCGCCGGCGACGCTATGGCACGCATAGCACTTGAGGTCGCTGAATGCCTGCCGGCCAGCAACGGGGTCCCCACCGGGGAGGGTCAGCTTGGCGGAATGGGTCTCGCCCCCTGCGGCGGCGGACCCCACCGCGATGAGGCACGTAGCGGCGCCAATCATGATGGTCAAAGCTCCTTGAATCATCTTCATGGGGGGATCCTCGGCGAGGTGGCGCGTTTAACGCGTGGGGTTGAGCCTGCCGGAACCAGGGCCCGAGCCCTTCGGGCCCCCTCCGGAGGCGACATGATGGTCGTTGATTTCAGCCGCATCAATCCATCGATGTAAGTGCAATCCCGTGTCGCCGATCCCGTCCGCTCCGGAGGATTGGCGTGGCGCGGGATACGGCCTGCGAGGCGCCTGGATCAAGAAAGCGCCTCCCACTTGCGCCAGGCATCCATCGGTCCCGTCTCGGGTGTGGTCGTCTTCTGGAAATTCGGACTGGCGGGATTGTTGCACCAGCCAAGGCTATGGACGAAGACGGTCTTGCGGTCGGCGGAGACGCGACGCTTCCCGCCCCAGAAGGCGCAGGTAGCGCATTTCCCCTTCGTGTCGCCGCTGATCTCGTAGGCCCCTATCATGGGGCCCCGCTGTGCCGCCGCGTCGGCTACGAGGAGGACGCCGCCGGCCACGGATCCCGCGACGACCTGGCTGGCGCGGGCGAGAAAGGTGCGACGATCTGTTGCTGGCTCCATGGTGAAACCTCCTTGTGTGCCTGTCGGTCACCGGTATGGTGCTGGATTGGACCTGCTAGTTGCCTGTCAGCGATCCGCGCTGTGGCGAAAAGCTCGCGCCGGACACGCTGTCTCCTCACGAGACTCCGACCGATAGGCACGAACACATGGCCACGATACAACACAACACCCTCATGCCCTCAACTGTATCTTCCGCTGTCCTTCCTGCGAGTAGAGTGTCGTGGAGATTGCTCGTTCGAGCGGCTCGTCGACCGCATGATGGCGGAGTCGCGGCACAAGCGACGAGGGGATCACTCGTCGGCGAACAGCTGATTTTCCAGGACCCTCACCCTCCGCCGTAGAGCGCGGATCTCCTCCTGCATCTCCAGCACGATCGCGGTGCCTGCCAGGTTCACGCCGAGATCCTGCTGCAACCGCAACGCGGCTTGGATGCGACTCAACGAGTGGCCGGGAAAGCGCCACTCTCCGGGCTCTTGGCCGAGGGGCTCCAGCAGCCCTTCTTCCACCCACTCGATGATGGCCTCGGCGTGCAGGTCGCAGTGCCGGCACAGATCATCCAGCGTGAAGCGCGGCTCGTCATCCAATAGCATGCCCTGCAAGACCCGTCGTTGCGTCGCCATCTTCTCGCTCCATCAAGTCCTAGCACGTGGGTCAAACGCCATGACCCTCTCCATCTCCCGGTACAACTCTTTCGCTTGCGCCGTGTTCGCCGGCGGCACGACGACACGCAGCACCACGTACTGATCGCCGGGGGGCGTGCCGGGCAGGCCCCGTCCCTTCAGACGCAATTTCTTTCCGGACTGCGCACCGGCGGGGATTTTCAGCTCGACGTCGCCGCCCAGGGTAGGCACGGTCAACTTCGCGCCCAGGGCGGCCTCCCAGGGGGAAATGGCGAGTGCGAAATAGATGTCCCGGTCGTCGGCCCGGAACAGGCGGTGGGGTTTGATGCCGATCTCCAGGTAGAGATCGCCACGGCGCCCCTTGCCGATCCCCGGTGCCCCCTGGCCGGCGAGCCGGATCTGCTGACCCTCGGTGACGCCGGCCGGCACCCGCACGTTCAGGGTGCGAGTCTTGACCTGCACCCGGCCCTGGGCGTCCACCTCGGGCGTCTGTAGCCGCACGGTGTGGCTGGTGCCCGAATAGGCTTGCTCCAGGGTGATCTCGATGTGGGCGAAATGGTCCTGGCCACGGATGTCAAAACCCCGGACATCGCCCTGGGCGTGGCCGAAGGGGCTGCGACCACCAAAGAGGGCGCCGAAAAAGTCGCTGAAGCCCGTGGCGCCAGTGCCACCAGCGAATTCAGACTCTGCCTCCCATCCCGGGGGGGGGCGAAACTCCTGGCCGGGCTGCCAATCGCTTCCCAGGCGGTCGTAAGCGGCACGCTTCTCCGGATCCCGGAGTACCTCGTAGGCCTCTTGGACGGCGGTGAAGCGTTCGGCCGCGTCTGTCTCCTTGCTCACGTCGGGATGGTATCTGCGCGCCATTTTGCGATAGCTGCGCTTGATCTCATCCTGCGAGGCATCCCGGGCGACGCCCAGGGTCTCGTAATAATCTTTGTATTCCATCAGTGGAAATGCCCGGACTTGGTCGTCGCTCCAGCGTACGCATCCACCGCACCTGTCGGGAGAGCCGTGCTGCTGCCGCCGAACGTTTTCCGGTTCCAGTATTATGGTCGGTGTGAAAAAGCTGCACGAGGCCCGGTTCTACGAAGCGCTGCCCGAGGGGCGAGTGTACTGCACGCTGTGCCCGCACGACTGCCGGATTCGAGAAGGTGGGCGGGGCGCATGCGGGGTACGGTTCAACCACGGCGGCAGGCTCTACACCCTCGTCTACGACAAGGTGGTGGCGCGGGCTGTGGAGCCGGTGGAAAAGAAGCCACTGTTCCACTTTTTCCCCGGGTCCACCGCCTATTCCATCGCCA
>Ga0210124_1000394_pt1 | contig 22800 bp, 18 predicted proteins | sample Muzzi_PWC_D2_FD_185554 | JGI IMG/M metagenome (GOLD analysis project Ga0210124, IMG submission 185554) | Wetland microbial communities from San Francisco Bay, California, USA, that impact long-term carbon sequestration - Muzzi_PWC_D2 (SPAdes) | ecosystem: Environmental > Aquatic > Marine >... | reverse complement strand
CGTAAACGGGCCAGCCATTCTTCGGTGGTGCGCGTTAGGAAACGCTGCTTCAAGTCGAGAATCAGCACGTCACGGTGTTGGTAGCGCGTCGCCATCGAGGCATAACGGGGGTCGGCGGCCAATTCCGGCGCTCCCATAATCTCGGTTAAAGCGTGCCAGAACTTTTCCTTAGCACAAAAGATAACCAGGTAGCCATCCTTTGTCTGAAAGGCCTGGGCGGGCGTAATGGTGGGATGGGCCGAGTCGGGCATGCGCTTGGCTTGAAAATCCTCAAGGTTGAGCGCAAAGATAGCCACATAATTAAGCAGACTCATGGCCGTATCCAACAGACTGACATCTATATCGCAGCCAAGGCCGGTACGCTGAACATTAAGCAAACCGGCCAATAGCCCCATCATGGCAATTGCACCCCCGGCATAATCTACCACCGACAGACCGCTTTTGGTCGGTGGCCCGTTGGGGTCGCCGGTCAAACTCATCCAGCCTCCGTAGGCTTGCATCAGATAGTCATAGGCCGGTTCAGCATGGCGAGGGCCGGTCATGCCAAAACCACTCAGCGAACAGCAGACAATCCGGGGATTGATATGTTGCAGGTGTTCATAGGTCAGCCCCAGCTTGGGGGGTTGGTCGCCGCGCAGGTTGAAGAAAACGGCATCAGCTACCCGGACCAAATCGTGAAAGACACCCATCCCTTCGGAGTGTTTCAGGTCAAGGGTCAAGCTGCGTTTATTGCGATTGAACGATTGGAAATAGAGGCTGTCGCCGGGCGTGGTCAATGGGGGAACAGTACGGGACACGTCACCTCCAACCTTGGGGTTTTCAATTTTAATGACTTCCGCACCCAAATCGGCCAGATGGAGCGTCCCAAAGGGGCCAGCCCCAAACTGCTCAACAGCTAGAACACGGATACCTTTTAATAAATCTATCACGTTTCATTCTCCATTACAGTTTTCATCGCTGTCAGTCGGTTGTAACCAGAACCGTAGATTTAGACAAAATATCTCGATACAAAATGTACATACCACTGGCAATGGTTAAGATAGCCCCCAGCCAGGTGGTGATTGTGGGGATTTCGTGCCACAGCAAAAACCCCCACAGAACGTTAATCGGTAAGGCTGTATATTCAAAAGGAGCAGCTATAGACGCCTGGGCCAGGCTATAAGCCTGGGCGACCAAATACGTTCCCGTGGCCCAAATCAAGCCCAAGGCGGTAATCACCCCAAAATCGGCCAGGGTTGGCATGGCCCAGGCTCGCAACAAAAAAACAAGGCTTGGCTGGGTCTGGGTCGAGACTCCACCAATAAAGGCCATAAGAGGGCCAAGGATAAGGGCGGCAACCAGATAAACTAAGGTGCTATAATAGGCCATGCTGGCGCTACTATCGGTAGTTTTCAGGCGGCGGGTAATGATAGCAGATAAGGCGTAGCTAATGGTTGTGACGAGAACAAAAATGGCCCCAATATTGAAGTAGGCCGACCCTGGTCGCACAACCAGCAGAACTCCAACAAAGCCCACGGCCAGTCCCAGCCAACGCCGAAGCCCCACCATCTCACCCAGAATGACCACAGAGAAGAAAGTGAGAAAAAGAGGCGATGAATAACGGATAGCCGAAGCATCGGCCAAAGGGATAGCAACCAGCCCCATAAAATAGGTAGTGTAAGCGATAAAGAGCAACAGCCCTCGCCAAATCTGTAACAAAGGGCGGGTGGTGTGGGGGAGTGTCTTGTTTCCTTCAAAGCGAAGAAAAAGAAGGGTACAGGGCAGAGCAATTAGACTACGGATGATGACAATTTCCAATACGGCGTAGTTTTCGTAAATAAATCTGATGGCGATATTTTGTAGAGAAGAGACAAACATGGCGACCATCAGAAAGTAGATACCTTGAATATTTGAGCTGTGTCTGGTTATAGTTATTTACCCCCCAAAAAGGCTCGACGTACCTCGTCGTTATCAATTAATTCCTGGCCGGTGCCTTGGTAGCTGTTTTCGCCCAATTCGAGCACGTAGCCCCGGTCGCTAATCTCCAACCCCCGGCGAGCATTTTGCTCAATCATTAGGATGGTCAGACCCAATTCCCGGTTCAGACGTTGAATCTGCTCGAAGATGGCCTTGGTAATCAAGGGAGCCAACCCAGCCGAAGGTTCATCCATTAGTATCAGCTTTGGGTTCCACATAATAGCCCGGCCAATTTCGAGCATGCGCTGCTCGCCACCGCTCATCGTACCAGCTTTTTGTTTGGCCCGCTCGGCCAGACGGGGGAAGATTCCAAAGATATAATCAATTTGCTCCCGAACGCGCTTAATATCAGGTTCTAAGAACATACCCATTTCCAGATTTTCGAGGACGGTCATTTGGGGGAAAACACTGCGTAACTGGGGCACCATAGTAATTCCTACTTGCAACATTTCCCGGGGAGTGGCATCGGTTATTTCCCGACCATCAAATAATACCTGTCCCTGCCGCACACCGATAAAACCATACAGAGCCTTGAATACGGTAGACTTGCCAGCTCCGTTGGGGCCAATGACACACACAATCTCACCCGAATTCACATACAGGCTTACCCCCTTAAGGATATCAAAATCGGTATATCCGGCGTAAATTTCCTTTACATCTAAAAGAGGTTTCTGATGATCCCCATTGTTCGACATATTAACCTCTTGGCTTATGTTCCAAAATAGGCTTCAATTACGGCCTCATTCTCCGCAATCTCATCGGGAGTGCCTTCGGCCAGCTTCTCACCGTAGTTCAAGACAAAAACACGGCTGCACAAATCGGCGATAAATTGAATGTTATGCTCGATAAGTAGAAAGGTCTTGCCTTGTTCCTTGTTGAGTTGGCGAATTCGATCTTTGATGGCCTCAATTAGGGTGGGGTTAATCCCTGAAGTAGCTTCGTCCAGCAAAATCAGGTCCGGGTCTGGCATCAGGGCCATGCCAATTTCGAGCAAACGTTGCTGGCCGCCCGACAGGTTACCCGCCCGCTCATCGATCAAATGGTCTAACAGCAAAAAGTCAATCAATTGGCGAGCACGCTCTTCAGTATCAGGGTGGCTAGGGCGTAATTGGCTGAGCAGTCCCTCCCCTCGCCACTGACGGCTGAGGAGCATATTTTCCAACACAGTTAACTTTGGATAGACCCGAATGACCTGAAAGGTGCGGGCTAACCCCATGTGAGCCACCTGATAGGGCTTTTTACGGGTAATCTCGACCCCTTTAAAGAATACCTGCCCGGCCGTAATATCTTGAACGCGACTGAGACAATCGAACAAGGTCGTCTTGCCGCTTCCATTTGGGCCAATCAGCCCGGCGATTTCTCCCGGATACAGGACAAAGTCGACATTATGGAGCGCCGCTAGCCCGCCGAAGTTCTTGCTTACGGACCGCCCTTCGAGGAGCGGCTCTTGACCATTGTTATGATTACTCATACCGGCTGTTTCCTATTTGATGTACTTCGAAACCACTTACGCATCAGCCGCCCCAGACCGGTTCCAGAAGAGCCTCCCAACAGGCCCATAATTCCTTCGGAGGCAAAGAGGACAATGATGATTAATAGCACTCCTTCAAAAATCTGGTGATATAGAAGGAAATTAGACCAAACCACATCACGCAACCAATAGATAATCGTAGCACCGATGACCGGCCCAGCTATGGTTCCCAAGCCGCCCAGCATGGTCATCATAACCATATCGATCGTGCGGGTCGGCACGAACACTATATCCGGATCGATGTAGGTATTCTGGTAAGCCCATATTCCACCCACCAGCCCGGAAAGAAAGGCCGCAATCCAAAATGCGGTGATTTTATGTAGGGTGGTATTGATGCCTCTCATTTCTGCGCCAACTTCATCTTCCCGAATGGCAATCAAAGTCGACCCGAACTCAGTGCGCCGAATCCACCACATCAGCGCCACCACCAAGCATGCCATAAACAAGGTGAGATAGTAAAAGAGGGGGCGATTAAGGACAGGAGGAAGCGTCAGACCGACACCACCACCGGTGAGGGGGCGAACAACACGCACCAATTCACGCATCGCCACAAAAGTACCCAACATTGCGATGGAGAAGTAGGGGCCTTTCAGGCGCAAAGTGGCCGAGCCGATAAGTACTGCAAATATAGCAGCTACTATCCCACCAATAAACAGGGCCGGCCAAAAGTTCCAGCCGGTCAACATTTCTGGCCAGAGTTCCCACGGCGGTTGCCCCATCAAGATACCGGTTCCATAAGCCCCCAGCCCAAAGAAAACAGCATGACCAAAATCCACGTAGCCGGTCAAGCCGCCAGTCAAGTTCCAATTGCTGGCCAGGGTAATCAAGATAAACATTTGGGTAAAGGAAAACAGTAAGGAGTCTGTCACCAAGCGCCTTTCGGGAATCAGGACTTGGGGTAAAGGCAACGCCAAAAGAAGGAAAACCAACAGCAGTAGCACCCAACGTCCCAAGGCGTAACGCCGCCAGGTGAGGCTCAAGGTCGCGGCCATATCTAATGTCCCTCCGCCGGTTTTAAGCCACCAAATAAGCCTTGGGGTCGGGTTACGAGTACCAGTACCAGCAGCACAAACGAGGAGGTGATACCTAAATTAGAGCCTACTCCGGGTACTAAGCTGGAAATGAGATTTTCCACCAGCCCCAGAACCATCCCCCCTAACAACGCCCCTGGGATGTTGCCCAGGCCAGCCATCGCCGTAATGGCAAAAGCCTTTAGGGTTAAAGGAGGACCCATAAAGGGAAAAATCGACGTGGTGGGGCTGATAAGCCCTCCAGCCGCGCCGGTTAAGGCAATACAGATGGCAAAAGTAATGGCATAAACTTTGTCGATTTCGATACCAACCATGCGGGCGGCTTCCTTGTTTTGAGCCGCCGCCCGGATGCTTTTGCCAAGGCGGGTGTATTGCAAAAACAGATATAATCCGGCCATCATAATCAGGGCCACTACCAAGATGTAGAATTTTGTAGCCGGGATGCCTGCACCACTTGTCACGTCCCAAAAGCCGGTTAAGGCCGTGTTGGTGACGCGAGGATCGGCCTTGTATATTAGCTTTACTGTACTGGCCATGGCTACACTCAAGCCATAGGTCACGAGCAAAGCAATCAAAAAGGGACGCTCAATGATACGATTGATGAGGATGCGCTGAAAAATATAACCTAATAAAAACATCGCTGGAATAACGATAATCAAAGCCAAAAATGGGTCTAAACCGAGTTGTCTGTTTAAGGCCCAGGTCATATAAGCACCTACCATCAAAAATTCGCCGTGAGCCAGGTTAATGACGCCCATCACCCCCCAGATGACGGAGAAACCAAGCATCATAACCGCATAGAATCCACCCAGCAAAATACCATTGATGACTGCCTGCAATACTAAATCTGAAAAGTTCATAGGAGGCGTCCTTCTCTGGTAACAAATACTCAGTAGGGACGCAAGGTTTGCGTCCCTACTGACACCTATCAACACATTTCTTGCACTCTCACGTTACGCAATCTTCACAAATGGATCAACTGCATAAGGGCGAGTTGCAACTTATGAACCACCGCACCAGGCCAGAGGCTCGAACCTGAAGTCAGCTACGGCAGCCTCAGGCGGAGCCACGATTGTGAACACGCCGTCCTGATTCTGGCCGGTGGCCATGGGCTTGTCGGCATTCTTGCCGGTTTCGTCAAAGTTGATCGGCCCGTAGAAGGTCACGATATTCAGGTCACGCAGAGCCTGGCGGACAGCGTCCGTTTCCAGTGAGCCGGCCGCTTCAATGGCAGCTTGTAGCGACAACCCAACGGCGGTGGACTCGGCCGACTGGTAGGAGGGTTTGCTGTTCCACAGCGCCTGATAGCGTGCGTCATACTCGCCCGGGGTGCCCAGGTAGGCGCCGACCCAGCCCATTGTGGCTTCCCACTGCGTGGGACCCATAACGTTCTCCGCATCCGGTCCCAGTTCCTTGGCGAAATCCGGGAAGTTCGGCCCGGCCGTCAGCACCATGGCCTGGGGGCAGAACTCCAGGCTCTTGGATGACTTGACAAAGGCGATACCATCGTTCAGGTGGCCCCCACCCACAAAGGCGTCTGGATTAAGCGCCTTGATCTTGGTCACAATTGGGTCCAATTCGGCCACGGTGGCCCCGACCGGATAGGTCTCTACGGCCAGCACTTCGATACCCAACTCTTCAGCCCACTTTTGCGTCCCTTCCAGCACCGAGGTGGCAAAGGCCGCATCCTCATGGGCAATGGCAATTGTCTGTACCCCGCGCTCGGCCAGCATATCCATGGCGGATTTGGTGTAGTAACTGGCCGGAGTCAGCGTGGCGAAGAGGTTCTGGAAGCCGCGCTCAAAGATGCTCTCCGAAGAGCCGTTGCCTTCGATAAAGATGACATCATGCTGCTCGGCAACGGCACTGGTAGCCATGGTCAAACCGCTGGAGTAAGGTCCGAACACAAACTGAACCTGATCTTCAGAAATCAACCGCTCGACTAGGTTGGCCGCCGTATCGGCATCACTCTCATCATCGTAATAGACCATCTCCACCCCGTAACGCTGATCGCCAACCTGGATACCACCATATTCATGATTGACGAAGTCTGCCCACAAGTCATAACCTTCGCGGGTGTCTTCACCAGCCTGGGCCAGACTGCCCGTTTCTGAAACTGCCGCCCCAATCTTAATCATACCATCAAATTCAACATCCGCCATCGCCATAGACGCGCCAACAGATCTGTCGAGCATGGCCTCGGCATCAGCCGTGCTTGGAATACACAGTTTCCAGCCGATTTCGATAAAGTCTACATTGTCAATCGTGGTATAGCTATCGTCGGTCGCAGCAACGGCATTGGTGGCCTGGGCAATGGCCGGAAAGGCCAGCACGTCGCCATAGAACTTCTCAGCAATCTTCGACAGCCAATCATCGGCCTGTACCACTACATCAGAGTCGCAAGCCACTGCATCTTGAGCAAAGGCAGCTTGTGGCGCAGGGGCTAATACCAACGCAAACAGCAAAAGAATTCCTAGTATAGTTACTAATCTTTTCATTGATCTCCTCCATAGGATGCTATTGGCCTAACGATTGCTCAATCGGAACCGAATACTTATTTGATCTTGACTCTGGTTAGGCAACAATTAGGCTACAAATACTAAAATTTTACGTGTGATCGATTATAGTTTTAATTTGATATTTTGGCTTGATTGACCTCCTTTCTCGTCTTGCTTGCAGGGGATTTGTAGAACTATGATGCATCTACTCACGAGTGTTTCGCTTAGATGACAAGATATGGTTAGAGTGAGATTAGTAGTTTGAATTGGCGCAAAACGTCTAAATCACGTGAGGTAAATATTAATCCGCTCCTATTATACGATGGGAATGAAAACAATTCAAATCACTTGAGAGAGTTCAGGTTACTTTATCACCATTGTCTTGAAGCTTGTTCCCCGTGGCGAAGGATTTACCCCCAGAGTATCGGCAATGGTGGCCGCCAGGTCGGCAAAGGTTTCTCTCACCCCTATGTTTACCCCGGACCGAACAGAGTCGCCAGTAATGAGAATAGGTACATATTCTCGCGAATGATCAGTGCCAGGAAAGGTTGGATCGTTGCCGTGGTCGGCGGTAATAATGAGTACATCATCATCACTCAGAGCATTCATAATCTCAGGCAAACGTTGGTCAAACTCGACGAGGACATTAGCATACCCTTCCGGGTTGTTACGATGCCCAAATTTGGCATCAAAGTCAACCAGGTTTGTAAAAATCAAGCCACGTTCTTGACGTTCGCGGATGGCAGCAATTGTTTTATCGACCCCATCCATATTATCCTGGGTATGAACCGCATCGGTGATACCCTGGCCGGTGAAAATATCTTCGATTTTACCCACAGCATAAACCATCAAACCGGCCTCTTTGAGTGAATCGAGTAAGGTAGGCTCCGGGGGCAGCACAGAAAAATCATGCCGATTGGCGGTTCGTTCAAAATTACCGGGAGTGCCGACAAAGGGTCGGGCAATGATCCGGCTCACTTCATGATCGCCACGCATAATCTCACGGGCAATGCGGCAAATCTTATATAATTCATCAACTGGAATGACCTCTTCGTGGGCCGCAATCTGGAAAACACTATCACCGGAGGTGTAGACAATGGTCTTGCCGGTTCGCATGTGTTCCGCACCCAACTCGTCAATAATGACTGTACCAGAGGCCGGATAATTGCCCAACCAGCCCCGGCCAGTCTCAGCTTTGTAGCGATTCATTATGTCTGGGGGAAAGCCATCAGGGTAGAGAGGAAAAGGCTGCAATAGGTGGATACCCATCAATTCCCAATGGCCGGTGGTGGTATCTTTACCCGCCGAAACCTCGGCCATCTTGCCATAGGCTGCGGCTGGTTCATATTGCGGGGTTACGCCGTTCAAAATGGCAATATTCGCCAGACCAAGGGTCTCCAAATGAGGAACATTCAACCCACCGACAACCCGCGCGATATTGCCCAGAGTGTGGCTGCCAACATCGCCAAAGGCAGCCGCATCCGGCGCTTCGCCGATACCGACACTATCTAAAACAATCACGATAAAACGATTGACCGTCATTGGTTTCTCGATTGTTCCTTAAAATTTGGCAATGGGGATTTCTGGTAGAACCTTGAACTATAATAGCATACGTTGCAAATATCTCAAACTTGGCAGTGAGAGAAATCGTAGAGACCTGCTGCTGAGGATTACTATAGAACTACCTACCATAGACCTATTGACATTTCTTGACTCTTCGGGCACAATTATTGGTGAATATATCGATCATTAATAATTGATACCTGCTCTATGTCTCTGTCGGATTTACTAGAAAAACTCGCTGCTTATGTCCCATCACCGGCTGCGCAAGCCATATATAACCAGCCCCGTCCATTAACGGGGCCAACGGCTCGGCGCTTTTCGGCGGCTGTTCTATTTGCCGACATTTCAGGTTTCACCCCCCTTAGTGAACTTTTCAGCCATGCTGGCCCTACCGGCGCTGAAGAGTTGACCCACCTTATTAATCAATATTTTACCCAAATTATACAAATTATTCAGACCTATCACGGCCAGGTTGTTAAATTTTCTGGCGATGCTGTGACCGTCCTGTTCCCTACGGAGCATATTTCGATGCCATTAGCTGTGCGCCGGGCCGGGGAATGTGCCCTGGCGATACAATCGGAAATGGATTATTTTTCCGACATCAAAATATCGCGGGGGCGGGCTTCTCTATCGATGAAGGTTAGTATTGGCGCGGGAGAGGTATTAGAGAGTAGCATTGGGGGTGTTTTGGGGCGTTGGGAATATGTCGTAGGGGGTGATCCGTTGGTGCAGGTCGCTATGGCCGAACATTATGCCAAACCCGGCCAAATCTTCGTGAGTCCCCAGGCCTGGACAGAAGCTAAAGCTTTTTTTGCAGGCACCGCAGCCCTAGGCCAGTACGGCTTTGTAAAGCTTCGAAAAGCGGTCAGCGCCTTGCCGAAAATGATTCCACAACCCAAGCCGGACTGGAGTCAACTTAGCCAGGAACAACAACAGTTGGCCGAACAGGCGTTACAGTGTTACGTACCGGGTGCGATTAAAGCTCGTCTTAACGAACACTCTGAATGGCTGGCCGAATTGCGCCGGATGGCCATTTTATTTGTTGGGGTGGGTGGACTTGATTATGAAGCAGATGACGCTTACGAACACTTGCAAAATTTTCTACAGGCTTCTCAAGAAGTCATCTACCGTTTTGAAGGCTCTTTGGGCAAGGTGGCCGTTGATGATAAGGGAACCATCCTCTTGATTCTTTTTGGCGCGCCGCCCCTCTATCATGAAGATGATACAAAACGCGCCGTTGCTTGCGCCCTGGGGTTACAGGCTGTAGCCCGTGAGCAGAATTTGCATATGTCTATTGGCATTAGCGAGGGTTCTGTGTTTGCCGGTCCGGTTGGTGCGCCTGATAGAAGGGAGTATACGGTAATTGGCGATAACGTAAACCTGGCCGCCCGCTTGATGCAATATGGCCGGGGCGGAACGGTCATCATTAGTGAACGCGTTAAAGAACGAGCGGGACCACAATTTGTCACCGAAAGTCTGGGACGAATTTCATTGAGAGGGAAAGCCCAAGCGTTGAGCGCTTATTTGGTCAAGGGGGAGCAAGGAACCCAAGAAGAATTTGTGAGCCGTTACCTTTTGCATAAGGACCCGCTTGTTGGCCGCAAATCGGAACTGGAACAGATGCGCCGTGTGGCGACCAGAGCGCGGGCTGGAAAACTACAACTGCTATTCATCGAGGGCGAGTTAGGCATGGGCAAGAGTCGCCTGGCGGCTGAGTTGGTCCATGAGTGGATGGCTGAAGAAAATATAGGCTATGGGAGCAAATCCATCAGTTATGGCGAGCAAATCCCCTACCAAGCGTGGAGACAGGTGTTGGCGGCTATTTTTGGCCTTTCCCCATCTCTTGAACCCCACCGGCAATTGGCCCGATTGGCGACCAGCATCGCCGATTTGGAAGACCCGCCTGACCAGCCGAATTACTGGGCCGAACGGCTGCCTTTGTTAAGCGATGTTTTGGGCCTGGAGATTCCGGAAAACAATTTCACCCGAAGTCTCGCCAGTAAACTGCGCCGTAATAATACATTTGCCCTCATTGAAGCCATCTTACGCCGCCAGCTAGAAAAAGGCCCTTTATTGATTTTGCTGGAGGATGTGCATTGGGCCGATGAGTTATCACTGTCTTTGGCTGCCTACCTAGTTCAAAAATTGGTCGATACGCCGCTTTTACTCGTTTTGGTTCACCGCCCTATGTCGGAAGCAGATTTACACACCTTAGCCCATGTAAAGCACCTGCCTTATGTCCGCACTATTTATGTTGAGCCTCTATCGCACCAAGAGAGCCTGGACCTGATTAGAATTTTATTAGACAACAAACCCCTGGCCGCAGCTGCCGAGACGATTTTATTAAGTCGAGGGCAGGGTAATCCGTTCTTCTTGCAGGAAATCACTGGCGCTATTCAGGATGTAATGGGGAGTCAAGATGAGCAATCCCTTGACTCATTGGAAACGTTAAACCTACCCGACACGATTCAAGATGTTATCTTCTCCCGCATCGATAGACTATCGGAGTCTGAAAAGCTGACCTTGAAGATTGCCTCCGTAATCGGCCATACGTTCCAGCGCTCACTACTCTCTGCTGTGCATCCAATTACCGAAGCTAGATTTCAACTCCCATCACAACTCGATATCCTGGAAAATGAAAATCTGATTCGATTAGAAGCGCCAGCTCCTAAGTGGGAATATGTATTTAGAAACGTTATTACTCAGGAAGTTGTCTACGAAGGGTTATTGCTGGCTCAACGTCGCCAATTACATTCTGTTGTGGCAAACACCCTAGAACTTCTCGCGCCTGATGAGGTGGAGCAATTAGCCTTCCATTATAGCCGTAGCAGCGAGACCGACAAAGCCTTGAAATATCTGAAACTGGCCGGTCAAAAAGCCCAACGAGAGTATGCTAACCATGCCGCCATCAATTACTATTCGGAGATTCTGACATTACTAGAAGATGGATCATCCACAGAAAATGGGTCGGGGATGATCTCCAGTGAGTATTGGGACATTCTTTTGGAACGGGCCAAGTTGCATCATTTAATTGGCTGGCACCATGAAGCCTTAGAAGACCTGGGCACGTTAGGTATTATGGCCGAAGCCTTGAATCATGACCAGCGGCGGGCGTTAGCTGCCAAGCAGTGGGCGAATTTTTATGAATCGAGCGGGGATTACGATTCTGGCCTAGAATTGGTTGAACGCTCTGTGCAATTAGCCCAAAAGGCCGATGATGAACAGTTGACCGGGGAAGGATACAATCATTGGGGCAAATTACTGTACCTGCGGGGCGAATATGAAACTGCCCATAAATACTTGCAACAAGCCTGGTTTATTGCCCAAAAACATCAAGACAAGAGCGCCCAGGCAGATTGTCTGAACAATTTGGGCATTGTGGCTCATCTTCAAGCTGATTACGATGTGGCCCTTTACTTTTTTTACGAAGCCATCGACTTGTGGGACTCAATGGGCGACCAAGTTGGCTTGGGCCATGGATTGCATAATATGGGTCAGGTTCATTATGAGATGGGCGAGTATATGGCCGCCGAACAATGTTACAAACAGGCGCGAGCCCTGCACCGCACAATCGGTGACCGGGCGGGTGAAGTCATCATCCATCACAGTTTAGGTAAGATACATCGCAGTTTGGGTAATTATGATATCGCTCGTTACCTTTTTGAGGAAGCGCTCACCTTTTATCAATCCATTGATGACCGGCATGGGGAAGCCAAAATGCTTTATCATTTAGGCTTTTTATACAACCGACTGGGAGAGTATAAAACTGCTTTGACCTTTTTGGATGAAGCAATTCTCACGTTAAGAGAACTGGCCGACCCCTGGTCTTTGGCCGAAGCCTTGAGCTACTATGGCCAGACCTTACACAATATGGGACAACCCAGAGAGGCCAGAAGCGCCATCATAGAGGTGTTAAGAATTGCCCGCGAAACCCAGCAGAAAATCACTATCATAGAAAATACCGCAATCTTGGGGAGCATCGCCTTGGCGATTAACGATCTAAGCCTGGCGAATGCTTGCGCCGAACAAGCCCTAAATTTTGTTGCCACTCAGGGAACTCAAGGTATCGAGCATCCGGCAATGGTCTACCTGACTTGTTATCAGATTTTTGAGGCCAACCAAAAATATGATCAAGCCAAATCGGTTTTGGAGCGAGGCCGGCAATACCTGGACAGCCAGGTTGACCTCATTGATGAACCGGAGTTGCGTGAAAGTTATCTAACCCACATCCCAGAGAATCGTGAGCTTGTTGCCCTTACCAGCCAAGTAAAAGTTTGAGCTCTCCTTAACCCAGAGAAGATATACCATTACAGGGTCTCAATTCTTGAGGCTCTTTTTTGTGGGTTATTAACAATTGTTGTCCTTACTCAATTCAAATCATAAAAGGCAATCCTCTCAACACCGACTGCTCCAAATCAAACTCCGGGCAGGTGGCGATAAATTTAGGGGAAAGCCAGGGCTGCTGGTCAGCCGGTGATGAGGGGGAGGCTAAGGGCAGGTAACGTCCCCCGGCTTGCTCAACAATCAAGATACCAGCGGCCACATCCCAGGGGTTGACACTCGATTCAAAGACCACATCGGCTCGACCACAGGCAATATAGGCCAGCGAAAGGGCGCAAGACCCCACCCGACGAACCGTGGCAAAGCTTCTGACAAGCTCGGAAAAGAGCTTAAAATCATCATCCGAGACCCCCGTCGCATGAGGGCTGGGAAAGGCGGTCAGGATTAGAGCGCCAGAGTCGGTCTGGCTACCGTGTGCCCTGATTGGCTTATCATCGAGAAACGCCCCTTGGGTGGAGGCCGAAAACATCTCGCGCCGGACGGGGTCGTAAATCACCCCGGCCAGCATTTGGTCGCCCAGTGCAGCCCCAATCGAGACACAGAAGAAGGGGATACCACGAGCAAAGTTGCTCGTCCCATCAATGGGATCGACATACCAGTGGATGCTGCCACTACCCTTCGCGCCACCCTCCTCCCCGACAATGGTCGAGTCGGAGTGCTGCTGAAAAATGTAATCGGTAATCATCTGCTCCGACTGCCGGTCATACTTTGTGACCAAATCGTGGAAGTTTGCTTTGTTCTCAATCGCTAACTTTCCAACAGTCGCTTCGGCAGACGCCTCAACCAGCATATCACCGACCAGCAAAGCAGCACCTTTGGCAATTTTTAACAGGTGTTGGGATAGATGGTTTATATCTTGTTGTTGAATATTTTCCTCAGTATGAGTTACCAAGTGAAGATTCCTCCGTGAATATGTAAATAACCTTAGTAGGAGTGCAAATTGCAATCTGCACTCCTATCTGCGAAATATTTAACCTTAAACTCTCAGGAAATCATTTAGTCGCGGAGATAGTAGTAGCTTCTTCGGGCGCTGGCAAATCGGGGCAGGTGAGATGATAGGGGTATTTCGACCCGATAAAGCGATTCCACTCTGCCTGGGTCAGATTGCGGTTGGCAATGCGACAGGCCCGGATTGGCCACGGTTCAAGGTTGACATCCCACAAAATAACCGAGTTATCGGCGCTGGCGGAGGCCAAGGTTTTACCATCCGGGCTAAAGGCCAGCCCTCTGACCAGGTTGACATGGCCTGTCAGAGGCGGGCCGACGGGCAATCGTTCCGCAACATTCCACAGGATGATAGTGTTGTCGGCGCTACCGGAGGCCAGGATTTTCCCATCAGGACTAAAGGCCACACTCCATACCTGATTGGTGTGACCGACTAGAGGAGGGCCGAGCGGCTGGCGGGTTGCCACATTCCACAAGATAATGGTGTTGTCGGCGCTGCCGGAGGCTAAGATTTTGCCGTCCGGGCTAAAGGCTACCGTATTGACCCAATTCTTATGTCCGGTCAAAGGCTCGCCAAGCGGCTGGCGAGTCGCTACATCCCACAAAATAACCGTGCCATCATCGCTGCCAGAAGCCAACATTTTGCCATCAGGCCTGAAGGCAATTGAGTTCAACTCGTCGGTATGGCGAACAGGGAATTGGCCCAAGTTTTGCCTACTTGCCACATCCCAGAGCATTATCACCCCATCGGCGCTGCCTGAGGCTAACGCCCGTCCATCGGGGCTAAAAGCGATGCTCTTAACCTTATCTTGGTGCCCCTCAAGTGGCTGGCCGATAGGTTGGTCCGTTGCGGTATCCCATAAGATAATCGATTTATCCTCACTACTTGAAGCCAGAATCTTGCCATCAGGGCTGTAGGCCACGCTCCTCACCGGGCCTTTGTGGCCTAATAGCCGTTTGTCATTTTCCAACTCAGGGTGATGAGTCTGGCGATCTTTAATATCCCATAAGATAATCGATTCATCATAACTACCGGAGGCCAGAGTTTGACCATCCGGGCTAAAGGCAACTGAATAGACCCAGTTGGTGTGTCCACTGAGATACCGTTCAGCGCCTACATCCCACAGAATAACCGTGTTGTCAGCGCCACCGGAGGCCAAAGTTTGACCGTCGGGGCTAAAGGCCAAGGCCCCAATCCAGCCCGTATGTCCCTTAAGGGGAGGACCAAGGGCGCGTCCCGTCGCCGTATTCCACAAAATAACATTTTTATCATCACCGCCAGAAGCCAGGGTTCGAGCATCAGGGCTGAACGCCACATTATACACCGCAGCCGTGTGGCCCAGAAGCGGCTCGCCGATTGGTTGTCCTGTAGCTGCATCCCATAGAACAATCGTATTGTCATCCCCACCCGAGGCCAAGGTTTTGCCATCCGGGCTAAAGGTAACAGTCCACCATACCCCTTCAAGATTACCGGTCAGAGGGGGAGCAAGTTGGGCACCGGTAGCCACATCCCACCGAAATATCATATTATCGGCACTGCCGGAGGTCAGAGTTTTACCATCGGGGCTAAACCTTAACTCCCGTACAGTCTTTACATGACCCAGGAGGGGAGAACCTATCGGTTGTCCGGTGGCAACGTCCCAGAGGATAATAGCCCCATCAGCGCTGCCTGACGCCAAAATATTTCCATCGGGGCTGAAGGCGACTACCCAAATCTCGGCAGTATGGCCCTTGAGCGGAGCGCCAATCGGTTCACCCGTTGCCACATCCCAGAGTATAATCGTTTTATCATGGCTGCCGGAAGCCAGGATTTTACTATCGGGGCTGAAGGCCAAACTGTAAATCCAGTCAGTATGTCCGGTAAGAGGAGGGCCAATTCTTTGGCCTGTCTTTGCATCCCATAGCAGAATTTTTTTATCCCGGCCACTAGAGGCCAGCATTTGCCCATCAGGGCTAAAGACAATTTCACTGACCAAATCGGTGTGACCATGTAGAAACTTGGTCAGATAGGGACTGTAAGTAAGTCCGGCCAAAAGGTCCGCCTTATTACGGCCTTCAGCGGCCTCACCAATACGACCGGCTTCCAAATTTAGCAATAGGGCCAGATCAAGTTGGTCATCCGAATAAGAGACAGATTGTGCGGTTAGCTGGCGAGAGAGGGCTATTTCGGCCTCATTGCGGGCGATTTCTGTCTGCTTTTGCGCTTCCAGAAATTGGGTGTAAGCAAAGATAGCCAAGGCAATAGAGATAACGAGGCCAATGGCGACAGCAATGAGTGTCATTCCCTGACGACGCATGGCATTTTGACGACCGGCCAGAACATATTGATTTTGCAGCGGCGTAGGGCTGGGGTCTCTATCTGGTAGAGAAATATCTTGCTCGGCTTCTTTGAGATCAACTCCTCGTAATAAAAAGCTGGGGTTCCGCTCTTCGTTATCCCACTCAACTGCCCTCACCAGCAAGCGTGTGTGCGCTTTGACCCATTCCAGGTCGGTCTCCAACACCTGAGATAGAGATTCGAGAGCCTTGTCATAATTATCTTCAGGCCGAAAGAAAATCCAGTTGAGTGCGGCCAGTGATGGGGGGACATTATTGGGTTCAACATCTCGATAGACAACAGGGATGAGACGCTTATTATAACTCTCAGCCAACTCTAACTCGACCCCGCACTCTTTGGAGGCCAGAAAGTTGGGACTCAAGACAAAAATAACGGAATCGGCCCGCTCTATGCCTTCCCGAATCTCCTCCCGCCAATCCGAAGTAAGCGGAATATTACCCCAATCGACCCAAATCTCGCGGCCACTGGCCTGGAGGGTTTCATACAAATTTTGCACGAAGGGTTTATCCTTACGAGAGTAAGAGATAAAGGCGTCAGTAGTACCGGATGGCCGAGAATCAGTGGCCGTATCTGTTTCTTCCGCCTCGATGGGAACGGTTAGTTGGGGACTTTGCTTTTCTGTTTTGGTCTCGGGTACGGGTTTTGTAGTGGGTTTGGCGCTAAAAGTAGGCTTCGGAGAGCCGAGCAAGGCTGCATTCTCCCTCTGCACAGCCCCCGATACTTCCATCTCCAAAATCTTCAAGCCGCGCTTGGCCCAAACACTATTGGGATTAATCTGCAAGGCTCGCTTAACGCACTTAAGGCGTTCGTCGTAGGTGTCGGCGACCTTAAACATCCACAGCAAAGCCGACTCGTTATTGGGGTCAGCTTTCAAAACTTGAGCTAATAACTTTTCGCCGGTTTTTTCATCCCCGGCTTTGATGGCATCAATAGCCTGTTGCAATAAATCTGACACGGTATAATACCTTGACTGACGGGTTGTATTATATGAGATATTTTTCTACCGGACATTTTTAATCACGAACCTTCGGCACAAATGGACGAATTGCACGAATATCATCAAATTTTTAACCGAAAATCATTCGTGATATTCGTATATTCGTGACAGGAATTTTTTCTTTATTAAAAGTGTACGGCAGTGAAATGAGATATAGTCAGCGGTTCTTTAACTGAGTTAAACAACAGTACTATTGTACCATAAATCTTAAAATTTAATAGCTTACGGCCCTGATCCTATGCGATTTGACCGGTAATTCGACTTATTTTGTACCGACCACCCTCTGGCCTCAAAAATTTTGTTGAGTAACAAAAATAACTGGTAATTCTCGTCATCTCTGATCCAATAAGCCAGGGTATGCCGTTTGTCGTTTAGATCAAAGAAATTCAGGGTGAATCTCGTCTCCCGGTCCCGCTCATTACCGACCCGCTCAAAGGATAAGCGCCAAATTTGATTTGAAGTAAATCGCTTTGCTTTAGGGGAAAATAGACCTGAGTAGTGCAAACTAAGCTCATCCTTGGAAATCTTAATCGATTCGGTCCAGGAGAGACGAATCAGATAATGGCTAATGGCAACAACCGCTACCCAACTGGCAACGACCATAAATCCAGAGAAGAGAAGCTCGCCAGTGCTGAGGCTCAAACCGGCCTGATTATATAGATCATCAAAGAGAAGCGAGGTCAAGAAAAGCGCGAGGGGAATGGTAACAACTAAGGCTCCGATAAAGGCCAGATAAAGCCAGATATTTTTGGGGGTCTCTCGATTTGACCAGGTGATGATATCAACATCCGGCTCGTTGTGATGGGTCAGGCCAGAGAAGAGCTGGTATATGTTTGGTTCACACATGCCAAACAGTATAAGCGTTCAGAGAAAACTGGCAAACTCCCTGAACCCCTATGTTGTCGCCCCATTTGCAACTGTTTAGATTTGAATGCAAATTGATTTGTATTGTAAGAATTAATAATCGCGGGTTGTTTGAGAAGAGGGATTGGGGTTATGGCTGGCGTTCGATTGCACGTTCAATTGAGCGAAGACTTGAGGAATGATTTGATCCAGTAGGCCATTGAACTCATCAGTGCCTAATCTGGCAATGACTCGCGCTTTTACCTGAGTGACCAAATCAGTCTGGCTCAGGTTTTTGGCCGGATTTATGGGAGAAGACGGGGCAATAGATTCTATCGTTTCCAGCGATATGCCTAACTCTTGAGCTTTATCACGAGCCAGAGCCGTAAGCACAACATTATCATTGACAGGGATATGCATTACGCCAGCCTTGTGCATATCGACGATATCGCGTTCGGTATAAAAAGTTTTCATTGTTTCTACCTGCCAACAAAATCTATGAAAACTGGCTACAATACTCTGCGGTGTAGCCCCTTTTGGACGGTTAGTATTTCCCCAAGCGGCGTTCCAACGCTGGAGCACTGGAACGAGGGTGGAGCAGGAGATTACCCCTCTATCCCTTCGATGCTCTCGATGGCGGCAATGGCGGCGGCTTTAGCCGTCTCCATCTCCGACTCGATGCCACTCATCCACATGCGGCCAAAACGTCCCACTCCGGAGACATGAATCAGCTTGATATTGGCCCGCTTCTCTGCCTCATTGGCCGCGATGTTGATATAGGCCGCCGGAGCGACCTCCAAAACCAGCAAGGTTTCGCCGCCCACCAGCATTGAGCCACGCCGGAAACGATTGAGCAATTGGGCTTGATAGGCATCGACGTTGGTGATAAGCTGCACCGAGGAGACCCACGGTTTGACCCGGTCCGCTTCTTGCAAGCCCAGCCGCTCTAAAACCATCGCCCCAGCAGTCAAGACCGCCTCTTGCGAGTGGGAATGGACCTCGAACATGCCAAATTCGCGCTCGACAATCTGGGCGCCCGGCTTGGCCTCGGTGGCCTTAATGGCAATATCCACCATATGGAAGACCTCGTTGCCCGGCGCAACTTCCAGATAGAGCGAGGCCATGCCCTCCACCATCAAATCACCCTGCGTCACGGTTCCGATAAAGCCCGCGTACTGGGGTTGGGTTCGATCCAGATAACAATAAGCGCGAAGTTGGAATTTATCTGCCATACTTACCTCAAGTTAAGTATCATACATCGCTACGCCAAACGGCGTCACAAACAACGGATGCGCAGGAATAAACGTTTGAATGCCGGTTATCTCTTCAACCACCTGGTCGATGCCTGTGAAACAAGCCGTACCGCCGACCAAATAAAGGGTATCCACCTCGTAGTCAGCCACATGCCGGGTGATGATGGTGGCGACCTTTTCCATCACCGGGCGAACGAGTGGAAAAAGTTGGGCATGGTTCTGTGGATCACGCTTGCGTAGCTCGGCGGCTTCAAAGCTCATATCCAAGGCCCCGGCAATGACCAGCGAGAAGTGTGTCCCGCCGGTGGCTTCATCGGCGGTGTAGATGACCTCGCCACCCTGCAAAATAGCGATACCGGTTGTGCCACCCCAATATCAACCACGGCCCCATCCGCCACCTGGAGGACAGCATTGGCCGCCGTTGGCTCATCGACAATCCGGCGACACTCAAATCCAGCGGCTTCTACCACATGACGGGTGGCACGCACTTCGGCTAAAGGAACCCCCGGTGGGTGGGTGGTAGCTGTAGTCGTTAGCTCAAAACCCAATCGGGCCTGGACATTACGCTTTAACTCACTCAGGAGTTCAATCGCCCCGTGAAAATCGACCACCAGCCCATCTCGAACCACCTGGGCAAAGCGATACTCACCCGCCAACGGCTGCCGCTGTTCATCGAGTACAGCCAACACGGTGTAGGCCGTCCCTAAATCCACCCCAACATGAACGTTTTGCCTTTCGAGGGCAGGCTGCGCCAACACTTCGTCGACAGGGTGGTTCATGACCGTTTCGGCTCGGATGAGAAAATCATCAAGCAAGGGGTTCATAGATCACCCCCTCAAACCAAGCCTATAGGGTGTAATTGAACCGTGTTACTTCTTTTTATCGCCAGATTCATCAATACTGGGAAGTATCCCTTCCACATCCGAGTGGGGGCGCGGGATGACATGGACCGATACGAGTTCGCCAACGCGCTTGGCTGCCGCTGCCCCGGCATCGGTAGCGGCTTTGACAGCCCCCACATCGCCGCGAACCATGACCGTAACATAACCACCGCCAATGTACTCTTTGCCAATCAGGCGCACATTCGCCGCTTTGACCATCGCGTCAGCCGCTTCAATTGAACCGATCAGGCCCCTGGTTTCAACCATACCCAGGGCAATCATTTGGATATCTGCCATATGTGTATATCTCCTTAGATTTGGTAATTAGAGATTAGAGATTGGTAATTAGAGATTAGAGATTGGTAATTAGAGGTTAGCCAATCACCAATTACTAATTACCAATAACCAGATCACCGCTTTATTTCTTGCAGAACTCGTCGCACAATCTCCTCAACATCGGAGCGAGTAATACCGGCGGCTCCAACCGAGTTTGCGCTTGGGGTAGCAGCCGTCTTGGAATCAATCATGGCTTCAGCCGGTGGGGGTGTGACCTCATAAGCCATGCGTTTCACGTTGAGCAAGTGGGTGGTGGAGATGTTGTCGCCCGTAATCGAACCGCCGATACCGCCGGAACCCAGCGTCATTGAGGGCATCAAATTGGTTGTAATCCCTACCGAACCCACCGTACCCATTGTATTGACCAATATCCGAAAGACCGGCTTTTCCAGGCCAAATTCCATAATCACTTTTTCATCGGTGGCATGGATGACCAGCGTATGCCCTCGCCCGCCAAAGCGAATCAACTCGATGCAGCGTTCACAGCCTGCTTCCCAGCCTTCGGCCTCGTACCAGCCCAAAACGGTGGTCAATTTTTCGCGGGAGAGGGGTTCATCTCGCCCAACTCGATTGAGAGGGGCTACCAGAATACGGGCGCTTGGCGGAAATTGAATCCCGGCCATTTGCCCTAATGTTTGCGGTGTTTGCCCCACGGCCTTTGCATTGATAACCCCCGCCGGTGAGAAGAGAAGGTCGGCCAGAGCTTTGGCTTCGGTGGCGTTTACAAAGTAGGCTCCCAGCTTTTCCATCTCGACCTTTAATTGATTGGCAATGGGCTTATCGGCGACGAGCGCTTGCTCGGTGGCGCAAATCACGGAGTTATCAAAGGCTTTACTGGAGACAATATAACGAGCGGCCTTTTGAATATCGGCGCTGCGGTCAACGTAGCAGGGCACATTGCCCGGCCCGACACCATAGGCCGGTTTACCCATACTATGAGCCACTCGGACAATCTGCGGGCCACCAGTCGCCACGATAACAGCGACTCGCCGGTGGCCCATCAACTCCTGCGAGCCTTCCAGCGAAATCTTCGACATGCAGCTCACCAGCCCCCGAGGCATCCCGGCGGCCTCACCGGCTGCGGCCATAATCCTGATAGTCTCGCCGCAGCATTTGACAGCGGCCGGATGGGGCGCATGGACAACCCCATTACGGGCTTTAACCGCAATCAAGGTTTTATACATCACGGTCGAGGTGGGATTGGTGCTGGGGCTAACTGCGGCCACCACGCCCATCGGCCAGCCGATTTCAACGATACCCCGCGCCCGGTCCTCATTGATGACCCCCACGGTCTTGATATTTTTAATCGACTCCCAAACCATGCGGCTGCCCAGTTGGTTTTTGAGCGTCTTATGCTCAGGGATACCGTAAGTGGTTTCCTCGCTAGCCATCCGGCCCAGCCGAGCCGATTCTTTGTAGGCGGCGTCGGCCATCGCTTCACAGATACGATCTACCTGCTCCTGGCTAAAGTGAAAAAACGCTTGTTGCGCCTCATAAGCCGCTAGAGCTAGAGTACGGGCTTCTTGTCTTGATTCAAGGTCTGCGTCATACTGTTGGGCCATAGAGTAATCCTTGGGCAATTATCAATGAACCATAAATAATTGTCAATTTGGTGTGGCATCAATGCGGCATGGTGTTGATAATAGTCGAGGGGTTGTGCTTTGGCAAATTTCGTTACTAGGGCGACCTACAGATTACGATAATACCACCCGAATAGCCAGATACACCTATATGCTTGCTGCAGACGCATTCAACGCAACCTTTATTTTGTTTTAACGTATAGTAAAGTGAATGGTTCTGCGGAATTGACTGGATTTTTTATCACGAATATACCGAATGGTACGAATAGTTTCATAAAAATTTGAAAAATTCGAGCCATTCGCTCATTCGTGAAATTCGTGATTTAATGAGTAATCTGATTTAAAGCAAAACATTGATGGGAGGAAAACATGAGAAGTCCCGGTACGGCGGCAGTTTTGAGCATTTTAATTCCAGGGGTGGGCCAGGTCTATAACGGCCAAATTTGGTGGGCCATCTTCTGGTTCATCATCACCCCCGGCCTCTGGGTTGGGACGGGGGGTCTTTTAGGCTGGGTCTGCCATCTCATTTCGGCCTATATGGCCTATACTTTTGCCAGAGATAATCCGGTAGCATAACTGAGTTGAATAAGCTCTTTCTTGACTTTACGGCTTAACAAGTATGAATTCAAAAATGACTTTTCTGGAAATAACTTTCCAGTTCATTGTGATATTTGGCATTCCCGGTACCATCGCTGTGATTTTTTTGT
>Ga0210124_1000393_pt1 | contig 22819 bp, 21 predicted proteins | sample Muzzi_PWC_D2_FD_185554 | JGI IMG/M metagenome (GOLD analysis project Ga0210124, IMG submission 185554) | Wetland microbial communities from San Francisco Bay, California, USA, that impact long-term carbon sequestration - Muzzi_PWC_D2 (SPAdes) | ecosystem: Environmental > Aquatic > Marine >... | reverse complement strand
GTCTCGTGAAGATTCTCCTCGGTTCGGCTGTGGCTCAGCTTCTCCCGGGTCAGTGCGGCCCTTGTCCGCTCCGCCGTGGCGGCCGTCATCTCGGCGCGGCTCAGCAAGGCGTCGCGAGAACGCCGCAGATCGTTGGCCATGACCGTATGCCGATGACAGAGCACCGCTGCGACCCAAATCGCCGCAAGCGTCAGGAAGCGATTGGCCAATCCGACATAGCCGACGTCCTGCCCCGGCGACAGAATATAGCCGACGACGGTCAACAGAGATGCCGCCAGTGCGAGCCAAATGGCGAGCGGCGGCCAGCGCGTCGAGCGCGACACCAGCACGAGGCCGACGTAGAGGACCGGTACCACGACACCTTCGGGCAACAGCAGGTCGGCCCCGAAGATCCCGAACGCGATGGCCGCCGCCACGGCCGCGACGGACGGCTCGAGGCGGAGCTCTGCGGCCTCCGGTTGTCGCGCCCCTTGCTCCATCTCTTCACCGATATGGATAACGTTCCGGAATTTTACAAATTTTGCGCCCTCCGGGCCGGCAGGCCCGGAAGCAGGCCGAATTGGCCCCGATTTGGCGGAAGCCTCCGTTTTTTGATATCCCCAGGGAACGCCTTGATGCAGAGGCTCGTTATCATAGGGATATCACGGCAGATGGGAATCCAGCGATCTTTGGCACCGTTGTGAGCAGACACTTCACCGCAGACAAGGCGACCTTTCGAGACGCCTTGGACGATCCGCAAGCGGTCTATGGAACGCCGGAGCGGGTGCTGTCGGATCCGCGCCTCGATCGGCAGGGCAAGCGAGCGATTCTGAAAGCCTGGGAACGCGACGCCCGCGCCCTGGCCCGGGCCGAGGACGAGGTCATGTCGGGTGGCGAGCCGAACCTGCTCGACCGCGTTCTCAAGGCCTTGAAGAGGGTGTCGGACGGCGACCGCGGCGACGGACCTGGCGCGCCGCGTCGCCCAAAGGGATCCGAGGGCGGCAAGCGGTAGGGCGACACGGTAGGCCCGGCCCGCGGCCGGCCCGTATTCGAGCGGGGCCCGATGGACCGCGGTCGGGCCGTCTCTGTCAGGTCTTGAGCGGAGGGCGCTTGGGCGGATCGGGCGGTACCGCGGGCGGCGGCTCGTGCTCCGGTTCGCGCTCGGGCACGGGCTTGCGCCGCTTCGGCGGCTCTTCGACCGGCGCCGGCGGCGTACGGCGGGTCGGGATGTCATCGTCTCCGTCCGCCGCCGTCCCGCCAAGCCCTGTGCAGGTCACCGGCGGCCGCCGGCCGCCACCTTCTGCATGGTCTCGAGATCTTCGCCCTGCTCGTCCAAGCGCTCGGCGACGAACTTCCAGTTGACCAGTTCCTTCAGCACGGTTTCCACGAAGTCCGGCCGGCGGTTCTGGTAATCCAGATAATAGGCGTGCTCCCAGACGTCGCAGGTCAGCAGCGCATGCTGGCCGTGAATCATCGGCGTTTCGGCATTCGGCGTCGCCGTCACCTTGAGCGCGCCGCCATCAAGCACCAGCCAAGCCCAGCCGCTGCCGAACTGCCCGGTCGCGGCCTGCTTGAAGGCCTTGGCGAAATCGTCATAGCTGCCGAAGTCGGCCTTGATACGTTCGGCGAGCGCGCCCTCCGGCTTGCCCCCGCCGCCCGGCGACAGGCAGTTCCAGAAGAAGGCGTGGTTCCAGTGCTGTGCGGCATTGTTGAAGATGCCGCGCTCCTTCGAATTCTTGGCGGTCTCCCGAATAATCTCCTCGAGCGCCATACCCGCGTAACGGGTACCGTCGACCGCCGCATTCAATTTGTCGACATAGCCCTTGTGGTGCTTGTCGTGATGGAACTCGAGCGTTTTCTTCGACATATGCGGGGCAAGCGCATCGTAGGCAAAGGGCAACTCGGGTAGTTTGAAGGCCATCGGCGACTCCTTTCGTTCATGGTTTGTTGTAGAGCACCGCCATACGCATACAGCGGCCGGCTCGTACACCGACATAGGAACACCCAACGGTTCTATCAACGCCGGCCTCGCTGCGAGGTTCCGCAGAGGCTCCGACCGCGAGCGGCCGGCGGTGGTCGACGTCACGGTCAGTCCGGGCGAGGGGGCCATGCCGCCCGACATTACCCTCTCGCAGGCAGCGCACTACGGCCGCGCCAAGGTGAAGGAAGCCCTCCTGTCCTGACATCCCCGGGCGCGAAGGGGCGCTTCTCGTCCTTCGGGCCACGATCCGGACCGTCGCCGCTCGGCACCGATCCGGCCGCCTTGCACCGGCCCGGTGGATATCCCAAAATTGGTGGATTTCAACCGCACAGCCCCACGGCGCGGCGGCGGAAATCCCATATACCATTGATTTTTCGTCATGTATTTCCTGGCACGAGATTTGCTGATGACGGTTCCAGGGGTGTCCGACGACTGCAGGAGGCATTCGAGTCGCACGCTTTCGGACTTCGGGTTACGGAGTTCAGGGTGTCCCGTCCAATCGAACGATGAGGAGAATCCCGTCATGCAAGCCGGAACGTCTGGGTCGCACGGCCCAACCGTGGAAACCGCCGTTATCGCCGGATTCGTTGGCACACCGCGCGGCGCGTCGCGATGCCACGCCCCGGGAGGGCGGCGGACCACCGCGAGGGCCCGCAGCACCGCGGCGGAGAACGCGGTGGTCTTCAACTCGGCCGCGTGCGAGGCGCTCAGCCACGTCGCCCGCGCCAGAGATGCCCTTGCGAGCAACTTGCCGGGCAAGGCCGGGTACGAGCTCGACAGGGCGCTCGTGCTCTTCCACATCGTCGAAGCCTCCCAGCCCTCGTCTCCGGCCAGGGCGCGAATCCGGGCGCTGCGGACGCGCCTGCGGAACGGCGAGAGCCTGGGTGTCACGCATGACTTGGCGGCTCTCTTCCGGGCGCTGCAACGGTTGACGGGAGATGCGCCTACCGAGGAAGCGATCGAGCACGTCGACAACGCCAAGGCCCTGCTGCGCGCCAATGAGCGTGACAAGGCCGATTTCGAACTGCAAGCCGCCGACGCGACGCTGGTCTACGAGGAAATTGCCCTGCCGCTCGACGCGGCGCGTTATCTCGTCAGGCGCGCGCGGGCAGCGCTCAACACCGGCAAACTGGCGACCGCACGCAAGTTGCTCAAGGCGGCCGAGGATCATGCCGTTCTCCTGACCATTGCGCTGCATGAGCCGCTGGCCGAAGCGCATCAGTCGCTGTGGCGCGCGCTGCGCAGCTACAATGCACGCGACTACGCAGGGGCAAGAGACGAGATTCATCGCGCGATTGGATATCTGGACTATGCTTCCGATGGCGCCGACGGCGCGACTCGGGACATCGCGGACGCCCTTTCGAGAGATGCGAGATCGATCGAGAACGAGCTCGGCTCGCAGCGCGGGGACATCGCGCTGCAACTGGCCGCGCTTTGGCGCCGCGTCAAGGCGCTGTCCGAGCGGGAAGTCGAATGCTTCGCCATCGGCTGGCAAACGCCCGGCATGGATACCGATTTCAGATCCAACCTGATCGAGGCCAAGCTTCGCCTTGCCTGCGCCCAGGTCGATCGGTTTGTGATGCAGGATCTGGCTCAAGCGACACGGGAAGTCGGACAAGCCAAACTGTACCTCGATCGGTCGCTGATTTGGGCGCGGTCCGAGGACACGACCAGTGTCTCGACGCTGCGGAACGAGGCCGAGCGGCTGACGGTCGAAACCAACGAGACCGATCAGCGGTTGCGCTTCAGTGTCGTCGTCTCCCAGCTCAATCGGATGATTCAGAGGGTCTCATGAGCATAGAGTGGCGGCGGCGGGGGGCGGCCGGCGGATGATCCGAAGCGTCCCGAGGCTGAGCGCGATCCTTGCGCGGAGAAAGGACGCGTGGGCTCGACGGCGGCGCCGAGGGAGCGGCGCGAAGCAATGAGGGGGACTGAGATCGGCAAGGTTCGCAAATACCCTGGGGGAGCGCATGGCCTTCACGGAAGGCCTGCGTAAGGTAGTAGAGTATGCGCCGCAAGACGCCAGCGCCACCTGGCCGGGACCGGGCCGGCTCGACGGAACGAGCGGGTGCCGGAGCGATGCCATGACGCGGTCCTCCAAACTTTCGGCACAGGGCGCCCTCTCGCCAAGTGCGGAGCGCGTCGAAGGCGCCGCCCCGAAGCATCTCGTTCTTCGCTCGGTCAAGGTGCCGGCGACACTGGTCGTCGGGCTTCTTGTCCTCGCGCTGGCAGCATTCGGGGTGATTGCCTGGCGCGGATTGCAGCACCTCGATCCGGTGCACAACCATCTCAAGGTGCTCACCCGGCTGCAGGAGACGGGCTTGCGACTCGAAGAACTGACCGTGAAGGGCATGAACGGCACCCGCCTTTCGCCCGAAATGCTCGAGCCCTTGAGCCGGGAGATCGCTTCGGTTGCCGCTCTCGACGGCTATCTGGCACCCGACACCGCGGAGCGGCTCGGTGCCGCCCAGACCGCGCTGAGCGATCCCGCGTTGGCTCCCAAGCAAGCGCTGCTCACCGCTTTGAAGCAGATGCGGAAGGTGCAGCGCGACGAAACCCGGGTCCACGACGAGCTCCTGACCCAGGTCCGGCACGACATGATCCTGGAATTCAGCGCGGCCGGGACTGCCGTCGTCCTCTTTGGCGGCGTGGGGTTGCTGACGCTGGTCGCCGCTCGGAAGCGCATCTTTCGTCCCTTGGCTACGCTCGAGCACCTGCTCGCGCTGCTGGCAAAGCGCGGATACAGTTTCGCCCCGACCGAAGACGTCGACCCGATCGTTCTCCCGCTGACGACGAGCTATAACGAGCTCGTCAAGCGCCTCATCGACCTCGAGGAGGAAAACGCCCGGTATCGCGAGTCGCTCGAGCAGGAAATTCGCGCCGTGACCGCGGCACTGCTGGAGCAGCACCGAAGCCTCGCCGCCGCCGAGCGCCTTGCCGCGACCGGAGAGGTCGCCGCCCGGATCGCGCATGAATTGCGTAATCCGCTGGCCGGCATGCAGATGGCGCTTTCGAACATCCGCACCGAGTGCCGGGACCGTCAGGATCTCGTCGGACGCCTGGATTTCGTCATCGACGAGTTGCGGCGGGTCACCGGTCTGCTCAACGGCCTGCTCGACCAATCCCGAATCACGCCGGAACCGAACGTCGACCTCCCCATCGCCAAGGTCGTCGGCGAATTGCTCTCCATCATCCGGTATCAGATTCCCAGGCAGATCGAGCTGTCGAAGGAGATACCCGACGATCTCGTCTGCCACTTGCCGCGCGACCGATTCCGGCAGATGCTGCTCAACCTCGTCTTGAATTCCGCCGAGGCCATTGGCGACCGGCCGGGGACGATCATGATCGTCGCCTCGGTCGCGGACGGAATGATGAACTTGACCGTCACCGACGACGGACCGGGCTTCCCGGGCGAGTTCCTGAGCGAGGGGGTCGGTACGTTCCGCACGCACCGGCCCGGCGGTACCGGTCTTGGATTGTCGATCGTGTCCCGTCTGGTCAGAAACCTGGAAGGTCGCATGGAACTCAGCAATGTTGCGCCGCATGGCGCGTGTGTAGGACTTGTGCTCCCCTGCCGAGGCGCTCATGGGTGACAGTCTGCTGATTATCGAAGACGAACGTTTGCTGGGCACGGAGCTGGAGCGCTACTACCGGCGTCAAGGTTGGGAAACCACGCTGGTCGACAGTCTGCACAAGGCCCGACAGGCGTTGCTACACAAGCAGCAGGAGCCGCTCGTGGTTCTCGCCGACATGAGCCTTCCGGACGGGAACGCGCTCGACCTGCTGGAGGAAGTCGGCACGGACCGACGCCATGTCGGCGAGTGGATCTTCCTGACCGGCTATGGTGAAGTGCCTGACTCGGTGCGTGCCCTGCGGCTCGGCGCCTTCGATTTTCTCACCAAGCCATGCGAGCAGGAGCGGCTGGATCTCGTGCTCGCCGGCGCGGCGCGCAGCGCGAAGGCGCAACGCCGGCTGCGCGACGAAGCCTCGCAGATGGCCCGGCGTTACTCACCCCAATCCTTTGTCGGGCACAGCTCCGCAGCCCACAACGTCCGGGAGGTTCTGACCAAGCTGACCGCGGTCCCCTTCAGTGCCCTGGTGATCACCGGCGAGACCGGCACCGGCAAAGGGCTCGTCGCCCGAATCCTCCATCACGGCGGTGCGCGCGGCGAAGGGCCGCTGATCGAGGTCAACTGTGCCGCCCTGCCGCGAGAACTTCTGGAGTCCGAGCTGTTCGGTCATGAGGCCGGCGCCTTTACCGGCGCCAAGGGGCGCCATCGCGGCCTGATGGAGCAGGCGCACGGCGGCACGCTGTTCCTCGATGAAATCGGAGAAATGCCGCTCGATCTCCAGGCCAAGCTTCTGACCGCGATCGAGGACCGCGCGGTCCGCCGCCTCGGCGGCGACCGGGTCGTCCCGGTAAACGTTCAGATCCTCGCGGCGAGCAACCACGATCTCACCGCGCGAATCGCCGATCGCGCATTTCGCGCCGACCTGTACCATCGCCTCAGCGTGGTCCGGCTCGAACTTCCTCCGCTGCGCGAGCGCAAGGAGGACCTGGACGATCTCGTGCCGCTCTACGTTGCGGAATTCAACGCCAAGGCTGGGAAACAGGTCCGGACCATCCCCGAGTCGGCTTGGCAGGCCCTGAAGCAGCACGACTGGCCCGGGAATGTTCGCGAGCTGCGCAACGTCATCGAGCGGTGCGTCCTGTTCGCGGGCGGCCCGAGCCTGCCGACCGAATGGCTCCAGCTCGGCGCCGGCGGCGTCACCGGCGGTTCCCATCGCCCGATGACCGAGGGCGACATGCTGCATCTGCCGCTGGACGGCAGCATGCGGCTCGAAGATATGGACCGCTATATCATCGAAACGACCCTGAAGCGACATGACTATAACGTCACCGCTACTGCCCGGGCCCTTGGTACGACCCGTAATACTCTGCGATACCGAATTCAGAAATACGGCCTGACCGCGCCCTGAGTCGGCCGGACCGTGACCGCAACCTCCCCATTGGACGGTTCTTCATGACCGGACTTGAACAGGAACTCGCGCGACTCTCGCCCTACCTCCAGAGCTACGGCTACGCCGCCATCTTCGTGATGGTCTTCCTCGAGTCGTTCGGGCTGCCGCTGCCCGGCGAATCGCTGATCATCGGCGGCGCGCTGCTCGCCTCCCAGGGCGATCTGCATATCGTGCCGTTGCTGGGCGCGGCCTGGTCCGCGGCCGTGCTCGGTGACAACCTGGGATATGCCCTCGGGCACTTCGGGGGGCGGCGGCTCGTCGTGCGGTACGGTGCCCGGGTCGGCATGACGGAAGCCCGCCTGCACAAGGTCGAAACGTTCTTCCGCCGATACGGTGCCGAAGTCGTTCTGGTCGCCCGCTTCTTCCTGATCCTGCGTCAGCTCAACGGCGTCACGGCTGGAACCGTGGCCATGGCATGGCACCGCTTCCTCCTCTACAACGCCGTGGGCGCGGCGCTCTGGGTCGGCGTGTGGGGGCTGGGCGTCTACCACCTCGGGCACCGCATCGCCAGCGTGCTGCCTTGGGTCCACCGTCTCGGCTATGCAGCCGTCGCTCTGTTGGGGATCGCCATATTGGTGGCTCTGGTTTTCCGCCATTTCGCCCGCCGCCGCGGCTCCTGACGGACAATCCGCGGGACCGCCTTGGACGCAGGACGATCGGGGCCGCCCGCCCATCGCCCCGGCCATCGCTGAAGCTGGATCGGTCTGTCTTTGGCGCGTTGGGGCACCCCGCCGCCCCGATAGCGGATTACCACCGCCGGCCGTCGGAAATCGGCCGCTATGCACCGAGACGCAGCATATTGCACCGGCTCGCGGTCCCGTTCGCCGCAGTATGGCGCGGGAATCTCTCTTGGCACGATCGATGCTTGGAGACGGGAAAGGGCGCCGACGCACCGAGTCCGTCGGCCGCACAGGAATCAAATTCTCGAAGGAGGACTGATGAGTATCAAGTTTTCCGGCAGCGTTTCGCACGTGTTCGCGACGAGCGCCCTCGTGGCCGCCCTGGTCGCGCCCGGCGTACCGGCATTGGCCGCAACGCAGGCCGCCGCAACCGCGACCGTCACCGTCAAAGGCGGGTGGACCGATCCGCAAATGGCCCATCTCGCCCGTCAAAGCGGCCAGCTTCTCGTTCGTCGTATCAGGGCGGCCGAGGGCATGATCGTTTCCGGACAGTATCGGGCGGCGCGCAACGAGTTGGATGCCGCCGAGGATACGGCCGGCGCGATCCGATCGATGATGCCGTTCCTCACCGTTGCCGACAACATCCGTAACGCCAAGAACAAACTGGTGGCCGAGGACGTGACCCACTTCCGTGACGACCTGCTGCCCATTTACTCGCAGCTCGACGAGATGTCCGCCTACGCACCCGACGTAGCGCAGGACGCCAAAAACAAGCTCAAGCAGGCCGAGACCGATGCCGCCGGCGGCAACACCGCCAAGGCCGGCAAGGACATGCAAGATGCTGAGGAAACCATAACGACCAGCACCCTCTATATGCCCATCGACTACGTCTACGGCCGGGTTGCTGCGGCGCGCATGGCGCTGTCCCGGCCCACACCCAACATTGCGACGGCACAGCGGGCGTTGAAGAACGCCGATGATCACCTCGTCGCTGACATTACCACGGTCGAGGTAAGGCCCATCGGCTGAGCGGGCCGCCGCACGCCGGATCGGGCGAATGGGAGACCAGAAATGGCACATGAAAACGCAGTGATCGCCATCTACGCCACGCACACGCAGGCGGAGGATACGATCAAGGAGCTCGAGCGCTCCGGCTTCGACATGAAGAAGCTCTCGATCATCGGCAAGGGCTACCGCAAGGAGGAGCATCCCGTCGGATTCTACACCACCGGCGACCGGATGAAGGCCTGGGGCGGCATCGGCGCTTTCTGGGGCGGCCTGTGGGCTCTGCTCTTCGGCGCCGCATTCTTCTGGATTCCCGGAATTGGCCCGATCGCCGCGGCCGGCCCCATGGTGCAGCTGCTCGCCGGCGCCGTGGAGGGCGCCGCACTCGTCGGCGGCCTCTCCGCCCTGGGCGCCGCCTTGGCCAGCCTCGGCGTACCGCGGAAGAGCATCCTGAAGTACGAGAGCGAGCTCAAGGCTGACAAATACCTGATCATCGCTCACGGCAGCGCCAAGGAGATCGAGCAGGCGCGCGAGATCATGCAGCGTCACGAGGCCACGGACACCGAAGCGGTTGCCGCATAGGCCGGTCCGGCGGGGCGGCTCGCCGGCCCCGCCGGCGCCTCACGGCCGAAGATCAGGTCCCCGGAACGCGGCGCACCGGCCGGCAGAGGCGCCGGAGCCAGGCCCGCACGCCTTGCCTGGCCCGAGAGTTCCGGGTTCGCCGCCGACCGCGGCTGGGCACGAGAAACCGGCGGGCGCCTTCACCGTCGCAACGTTTGCGGCGAACGCCCCAATGGCACGGTCCCTGGTCATCAATCACGGGCGGTTCGTACCGTCATCACGGCAGCCGACCCGATAACGGAAGGAACGCAAGCGATGAATGAGACTCGAAAACCCGGATCGCCGCACGCTGCGGCGCGCCGGCCGATCGAAGGGAGGGCGATTTTGCTGCTCGCCCTGTTATTCCTCGGGGTGATGGTCGTTGCTCCCTCGCTCCATGCACAGACGCCGAATTCGGACGTCAAAGCCGGTGTCGCCGCCTTCGACGCCGGCGCCTTCGGCGTGGCGCGTCAGGACCTCCAGCCTTTGGGCGAGAAGGGCAATGCCGAAGCCGCCTTCTGGCTTGGACGGATGTACGAAGACGGCCTGGGTGTGAAGAAGAACGTGAGCACGGCGGTCACCTGGTACACCAAGGCCGCGAAGGCGGGCTGGGTGCATGCGAAGGTGCGGCTGGGCGAGATCTACCTCAACGGGACCGAGGAACTGCAGGACTTCAAGAAGGCCCGGACCTGGCTCGAGAGTGCAGCCTACGACGGCGACCGACGCGCCGAGCGCGACCTCGGCCAAATCTACGCCAACGGCTGGGGCACCGAAAAGGACCCGGTCTGGGCCTATGTGTGGTACGAGATGGCGGCGCGGCAAGGCGACGACGAAGCCAAACGTCAGCGCGACGTCCTGCTCAAGACCATGCCGGCCGATACGATCACGGAAGCACAGAGCCTCGCCGAAGAAACCGCCCCGACGGTGTTCGGCGAAGTGCACGACCATACTCAGGTCGCCAAGCAGACTCCGGCAAAGTCGGCGGCAAAGACGGCGGCCGGCACGTCGACCGGACAGGCGCCGGGCCCTGGTGGCCGAAATCAGTAATCACTTGCCGCGGCAGGTCCGGAACCACGGCCGTCGTTACTGCATTCTGTGCCTGAACAGCCACGCCGCGCTGGTCAGCGTCACGGCCGCGATCGCGGCCATGGGCCACAGGAGGTCGAATACGAGGTTTGCCGGGATGTCCTGGAGAAACACGCCGCGCACGATGATCAGGAAATACCGCATGGGGTTGAGCAGCGTGACGTCTTGAATCCACCCCGGCATGTTCGCGATCGGCGTTGCAAATCCGGACAGGATGATGGCCGGGACAACGAACAGGAAGGCGCCCAGGATCGCCTGCTGCTGCGTCCGCGCCAGGGACGACACCATCAGGCCGACCCCGATCGTCGCCAGGAGAAAGAGGAAGAGGCCGAGATAGAGCAAGGGCAGGCTGCCGACCAGCGGCACGCCGAACCAGAAGACGGCGACCGCTATAATCGCGCTGGCCTCGACCAGCCCGATGATCAGTGCCGGAACGGATTTCCCGACGAGGATCTCCAACGGCCGGAAAGGAGACACCAGAAGCTGTTCGAAGGTGCCGACCTCGCGCTCCCGGGCGACCGACAGCGCCGTCACGACGATGGCGACCACCAGGTTCAGCAGGGCGACGATACCCGGCACGACGAACCACCGGCTCTCCAGATTCGGGTTGTACCAGGATCGCATCACGAGGCTCGCGGGCGGCTCCGGCAGGTCGTGTGCCCGAATCCAGTCATGATTGAACGCGTTCACGATGTTGTTCGCGTAGCCCAGGATGATCAGCGCCGTATTCGATTGGCGTCCGTCGACAATAAGCTGAACCTTGGCCGGCCGATGCGCCAGAAGGTCCGCCGAAAAGGTTTGCCCGACGTGGATCACCAGGCTGGCGTCCTTCGCATCGATCACATCCGCGAACTGCGCCTCCCGCGTCAGGGTCGCTATGCGCTCGAAGGCGGGCGCGCCCTCGAAACGGGCGATGAGGTCGTGCGAGGCCTCCCCCGCGTCCTCGTTGAAGACGGCCGTCGCGATGTGATTGACGTCGAAAGTCGCTGCGTAGCCGAATACCAGGAGCTGGAGGATCGGCGGAACGATGATCACCGTCCGGCTTTTCGGGTCCCTCCAAATGGCCAGAAACTCCTTGACGATCAGCGCGCGCAGCCGTCCCAGCACGTCGCCCCCCTACTCCAGGTCCTTGCGCGTCTTGCGCCGCGTCAAGCCGAGAAAGATCGCCGCCATGACGACGAGCGCGGCCGCGTTCGACAGAACGACGCTCCATATGTCCCCGGCGAGAAACAAGGTCTGCAGAATCGACACGAAATAGCGGGCGGCCACAACGTGAGTCAGCGCCTGGACGATGGGCGGCATGCTGGCGATATCGAAAATGAAGCCGGACAGGATGAATGCAGGCAGGAAGGTGACGATGATCGCCACCTGGCCGGCGACGAACTGGTTCCGCGCGATGGTGGAGATCAGCAGGCCCATGCCGAGCGCCGTCAGCATGAACAGAGCCGATGCCGCCGTCAGGACGGCGAACGACCCACGGAAGGGCACGTTGAACAGCCAGATCGCCATGGCCGTCGACGCGGCCATACCCCCCATCCCGAGGACGAAATAGGGAATCAGCTTGCCGAGCAGGATCTCGCCCACCCGCACGGGCGTCACGAAAAGCGCCTCCATGGTGCCCCGCTCCCACTCGCGCGCGACCACCAAGGCCGTCAGCAAGGCGCCGATCAGGGTCATGATGATCGCGATCAGGCCCGGAACCAGATAGTCGCGACTGCGCACCTCGGGATTGAACCAGACCCGCTGTTCCGCAACGACCGGCCGGCTGAGCGTTCGGCCCGTGCCGAGCGCCATGAACTCCAGCCATTTGCCCCAGGCCCCTTCGGTATAGCCGCTGACGATCCGCGCCGTGTTCGAATCCGTTCCGTTGACGATGAGCTGGATCGGCGCCCCCGCGGGCGACCAGATCTGCCGCGCGAAGTCGGCTCGCAGCACGATGACGGCATCCACCCGCCCGGCGATCATGGCCTGCTCGGCCGAGCGCAGGTCACGTACGATCACGGGATCGAAATACTCCGAGCTCATGAAGGATCCGGCGAAACTGAGCGCTTCCTCGGACGGCGCTTCCACGACCAGCGCGACCGGCACGTGCTTGGCATCGAGCGAAATGCCATAGCCGAACAGCAGCAGCAGGATGATCGGCATGACGAAGGCGATCAGGATGCTGCTGGGGTCGCGCACGATCTGGAGGCTCTCCTTGCGGATCAGGCCGCGCAGGCGGAGCCACGATCGGCGGGCCGGAGGGGCCTCGGGGCTCGGCGCCGTGGTCACAGCGGATGGTCCCGGTTATAGGTTTCGATGAGGTCGACGAAGGCGTCCTCGAGCGTGGGATTGGGGATTTCCTCGCTGCTGTGCTGTTGCCGGAGTTCGTCCGGCGAGCCCGACGCGATCAGCTTGCCGCGGTAGATGATTCCGATCCGGTCGCAGTACTCCGCCTCGTCCATGAAGTGCGTCGTCACCATGACGGTGACCCCTTGGGCGGCCATGGCGTTGATCCGGGTCCAGAAGCTGCGCCGCACCAGAGGGTCGACGCCCGAGGTCGGCTCGTCGAGGAACAGCACGCCCGGCTCGTGCATGATGGCGCAGGCCAGCGCCAGGCGCTGCTTGTAGCCGAGCGGCAAGGCGGCGCCATTGGTCCTGCGGTAGCGTCCCAGGTCGAACTCCTCGAAAGCCCATTCGATCCGCGTGGCCCTGGCGCGCCCCTCGAGCCCATAGGCGCTGGCGAAGAAGCGCAGGTTCTGCAGTACGCTCATGTTTCCGTAGAGGGAGAACTTCTGCGCCATGTATCCGATCCGGGCGCGCGCGAGGGCGGCGGCCCGCCGGAGGTCGATGCCGAGCACGCGGGCCTTGCCCGAGGACGGCGGCAGCAGCCCGCAAAGCATCTTGAAGGTCGTCGATTTGCCCGCGCCGTTGGGGCCGAGCAGGCCAAATATCTCACCCCGCGTCACCTCGAAGCTGATCCGGTCAACCGCGCGGAAGGCGCCGAAATCGCGGGACAGATCGGCGACCTCGATGACCGGCGAGTCGGCGGCTTCGGCGGTGCCGTCATGGAGCATGGCGTCGGCGGCGCTCTTTGCCGGCGCCGGCTCCGCAGCGCCCTTGCCGCTTCCGGCTCCCCTCCCGGCCGCGGGCCCGGCGCCGTGGGACTCTTTGAGCAGCGCGACGAAGGCATCTTCGAACCCGGGGGAAACCGGCTCCGGCTCGCCCGCCGCCAACCCGCGCAGCGCCGAGGGGTCCGCCCCTTCGGCCAGGAGCAGTCGCAGGTCGTGTCCCTTGACGATCGCGTCGAGGACCTCCGGCGTCTCTTGCGCACGCCGCAGCGCCGCGCGGCGGCCTCCGGCATCCACTTGGAGGCGGTAGGTGCGGCCGCCGAGCTTTTCGCTGAGCCGTTCCGGCGGCCCGCTGGCCAGAAGGCGGCCCTGACTGAGCAGAAGGACGTCAGCGCAGCGCCCGGCTTCGTCCAGATAGGCCGTACTCCAGAGGACGCTGACACCCTCCTCGGCCAGCGTGTTGACCATCGCCCACAGTTCGCGCCGCGAGACCGGATCCACGCCGACGCTCGGCTCGTCGAGCAGCAGAAGCCGGGGCCGGCTGATCAGTGTGCACGCCAGGCCGAGCTTCTGCTTCATTCCGCCCGACAGCCGCCCGGCAAGGCGGCGCCGGAACGGACCCAGGCCCGTGAACCTCATCAGGCGGTCGAATTGCCGGCGGCGATGTTCGCCGGTCAGACCGTGCAGGTCGGCGTAAAGGTCGAGATTCTCGGCAACGCTCAGATCCTCGTAGAGGCCGAACCGCTGCGGCATATAGCCGATGCTGGCCTGGATCTCCCGGGCCCCCCGGACGCTGTCCATGCCCAGCACGCGGATCGACCCCTCGTCGGGCCGCAAAAGCCCGGCGACGAGACGCATCAGGCTGGTCTTCCCGGCGCCGTCGGGACCGACCAATCCGGTCACCCGGCCGGTCGATATCCGAGCGCTCAGACCGTCCAGCACCGTCGTCGCCTCCTGGCCGGCGCCGAGACGCTTGGCGACGTGTTCGATTTCGATTGCCGGATCGGTCATGCGGCGAGGCCCGTCAACCGCCCGGCGCGGCCCCGGAAGTTGCGCCCCGCCCGGGCTGCTCGATCAGCCGCACGGTCACCGGCATACCCTGACGCAGGCCGCTGTCCGGATTTTCGGCATAGACGCGCAGCCGGTAGACGAGACTCGTTCGGATATCGGTGGTCTGGACCGTCTTGGGCGTGAATTCCGCGGTCGGCGAGATGAATCCGACCCATCCCTCATAGGGGTGGCCGGGCGCCGTATCGGTCGTAATCTCTGCCTTCATACCGGGAGACACCCGGCCAAGATCGGGCTCCGAGACGTAGGCGCGAACCCATACGGGGTCGGACAGGGCAAGCACGTAGACCGGCGAGTTGGCCTGAATGACGGCGCCCGGCTCCTCGATGCGGTTCAGCGCGATCCCCTCGGCCGGGGCATAGAGGATCGTGTCGTCGAGGTGGCTCTCCGCGAGCGCGAGGTCGGCCCGCGCGGCACTGAGCTTGGCCTTGGCTTCGGCAATGTCCTGCTCCCTTGGCCCGGCGATGGCGAGCGCCAGAACCTGTCTGAGTGCCTCGAGCTGGCCGCGCGCCTGGCGCTCGGCCGCGTGGGCCTCATCCAGCGCCTGCTGCGAGGCGAAGCGGTCCACGGCCAGTTTGCGCTGCCGCTCGAGCGTCGACTGTGTGATGTTCCAGTTGGCCTCGGCCGCCCGGACGTCGGCCCGTGCCTTCTCGATCTCCTGCGGCCGGCTGCCGGCCTCGAGGCGGCCGACGACGGCCTTCTGCGCCTCGGCGGTGGCGCGGGCGGCATCGACCATCGCCTGGTAGCGGATCCCGTCGAGCCGGGCCAGGACCTGCCCCTTATGAATAGGATCACCCTCCTCGGCCAGCATGGCGTCGATCCGGCCCTCTACGTTGAAGGCCAGGTCGACCTGTCTGATGTCTACGTTGCCATAGAGTATGAGGGCCTTCGGCCCCTCATCGCGCGGCTGGAAATACCGCAGATAGGCAGCCCCCCCGGCCACGGCGGCAAGCACGACAGCCAGGGCGAAGGCAAGCGACTTGCGCTGCACGGTCATGCTTCTTGGATGCCCCCATTCTTTTGTCCGTCGCCCCGTAATGTACCGAATTCGAACGGGACGCGCATGTGCCCTCCGCAGCCAACGGACTCAGGCGGCCTCGACGCCATCGCCCGCGGGTCCGCCGGCAAGGACATTCCGGCCCGCCGCCGCGGAACGAAAGACGCCCAGGATCGTTCAGTACTTTCCGAACCACCGTTCCAAGGCCAGGGCCATATCGTCGCGGTCTTCGGTCAGGCTCGCTTTGATGTCGCTCAATGCGTTGTCCGACCGGGCGGCTAAATTGGCAAGCCGCATCTCCAGCTGGGCCTTGCGCTCACGGAGGGTTTTCAATTTCGCCGCAAGCTTGACGCGGGTGTGCAGGTCGCTCGATCCAATATCGCGATCAAGCATCGAAATCTGGCTGCTCAGATGCTGGATCCGACGCTTCAGGTGGTTTCGGAGGGATGATATCGGCATGTTGGCCGTCCTGTTCAAATTTGATGAAGCGCCGTCTTCGCCGGCACTCAAGGGGCAGCGGCCCGCCTTGTACCAAGCAATGGGCGTGCCACGGTCCCCCACCGGACCACGCCTGGCGAAGGCCCGATGCCCCGCCCGAATCGGCCGCCGGGCCGGGGGCCGAGGGGCGCAGGCCCCGGTGCAAATCCACCGGTCGATGGTGCATCGCGATCACCCGAGGGGCCGGCGTTGGGCGCGGACCGCCGGACCGCTCCCTTCGTCGCACCTCTCGGCCCTGGCACGAAGATTGCTCAAATTGGATCACGGTGGCCGCCACGCCGGCGGCGCCGCCCCGCGTGGCACGCCACGCCGCACCAAGCGCGGCCGTGCCTGCTACCAATCCCAACGCCCGGCCGCCCCTCACGGATCAGGGTTCAAGTCGTCATGACGCGCCACGATCAAACAACCGGCGACCGGCCGAAGGCGACCGTCCACCCGCTCCACCCGCCGCGCGACGAAGCGGACTCCAAGCGGTCGAGCGCGTCCGCGACGAAACGCGCCGCCGGGCCTTCTGGGACCGACAAGCCCGAGACGCCCTCCATCGAAGATCTCGGCGTCGATCCGGCCAAGGGATTGAGTGCCGCCGAAGCCGCCGCAAGGCTCGAAAAGTACGGCCCGAATGCGATCGAAGAGCGGCACGTCAGCCCGCTGCTCAAATTCCTAATGTATTTCTGGGGGCCGATCCCCTGGATGATCGAGATTGCCGCCGTCCTCTCCGCCGCGGCCCAGCGCTGGGAGGATTTCGCCATCATCTTCGCCATGTTGATGATCAATGCGATCGTCGGCTTCTGGCAGGAGTTCAAGGCTGATAACGCGATCGCCGCCCTGAAGCAGACTTTGGCGTTGAAGGCGCGCGTGCTGCGCGACGGCGCCTGGGCGAGTATCGCGGCCAAGGAGCTAGTTCCCGGCGACGTCGTCAGCCTGCGCCTCGGCAACATCATCCCGGCTGACGCGACACTGGTCGAAGGCGACTACCTGAGCGTCGACCAATCGGCCCTCACCGGCGAGTCCCTGCCGGTGGACAAAAAGGTCGGCGAATTGGTGTACTCGAGCTCCATCGCCCGCATGGGCGAGATGACGGCGGTCGTTACCGCGACCGGGTCGGAGACCTACTTCGGGCGCACCGCCAAGCTGGTGGAGACGGCCGGCCGGCGCTCGCACTTCCAGGAGGCGGTGCTCAAGATCGGCAATTTCCTGATCCTGAGCACGGTCGGTCTGGTCGCGATGATCCTGCTGGTTGCCCTGTTCCGGGGCGATCCCCTTGTCCAGACCGTCCTTTTCGCCCTGATCCTGACGGTTGCTGCCATCCCCGTCGCCCTGCCGGCCGTGCTCTCCGTCACCATGGCGGTGGGTGCGGTCAAGCTGGCGCACATGAAAGCCATCGTCTCCCGCCTCGTCTCCATCGAGGAGATGGCCGGGATGGACGTGCTGTGCTGTGACAAGACCGGAACCTTGACCAAGAACCAGCTCGTCGTCGGCGACCCCGAGGTGTTCGATGCGGATGACGAGAAAGATATCCTACTCGCGGCGGCCCTCGCCTCACGCAGCGACGCCGAGGAGGACCCGATCGACGGCGCCATCCTGCGCGCCCTAGGCGGCGACGAGCCCTTGGCGGGATATCGGCAGGTGAAGTTCGAGCCCTTCGATCCGGTGCGCAAGCAAGCGGATGCCGAGATCGAACACGACGGCAAGCATTTCCGCACCGCCAAGGGCGCTCCGCAGGTCATTCTCGATCTGGCCGCCCCGGACGACGACACGCGCGCCAAGGCCGAAGCGGCGGTCGACGAGTTGGCGCGCAAGGGCTACCGCACGCTCGGCGTAGCGCGAAGCGACGCCGACGGCGCATGGCGGTTCCTCGGCCTCCTGCCGCTGTTCGACCCGCCCCGCGACGACACCGCCGAGACCATCAAGACCGCCGAGGGTATGGGCCTACGGGTCAAGATGGTCACCGGCGATCACATCGCCATCGCACGCGAGATGGCCGGGAAGCTCGGTCTCGGGACCAACATCGTGACCGCCGGAGAGGCTTTCGATGCGGAGGGCGATCGGCGCGGCGGCAAGAGCATCGAACGGGCCGACGGATTCGCGGAGGTCTTTCCCGAGCACAAGCACAGCATCGTCAAGGAATATCAGTCCGGCGGGCACGTCGTCGGCATGACCGGCGACGGCGTCAACGATGCACCGGCGCTCGCCCAGGCGGATATCGGGATCGCGGTCAGCGGCGCGACCGACGCGGCGCGTGCCGCAGCGGATCTCGTGCTGACCGCGCCAGGCCTGTCCGTCATCGGGCAGGCCGTGGAGGAGGCCCGCCGGATCTTTGAGCGGATGACCAGCTATGCGACCTACCGCATCGCGGAAACGGTCCGCGTTCTGCTGTTCATGACGGTATCGATCCTGGTGTTCAATTTCTACCCCGTCACGGCCGTCATGATCGTGCTGCTCGCTATTCTCAACGACTTCCCGATCATGATGATCGCCTACGACAACGCACCGGTCGCCGCCCGCCCGGTGCGTTGGGACATGCCGCGCGTCCTGACCATTGCGACGGTGCTGGGTCTGGTCGGCGTGGTCGAATCTTTTCTCTTGTTCTGGATTGCCGAGGTCTATCTCCATATTCCTCGCCATACCATTCAGACGATCATCTTCCTCAAGCTGCTGGTTGCCGGGCACTTGACGCTCTATGTCGCGCGCAACCCCGGCTGGTTCTGGGACCGGCCCTGGCCCAACTGGCGCCTGCTGGCCGCCACCGAGACCACCCAGGTTCTCGGTACCCTGGCGGCGGTCTACGGCTGGTTCGTGGAGCCGATCGGTTGGCCCTATGCGCTCGCCGTATGGGGATATGCCTTGGCATGGTTCCCGATCGAGAACCTGGCCAAGATCCTGATCTACCGGATGACCCACCCGCAGCGTTCGGAGCGGAACAGGCACCTGCGCCGCGCGCATACCTGGTTGCACAGTGCTGGAGGGAGAGGACCATGAAGGGTTCGTTCAGTCGCCGCGCCGATGCCGCCGCCGGAAAGCGGTATCACGAACTGATCGCTCAGGCGGAACCCTTCGATGCGATCCGCACCGCCGTGGTTCATCCGGTGGACTCCGCCTCGCTGCTGGGTGCCTTGGAGGCGCAAAGCGCAGGGCTGATCCAGCCCGTGCTGATCGGACCGCAGCCGAGGATCGAGGCGGCCGCAAAGGAAGCGGATGCCGATCTGTCGGGCGTCGAGATCGTAAATGTCGAGCACAGCGGCGCGGCCGCCGAGAAGGCGGTTGAGCTGGCGCGGGCCGCGCGTGTCGACGCGATCATGAAGGGCGCACTGCATACCGACGAGCTGATGCGCCCCGTCGTGGACAAGGCCAGGGGCCTGCGGACCGACCGGCGGATCAGCCACGTCTTCGCCCTCGACGTGCCGTCCTATCCGAAGCACCTGTTCATCACCGACGCCGCGATCAATATCGCGCCGGACCTCGAGGACAAGCGCGACATCGTCCAGAACGCCATCGACCTGGCATTGGCCCTTCGAATCGCGCAACCGAAGGTCGCCGTGCTCGGACCGGTCGAGATCGTGACCCCGAAGATTCCCGCGACGGTCGACGCGGCCGCCCTCTGCAAGATGGCCGACCGCGGCCAGATCGTCGGCGGCGTGGTGGACGGTCCCCTGGCGTTCGACAATGCGATCTCGGAAGACGCCGCAAAGAGCAAGGGCATCGTCTCGCCGGTTTCCGGCCAAGCCGATATCCTGGTGGTGCCGGACCTCAATTCCGGTAATATGTTGGCCAAGCAATTGGAATACCTGGCCGGTGCCTTGATGGCCGGAATCGTGCTCGGCAGCCGCGTCCCGATCGCCCTGACCAGCCGGGCGGACACGCCCCTGACCCGCAAGGCCTCCTGCGCCCTCGCCAAGATTCTGGCCCATCGGAGTCGGCGGAGCGCGCCATGACCTCCATCGTCCTGGCGCTCAACGCCGGATCCTCCAGCCTCAAATTTTCGTCCCACCGACCCCTGGCCGACGCGTCCGACCTCGAGCTGCTTTGTACCGGCGAGGTCGAGGGCATCGGCGAAGCGGCCCACTTCGTGGCGCGTGACGCGGTCGGCGAAACCCTCGCCGATCGCGCTTCGGGCGGGCCAGGGTCCCAGGACTCTGCCCTGGCTGCCGTGCTCGACTGGTTGGACGAGCGCTTCAAGGGTCACACCATCGCCGCCGCCGGCCATCGTGTCGTGCACGGGGGCGACGCCTTTCCCGCGCCCGTCCGCATCGACGATACCGTGCTTCGCACCCTGGAACGTTTCGTGCCACTGGCGCCCTCGCACCAGCCGCACAACCTGGCCGCCATCAAGGCCCTGCAAAGATCGCACCCGCAGTTGCCGCAAGTCGCCTGCTTCGACACCGCGTTCCATCAGAGTCAGACGGCACTCGCGCGCGCCTACGCGCTGCCGCGCGCGCTCACCGAATCGGGCATCCGGCGCTATGGCTTTCACGGCCTTTCCTATGAATTCATTGCCGGCGTTCTGCCCGACCTGCTGGACGCCGCCGCCGACGGGCGGGTGATCGTCGCACACCTCGGGCACGGGGCCAGCATGTGCGCCCTTCGCCATCGCCGCAGCGTCGCGACCACCATGGGATTCACCGCGCTCGACGGATTGCCGATGGGCCGCCGGTCGGGCGCCCTCGACCCAGGCATCGTCCCCTACCTGGTCCGCGAGCGTGCCATGACGATCGGCGAGGTCGAAGACCTCCTGTATCACAAATCCGGCCTCCTCGGCGTGTCCGGCCTGAGCGACGATATGCGCGACCTGCTGGCCAACGACGCCCAGGAGGCGGCCGAGGCCGTCGACCTGTTCTGCTATCGCATCGGCCGCGAGCTCGGCTCGCTTGCCGCAGCACTCGGCGGCCTCGATGTTCTGGTCTTTACCGGCGGGATCGGCGAGCATGCCGCCGCCGTGCGCAGCAAGGTGTGCGGTCACGCCCAATGGCTGGGCGTCGAGATCGACGCAGCCGCCAACGCCGCCCAGGGCTCGCGAATCGACGCCCCATCGAGTCGCGTTGCCGTTCTGGTCATCCCGACCGACGAGGACCTGGTGATCGCCCGGCATACCTTGCGCCTCGTCCACGGTGCCACGACCGCTGCGCCTCCCAGCCGAGCCGCCTCCCAATAGGAAGTCGCCATGAGCAAGCGCCACGCCGCGAAGTCCCGAATTCCCGCCGAGAACAGCATTCCGCTCTTCTGGCCGTTCACGGCAGCCGTCCAGGCAGCCGAGGAAATCGGCGAGGAAGAGCTCGATATCGTCCGCCGCAATGTCAAGTTTTTCGAGGAGGCGGAGGAGGTCACCGTGCCCCCGCCGCCCAAATTCGCCACCAAGAACGAGATTCTTCTCGATCTCGACACCATGCGGCTGCGCGACTACTCGCCATCCGGGGCGGAAGGCATCGCCACCATCGTCGACGCGCCCTATGCCGGCCATTCCGCCGTGATCGCCGATTATCACAAGGGTCAAAGCCTGGTCGAGACGCTGCGCAACAACGGTTTGGACCGCGTGCTGCTCACCGATTGGAAAAGTGCTACCGAAGAGATGAAGAACTTCGACATCGACACCTATCTTGCCGAGATCAACGTCTGCGTCGACGACCTGGGCGGCCGGGTCAATCTGGTCGGCCTATGCCAAGGCGGATGGATGTCGGCCATGTATGCCGCGCGCTTCCCACAAAAGGTGCGTACGTTGGTCCTGGCAGGCGCGCCGATCGACACACAGGCGGGAGACGGACCGCTCAGGCGCCTGGTCGACGAGATTCCGACCAGCTTCTTCGAGGAACTGGTCACCATGGGCGGCGGGCTGATGAAGGGCTCGTTCATGCTCACGGGCTGGAAAAACATGCATTTCGAGGAGCAATACTTCGAGAAGTTCGTCGAGCTCTACGAGCATGTCGACGATCCCGACTACGTCAGCAAATCCGAGACCTTCGAGAGCTGGTACGAAAACCCGATCGACCTCCCGGGGCGGTGGTACCTCCAGGCCATCGTGCAGCTGTTCAAAGAGAACCGACTTACCAAAGGAAAGTTCGTCGGGCTCGGGCGGCACCTCTCCCTCGGCAACGTGACTTGTCCGGTCTACCTGCTCGCCGGCGAGACGGACGACATCACGCCGAAGGAGCAGGTCTTTGACGCGAAAAAGTATCTCGGCACCCCGATGGCGCGGATCTCCGAGGCGCTGGCGCCCGGCGGCCACATCGGGCTGTTCATGAGCCGGCGCACGCTGCAGGACTTTTGGCCGAAGATCGCCCGCTGGATCGCACAGAACGGCCAGCTGGCCTGAGACACGCGCATTGCCCCGTCAACCCGAATACCACCGGAGAGACCGATGACATACTACATCGCGAAGACCGTCGACCTGTCGTTCGAAGCGGCGGTCGCCCGGGTGACCGAGTCGCTGAAGGCCGAGGGCTTCGGTGTCCTGACCGAAATCGACGTCAAGGCGACCATGAAGAAGAAGCTCGACAAGGATCTGCGGCCTTATCGAATCCTTGGCGCCTGCAACCCGCAAATGGCCTACCAGGCGCTGACCGCCGAGGACAAAATCGGTACGCTGCTGCCGTGCAACGTCATCGTGCATGAGCGCGAGGACGGCCGTGTCGAGGTGGCCGCGGTCGACCCCGTGGCCTCCATGGCGGCCGTCGACAATCCGGCGCTGGGCGAAATTGCCGCGTCGGTACGCGACCGGCTGGCCACGGCGGTGAACGCCCTATGACCCAGATCAATGCCCACAGCCGGGCCATCCGGTATCGTGCACTGGCGTGCGCGGGAGTTCGGCGACCCGCGGTCGGAGTAAATCCATGATCGAGTTCCTGCCGGAAAGCGGCGGCAATGTCCTCGGCATCCGAGTCTCCGGAAAGCTGACGGATGCGGACTACAAGCAAACCCTGAT
>Ga0210124_1000392_pt1 | contig 22859 bp, 21 predicted proteins | sample Muzzi_PWC_D2_FD_185554 | JGI IMG/M metagenome (GOLD analysis project Ga0210124, IMG submission 185554) | Wetland microbial communities from San Francisco Bay, California, USA, that impact long-term carbon sequestration - Muzzi_PWC_D2 (SPAdes) | ecosystem: Environmental > Aquatic > Marine >... | reverse complement strand
GGCTCCTGCAACTGCACCCAAGCCTGAAGTCGTTGCTACACCAGCCATTACTCCGACTCCTGAAGCAGGCAAAGCGCCAATCCCACCTCCCGTTGTCCGCCAGCCCGGCCAGGAGATTGTTGAGGAAGAGCCGTTGCAAGGCCTGCGACGCCGTATCGCTGAGAGGATGGAGTTAGCCTGGGAAATCCCACACGTGACCAGCTTTGACGAGGTTGACGCCAGCAAATTGGTAGCCCTACGGAAACAGCTTCAACCGGAAGCGAAGCAGCGCGGGGTTCGATTGACTTACCTACCTTTTATCATTAAAGCAGTGGTCCAAACTCTGAAGGAGCATCCTTACTTCAACGCCTCGCTTGATATGGAACAGCAGAAAATCTTGCACCACTGCTACTACCATATTGGTATCGCTACCGCCGTATCGGATGGGCTGCTGGTGCCGGTTATTCGCCATGCCGACCAGATGAACCTGATTCAGCTTGCCACCGAATTGAAGCGTTTGGCAGATTTAGCTCAGGAGCGCAGGTTGAGCCTGGAGGAACTTTCGGGCAGTACATTCACTATCACAAATTTTGGCAGTTATGGTAACAGCGTCGGGACACCGATTATCAACGCGCCAGAGGTGGCTATCCTTGGTACGGGCCGGATAGCTGAGAAACCGGTTGTCATAGATGGCGAGGTTGTGGCCCGTCCCATGCTTCCGTTAGCCCTCAGCTTTGACCATCGTTTAATCGATGGGGCGGCTTCCGGCCAGTTTCTACAGCGGCTAAAATCCCTCCTAGCCGACCCAAATCTGTTGTTTTTGGAATTGGTCTAACTGGAAGGATCATTATTATGGTTGTTGGAGACTTAGCGACAACGGTAGATGTTATCATTCTGGGGGCCGGGCCGGGTGGATATGTAGCGGCGCTTCGAGCGGCGCAATTGGGTAAAGAGGTGGTGTTGGTTGACCCCGGTCCACCGGGTGGGGTTTGCCTGATTGAAGGCTGTATCCCGGCCAAGGCGCTGTTGAACGCCGCCGACCAGGTCTGGCAGCTGGCAAAACTGGGTGAGATGGGCATCACTGCCGGTGAAGCGCAGATTGACTTAAAGAAGATGCAAGCCTGGAAAGAAGGCATCGTAAAGCGCTTGTCAAATGGAGTCAGGCAATTGCTGGACTACCGTAAGGTGGAGTTGGTCGAAGGAATAGGCTTTTTCATAAATGAGAATGAAGTGCGCGTTGAAGCGGAATACGGCACTAAACGCTATCTTTTTGAACACTGCATCATTGCCGTTGGGGCTGAGCCAACTCCCTGGCCGGGCCTTGATTTCGATAACGAACACATCTTAACCCCCAGCCAGGCCTTGAGCCTGAGTGAGCTACCGGAAAGTTTGGCGGTGATTGGGGCCGATTACATTGCTGCCGAGTTGGCAACGATTTACGCCAAGCTGGGTGTCGATGTGCGATTGTTGGTTCCAGAAGGGCAGCATCTATTGAACGAGTTTGACCCCACTGTGGGACGGCAACTACAAACGCGGTTGAAAAAACTGGGCGTCAAAATAGAGAGCAAGGTCGCCGACCCGGCCAAAGCCGTTGAGGAGGCGGCGCAAGTGATTGTTTCCAACGGCTTGACCCCTCGCACCGGTAACCTGCATTTAGACGAGGCCGGGGTGAATCTCAATGAGTGCGGCTTTATCATCGTCAATGACCGCATGCAAACGAGCAACCCGGCCATTTACGCGGTAGGTGATGTGACCGGTGAGCCAGCCCTGGCGATGGTGGCCTTCAAGCAGGGCAAAGTTGCGGCGGAGTGTATCGCCGGACGACCGGCCCAATATGCGCCACAAGCTGTTCCTCGCGTGGCCTGGACCGACCCGCAGGTGGCGACTGTGGGCCTATCCGCCGCCGAGGCGGAAGCCTTAGGCTATAAAGTAATGACAGGCCGTTTCCCCCTCCCGGCGAATGGGCGGGCGTTGACGTTGAACGCAGGCGAAGGTTTTGTTTTAACGGTGGCCGACAAGGATAATGAGGTCTTACTGGGCGTCACAATTGTGGGCGCTCAAGCGGACTCGCTGATTGGCGAGGCGGCCCTGGCCCTGGAAATGGGGGCTACCCTGACGGACCTGGCCGAAACCCTCCATCCTCATCCCAGTCTGGGAGAGGCATTGATGGAATCGGCGGAGGCGGCTTTGGGATTGGCAGTGAATATTAAGTGAGGGTTGACATTCGCTGTCGAATATTATTGATCACGAATGACACAAATGGACGAATGGCACGAATGTTTTGGGGGTTTTCGTGTCGTAGATTCGTTCAATAAGGGAGGTATCGTGAGAGTCTCGTTCACAGCAAACACAGCCAGCTTTGATGAAATTGAGGAAACACTCATCGCGGGGTTAGCAACAGGAGACGGAAGCCAAGGATATCTGATTTTCCAACGGTCTTTACCCGTAGCCAACGATCAAGATGATCGGGGAGTTTATCTGGAATACAATGATCAAGCATATTCGGCTTACAATGCCATTCTCAATTGTCAGGTTTCCCGTGATAGAATTGAGGTAAAGTTATCAAAATCTCTCGGTAATCTCAATAACGTAAAGATTTTTGTCGCTGAAATCCAGGTGGATGATTCATCTTATAAGCGATTTCTAGATGGTCTCAAGCAGGTATTTAGGGGCGAAGCAAGCAACTTGCTAACAATAAGTCACTAAATCTGACTGCGTTATAAAGACCCTAAAGGTTTTGGAAACCTTTAGGGTCTTTTTTATGTCGTGTAATCAAGCCTTAACCCCCACAAGTTGCCAATCTGGACCGAAGGCGGTAAAGTATGGCGGATAATCAGCAAAACCTAGCCATTTGACCAGGTGCAGAACTCTACCGGTGTCCAGTGTGTTTGGGGAGATTTTGGGTTACAATTGCCAGAAAGGGGGGCTTATTGCTCTCATACACAAATTCAAATTTACAGGACGGTTAAATCTCATGGGACTACTTGGAGCTTTATGGGGGTTGGGGGGATTTTCATTGATTTTGGGCTATGCTATTGTCCGGCTGGCTCCCATTGGCATAGATGCTTTTTCACACCAATTCCGCTGGTATCATTGGGTTGCTCTGGCAGTAACCACCTTCTTTATGGCTTACTGGGAAGGTTATCGGGGCTTTCAGAAAGGACTTTCACCACGAGTGGCGGCTCGAGCCAAACATATGAATAATCACCCCAAGTTGTTGCACATCCTATTCGGGCCGTTTTACTGCCTGGGATATTTTCATTCCTCCACCAAAAGAAAGATTGTGGCCTACTCGTTGACAACAACTATTATTATCCTGGTTTCACTGGTTCGCCACTTAGATCAGCCCTGGCGAGGGATTATTGATATCGGGGTCGTCGTCGGGCTTAGCTGGGGACTTGTTTCCTTGTTTGTATTTAGCATCCAGGCATTCACCTCGAATGAGTTTAATCACTCTCCGGAAGTTCCTGAATCTTAGAAGTTACAGAGTTGAAACAGTTGAGGAATATTTAACCACGGAGACACAGAGTTCACTGAGCTTCTAATATATTTCTCCGTGTTCTCCGTGTCTCTGTGGTGAGCTTTATCATCAGAACGACTCAAGTGCGTAATTTCTGGTCTTAAGGTCAATTGCAATGAAACGTATCGCCTTCGCTCAAAAATTTGAACCTTGGGCCGATTTGGCTGCGTTCGGAGTTACCTTGGTTCTTGCCGTAGCAGAGGCATGGAACCCCAGTGATATCGTGTGGAGCCTATGGACAACCAGCCTGACCCTGGGTTACATCTACATCATTTTATGGCACATCGGGCCACTGCTCCATAAAACCCAACGTCGCGGCCGGGGAGGGCCGTTTTCTTTATTTACCCTCGTCTTCATCTTTTTTCACTTCAGTTTTTTTCACCTTGTCCACAGTTTTTTTCTTAACCAATTTTTCCCAAATCCCCTTCTAAATATTTCACCTTTTTCCAGTGGAGGTATCGATGGGGTAGCGAGTCAATTCTTTACAACGCTCCGCCGGGCATTCTTTATTTATTGGCCCTTTGTCTTGACCAGCGCTTTTTCGCGATTTGACATTTATACCGAGGCTCTCAACGATAAAAATGCGGACATGATGACTCCCTATAAAAACGTAGCCCGTATGCATATCATGATAATCGTCTTTGGCTTTATGACAGTGGCTGGGCTGTCCTCGTATGCCCTGTATCTGGTGTTGATCTTTCACTTTTTCCCCTTGAATATGCTGAAGCAAGTAAGGTCAAAGTTTTCTGGAGCGACAAGTTAGATCATAATAATCAAAAGGAGGCTAAGATGGCCGGTAAATATTTTGAAGAGGTGGAAGTTGGCATGGTGTTAAAGCATGGCTTGGGCCGCACCGTGACCGAAATGGACAATGTGCTTTTTTCGGCCTTGACGATGAATCCCCAACCCCTCCATTTGAATGAGGATTTTGCCCGTAAAACCCAGTTTGGACAGCGTATTGTCAACGGTATCTTAACTCTGGGTATGGCGGTTGGCATGACCGTGGCCGATTTGACGGACGGTACGATTGTCGCCAATCTCAGCTACGAAAGTGTCAAACATCCACATCCGCTCTTTCACGGAGACACCATTTATGTAGAGACAGAGGTTATTAGCAAGCGCGAGTCGAAATCCAAGCCGGATCGCGGGATTGTGCGCTTCCGGCACATTGTGCGAAATCAGGACGGCACCATTGTAGGCGACTTTGAACGTACAGTCCTTATGTTGAAGCGACCTCAAGGAAAGGATGGCTAACGAATGAGTGAAGCGCAAAATCGGAAACCCATACGGCGCTCGGTGCTATTTATGCCCGGCGATAGTATGCGAAAAATCAGCAAAGCCACTCAAATGGATGTTGACAGCATTGTGATGGACTTGGAAGACAGTGTAGCCCTCAATAACAAAGATGAGGCCCGGCGCACAGTCAGTGAAGCCTTAAACACCCTCGATTTTGGGGGCAGTGAGCGGCTAATCCGCCTCAACTCGGTGAACACTTCTTTCTGGAAAGATGATGTAGCGGCCACCGTCGATGCGAGACCAGATGGCTATACCATCGCAAAAGTAGAGAGCGTCGAGCAGATACAGCTTGTGAGTCGCGCTCTGGCCGAAGCGGAATCAGCACACAGTTGGCCGGAGCATTCAATCCGGCTGCTGGCAATCATCGAAACGGCCAAGGGTATTATGAACTTACGAGAAATCGCCCAGGCCAACCAGCGGCTCGATGCGCTGATGTTTGGGGCAGAGGATTTGGCCGGAGATATTGGAGCCAAACGAACCCGGGCCGGTTGGGAGGTATTCTATGCTCGTAGCGCGGTGGTTACGGCGGCGGCGGCTTACAGGTTGCAGGCCATTGATATGGTTTTGGCTGACCTCAATGATTTAGAGCGGCTTGAGGAGGAGTGTAGCTCGGCGCGGGAGTTGGGTTATGAGGGTAAAATTGCCATCCATCCCCGCCAGGTAGACGTTATCAATCGCGTTTTTGCCCCCTCACCGGAAGAAATCGAGCAAGCCCGTCGTTTGATACAGGCCCATGACGAACACCAAACCGCCGGAAGCGGCGTCTTTGAGTTGGATGGGAAAATGGTCGATATGCCTATGGTACGAATGGCAGGGCGTGTCTTAGAAAAGGCAAAGGCGGCAGGGTTATTAAAAGATGATTGACTTTAGGAGTGCGGAATGCATTCCGCACTCCTATAAGTAAGGGGACACTATCTTATCCACGAGCCGCGTGGGCCTGGCGGATGACTTCGGCGATTTGGTTAAGATGGGCGTCGTCGTGTTTCAGGCCAAGCACAAAACGGCCAACGGCATTGACCAGCCCCATATAGGTCTTATAGGTGTTATCCAGATGCGGTTCATCGGGCCATATATCCAGGCTGGCTAAACACATCCGACGACTTTCTTCGAGCCGGTGGCGGCACTGCTCAATTGTAGTTATGGTTTCCCAGGGGATTTCATAACGGGAACGGCCGTGATACCTCACGCCACGAGCCAATTCGGTTGCCAGTAGGGCCGACTCTTCGGCTGAAGCGGTAACGTGTACAATCAAATGTCCCAGATTCCAGGCCAAGTCCTCATCCTCTGGATTCTCGGCAAAGCGGTCATGAGCATCGGGATCCTCAGGTTCAAAGGTTACATCGTGGTCAGTACATTCTGCAATCATCGACTGCATTTTGTCGGCCATCTCATTGGTCAGGTTGCGTAAATCGTCGCGGGTTAAGTTGGCAACAAGGTCACCCAGAGTCATTTTTTCTTCATTTACGGCGGTGAAGTCGAGCATGCTGTTCTCCATTTTCTCAAGATTTTTAATTGATAACCTCAGTCCGATAATTCACCGTAGGTTGGGTTGAACATGGGCAAAGAGCCTTGTAGGTACATAATTGTTGGGTTTCGCCCAATATGAGAGCCAAATAAGGCCAGTGAAACCCAATATTTAGGTCTGCCATAACTTCAATTTCGGCTCAACCCAACCTACCCTTGAAATTCCAAACTCAGGTTGATAAAGAGGGGTTCTAACCTTATTAGACGTTGTGACCAGAGGGTTTATTACGTTTATTTTTCAACCATCTTTGTCACGCCATCCCAATCGGTAGGGACGCCTTGTTCAGCATATTGGGTAGCCCGCTGCATATAGAGCAGGGCCACTTTATCTTGCGAATTACGGGCCAGCACCTGGGCCATCTGGCTTTGGGCAACCTGAAATTCTTGCTTGTAGTAATGGCTGACGCCCTCCTCAAAAGCAGACTTGGTCTCATCTTTGAAATGAATGGTCTCACCGTCATCACCATCGAAGACTTCATACACCCCCACGGCTGTCCGCTTGCCTTTGACCCGCACCTTATCCACAAAACGAATGTGATATTGATTTGGATCGGCCAATTGATTGAATGTTTGCTCGCTAATAAGCAACCCGGCTCCATAGCGTTTGGTCAACCCCTCCATCCGCGAGGCCAGATTAACGGCATCGGAAATGACGGTGGTGTCCATACGCCGATGTTCTCCGATAGTGCCGAGCATCAGATTCCCCGTGTGCAAACCCACCCCAATCTGCACAGGCGCTTGCCCCTGAGCCTGACGTTTGGCATTGAGCTGGGTTATACGCTTGAGCATGGCAATACCGGCTTGAACCGCAGCGTCAGCCTGCTCCGGGAAAAGGGCCATAATGGCATCGCCAATGTATTTATCAATGAAGCCACTATGTTTCCGAATGATAGGGCCAACCTCACTGAGCAATGTATTGATAAAGTCAAAATTTTCCTTTGGCGTCATCCCTTCCGACAGACTGGTAAAAGAACGCACATCTGAAAAAAGGATGGTCATCTCGTGTTGTACCTGGTCACCCAGATTGAGGTCGATGATATCCTCTTTTTCGAGAAAATAGAGAAATTCGCGAGGGACAAAACGACCATAAGCCAGATTAGTTTTCGCTAAACGAAGATGGGTATTGACGCGGGAAAGGAGTTCATCTTTGGCAAAAGGCTTGGTCAGGTAATCATTAGCCCCGGCCTGAAACCCACCCACTAAATCGGCCACCTGGTTTTTGGCCGTGAGCATAATGATGGGCAATTCGTGAGGTGGGTGGTGTTGGCGGATTTTCTGGCAAACCTCATAGCCGGACATTCTGGGCATCATAATGTCAAGCAGAACCACATCGGGTGATTTACGCTCTAAAGCGGTTAAAGCTTCATACCCATCAAAAGCCCGCGTCACCGTGAAATTATTAGGCGTGAGGTAATTGGTCAAGACTTGAATATTTATCGGTTCGTCATCAACAACCAAAATCGTGTGTCTTTTGCCATTGGTCTCGGTGGATGAGGCTGTGGTCAACGTCACCCCGGCGTCATTCCGCACGCGGGCCACGGTCTGACTGATGGTTGCCGGATGCTCCACGGACTCAGTACTTACCGGCAGGGTGAAATGAAAGTGAGAACCTTCACCCAAGGTTGACTCAACCCAAATCGCGCCGCCATGCAAATCGACCAGTTGTTTGGTCACAGACAGCCCCAGACCCGTCCCGCCATATTCGCGGGTGATGGAGGCATTGACCTGTTGGAAAGAGGCAAAGATGTCAGCAAATTTGTCTGCGGGGATACCAATGCCGGTATCGGAGACGGTGATGGTAATTAGAGATTGGTTATTGGCCGAAGGTGGGGATTGAGGTCCATTTCCCTGGTCTTCCATCTCCCTACTCCCCTGCCCCCTTGCCCCCTTGCTCCCTTGCACCACTTTAGCCGAGACCCTTACTTCCCCCGCTTCCGTAAACTTGATGGCATTACCCACCAAATTATGCATAATCTGTTGCAGACGGTCTTCGTCGGCATTGGCCAGCGGCAAATCGGACGGAATATCATTGACAAGCTGGAGCTTTTTGGGGCCGAGCAGAGGTTGGGAGAGCGTGAGAACAATATCGGTCAAAGCGCGAAGGTCGATGGGTTTGCATTGCAATTCAAGGTCTTGATGCTGGAGCCTGGAAAAATCGAGAATATCATTGACCAGGTTGGTCAGGCGGCGACCACTGTAAACAATCATCTCCAGGTTGAAGCTCTGCTCCTTGGAGAGCGGGCCAACCGCCCCATCCACCATCGACTCGGCCAGACCGATGATGCCATTGAGAGGTGTACGCAGCTCGTGGGAGGTATTAGCCAGAAATTCATCTTTGAGTTGGTCCGCCTTTTTCACAGAAGCAACCATACCGTTGAAAGAGTTGGTCAAGAAGCCGATTTCGTCGTTGAATTGAACCGGCACTGCGATATCAAGATTACCGGCATTGACCTCTGTCACCCCGCCGACCAGGGCATCCAGAGGCTTGAACAGGTTAGCCCGGAAGAAGAGAGGATAACCAAGCAGAATGAACCCGGTCACACCCAGCATGAGATAAGCCAGTAGTATCATTCGCTCATGGAGATATTGCTCAAAAGGGATGAAAAAGTCATCGATAATGCCCTGTTGAGCCAGGCCGCTATAGGGCAAATCTTCATTAAAATGAATATTTTGGGGAGCGCCACTCCGATTGCCCGGTAGAATTGCAATCATCGAATTCAGGGCGGGATTGAGGTCATTATAGCTTATCGTGAATGTACCATCCTGATTCAAGATCAATTGCATGGTGTTCGGTTGGCCGGTATCCTCATCTGGAACCTGATACCAGGTGATCGTTTCTTTACCGATGTCGTTTTTGTGGAAGATACTGCCTCCGGCTGCCGGGTTAAAATGGCTCCACAAGGGCGCGATAGCGGTTTGCAGGCTAAGATAAATGGCGCGAGTATTATAAGGGCTGTCAAACGTAATTAAGCCATCATCGCTAATGTAAAACTTTGTCCAACCACGATCATAGAAATGAAAGGTAAAATCCAGCGGGATGGTCGCGCTATTGTCGTTGCCCAGCCCCAGATTTTGGCCGAACTCATCATCAAAGCTGAAAGGTATAGACCTAATATCATACCCCCCGGCCTGATTCGGCTCAAAATGGACTGTTTGGGGAGTCGTGATGAGACTTTCGTTTTGGTAGGTCGCTTCAAGTATGGGGGCAAAAACAAAGCCCACAATACTCAAAAGAGCCAGGGCTGTGACCAGCGAAACGCCGATCAATTTTACCAGGAGCGTGGCCGGTTCCGGGGCATGATTGAGATAAACAATGACTAGGATAAAGAGAAACAGGAGAAGAATCAAAGTGGTCGTTGAATTTTGCACTGCACCTGATATGAGATCGGCCTCATGGAGCAGGCCAGCTACAACTGCTAACATTGGTAAAACTAAAGTTAAAGCAAAAGCTCTGGCCCCCTTAGCTGCTTTACCTTCAGGCCACAATAACTTGTTGAACCAGGTTGGCGTTGCCTTTGCTACCGAAAGGCGAATGGTCTGCCGCAGCAGTACGACAAAAATCCAGAGAAATCCCACCACCAGCAGCAGATTCAGGATGATGAAATTCATTGCCTGGCCCCGGTAAAAAAAATTGAGTGTCAAGCCAAGGCCGAGGAAGGCGGTGAGAACAGATATCCAAAGTACAATTTTGGCTTCACGGCGCAGTTCAGGCGAGAGGGAGGGAAAACGGTAGGCAAATTGTAGCATTGGAATCAGCGTCAACAAGGCGATGAAAAAAGTCAAACCCTCAAAATAGATCCCCAAGACAAAAACCGGAGGGGCGAGGGTCATAATAAATACAAACAGAAGTAAAGTGTAGAGGGCAAAAAAGGCAATTAGAAGCCGGGTTGGGGTTGATTTGCTTTTGAGGCTCAGGAGGTAAAGGGTGATGACCACCCCTAAAATCAATTGGGCAAAAATGGCAAGCGAGTCTTGATTTAGAGTAAATTCGGTCATAGGTATATCTCCTCGGGGATTGGTCTATTTATTTACGAGGGTGAGGATTTTGGGGTCGGTGGTTTGGCTAGATTGTACAGGAGTTTAGGGAGGAGTGTCAATAGGTAAATGCTCTTGACTTTTGCCTATTCCCCATCTACAATTAAGTCCATTAAATAGCCCAGGAGAAATGGCCTCATGGAATACCCCATTGGAGTGGCTAAAAGCATGTTTTCTCGATTAATCCGGGAAGCCCATAAGCAGCCCGTCATCATCACCCGCCGGGGTCGCCCCGATGTTGTATTACTGGCTTATGATGATTACGAACGCCTGCGTCGCCTGCAAGCCTATGAGCAAACGCTGCGCATTTCGGCCAAATTGCGTGATAGCGGCGTAACGGCCAGTGACTTGTATGAAACCTCTCGCCGGGAACTTGATGAACGCCCATGATTGTAGATGCTAGCGTTATTTTGATGGCTTTCTTTCCAGATGAGACAGGGCAAACCCAGGCCCAGGCCCTTGTTCGGGCACACGCTTTAGGTACTATTGAAATGCGTGGACCAACTCTCCTATCGTACGAAGTGACAAACGCCGTCCTTCAGGCCATACGCCGACAACGTATAACACTGGACATAGCAGAAGATATTTTGACGACTTTCGAAGATTTAGCCATCCCCCTTGAAGGAGTTGCACCCCATCACGCCTTAGCAATGGCACATCGCTATGATCGTTCAGCTTATGACGCTGCTTACCTGGCCTTGGCGGAATCGCTCAACATGGAGTTTATTACCGGAGACCAGCGCCTATACAATGCCGTCTCTCAGCGGTTGCCGTGGGTACTCTGGATTGGTGATTATGAATGATATTGAATTGAAGAATTTGTTGTCATTTATGCCCCATCTTTCGAGCGCCCATTATTAACTCACTGGGGTATTTCGAGCCAAAAGGGGTCTTGTCATAGTCCGCATAAACGTGTTCGACCTGAAAACCACAGCGGGCCAGCAGGTGTTCAGCTTCGAATCTAAAAAGATATCGCATAGGAAAGGCATGAACCTGGCGCTCTTGACGGCCATCGGGGTGAGTGATGTAGTAAATCAATTCAACATGGTTGATTTGATTGGATAAATCTCTATCAACCACGCAGTGTCGCCGGATGACCCGCCGCCCATCGGGCATGGTAAACTCCGGCTCTTCGCCAAATTCTTCGCCTATATTATCCTCAACCAGCCTTTCCAGCCAGGGATTGAACAGGTCGAGAATCAAGCGTCCGCCATCATTTAGGTGGCGATGGATAGATTGCAGGCAAGCCAATTGGTCCTCGATGGTGGTCAAATGTTGAAAGGGGCGAAAAGGGATCGTAGCGAGAGCAAAGATATCGGAAAGCTCAAAGTCACGCATATCCGCTTCGATGAGTTGGACTCTGGCCTGAACCGCCTCCGGCTCTTGACGCAGACGGTCCCGGCAAATCTGTAACATATAGGGAGATAGGTCGAGGCCAACGATATCGATACCGGCCCTGGCAGTAGGAATCAAAACCCGGCCTGTCCCACAACCGACCTCTAGGACCGGGCCGCCCAACTCTTGGGCGGCCTCGACAAAGAAATCAACATCTGGCCGGTCACGATAGGGGACAACGTGGTCATAAAGCTCCGCGACGAATTCGTATTCGGTGTATCCTCCGGCTTGAGTCATGAATCCCCTCCCAGATTTTTTACCCTCCCCTAACCCCTCCCAAAGGGAGGGGAACCTAGCTCTCTCTCCCGTTGGGAGAGGGTTGGGGTGAGGGCAAACAACATCAACTTTTTACCTAAACAACTCTCGAACGATGATATTGCGTTGAATCTGGCTGGTGCCTTCGTAAATCTGGCAGATTTTTATATCACGCATCAATTTTTCAACGGGGTATTCTCTCATATAGCCGTAACCCCCGTGAATTTGTACGGCGTCGGTGCAGACCTTCATGGCCATATCGGCGGCGTAAGCCTTAGCGATGGCAGCTTCGCGGACATTGGTACAGCCCTGGTCTACCAGCCAGGCGGCACGCCACACTAGTAAGCGGGCCGCATCAATCTGCATCGACATATCGGCGATCATATGCCCAATCGCCTGATGCCGATAAATCGGTTTTCCCATCGTCTCACGTTGGCGAGCGTAGTTTATCGCCTCCTCCATGGCCCGGCGAGCAATCCCTATAGCCGCCGCGCCTACACCGGGCCGCGAGCGGTCGAAAACCTTCATAGCAATCAAAAACCCTTCACCTTCTTTGCCCAGCCGATTTTCCACCGGCACCCGCACATTATCGAGAAAGACTTCGGCGGTATCGGAGGCATTTTGGCCCAATTTTTCAAAGGGTTGGCCGACGGATAGACCGGGCATCTCCCTATCAACAAGAAAGGTACTCATCCCTTTATACGGTTCGTCGGGATTAGTGTAAGCAAAAACGGCATACCAATCGGCTACGGTAGCGCCGGTGATAAAGGTTTTGGTGCCGTTGAGTACATAGTGGTCCCCCTCACGACGGGCAGCAGTTTTGATCGCCGCCACATCGGAACCGGCTCCTGGCTCGGTGACACAGTAGGCGGCCAACTTGCCATCGACCAACCGGCCCAGATACTCTTCTTTTTGAGCCTCAGTGCCAGCCACAATCACCGGGAGAGCGGACAGATTATTGATGGTAATAGCCAAAGCAATACCGGAGCAAGCCCAAGACAACTCCTCGGTAACAAGCATCTCTTCGACCAGGCTGAGGCCCATACCACCATACTCTTCAGGCACATTGATCGTGGTCAGGCCCAGTGATTGCGCTTTTTTCACTACGGGCCAGGGATATTCGTGGCTTTTATCGTACTGCGGGGCGACCGGCAAGATCTCATTGGCCGCAAAGTCGTGAGCCATTTGTTGCATCATCTTTTGCTCATCGGTCAATTCAAAGCCAATACCTATTGCGGTGTCATTGGTTCCATTTGTCATGATAACGACTCCTTGTAAATAACATTGCAGGAGTGCGGACACTTGCGCATGTCCCTCGGACAATGCATGTGTTGCAATCCGCACCCCTGATTTCTGTGGTCAGTTTTTTAACGATAATGTTGTAAAAAGATAAGGATGAAGTTTAAAATATTATAACGGTGAGGAGAGGAATTATCAAGAATATCACAGGGTATCAGGGTACCCATACCGGAGCAAAATCCGCGCCCGGATTATTGGTCAGGTTGGTTGGGTTGCTGCCATCGGCATCCACCACATATATTTCCACGTTGCCATCCCGGTCTGAGTGAAACATGATTTGCTTGCCGTCGGGAGACCAGGAGAAGTCCCCTCGGCCCGACTCTTGACTGGTGGGCATATTTGTTATATTAGTGGGTTCGCTACCGTCGGCATTCATGACATAAATTTCGGCATTTTGGTCACGGCCAGATATAAATGCTATCTTTTCGCCATCCGGTGACCAGACCGGGAAGCCATCAATTCCGGGGCTATTTGTCAGGCGAATGACATCGCCGTTGAGCGTATCCATCCCATAGATTTCAATATCACCATCACGATCCGAAACAAAAGCCATCTTTGAGCCATCTGGCGAGAATGCCGGTCGACCACTGCCAAAAGCCGGATTCGTAATTTGGGTGGGTTCACCCCCTTCAACACTGACCTTATAGATAACCGGACCTCCATCTCGAGTGGAGACGAAGTAAACCTGCTCCCCATCGTGACTCCAAGCGGCAAAAATGTCCTGGGCCGGGTGATTAGTAAGATTAATGATAGTTTCGCCCGCTGCATCTACTATATAGACCTCGGCATTGTCAAGGCCGCCACCACCGCCAAAGGCAATCCATTTGCCGGTGGGCGACCAAGTTGGTAGGCCAGGATCAATTGGTAACTCATCGTTCAAAATTGCTACATTGTTGCCCGTATCATCCATCCGGTAGATAGCCAGACCTGCAGCACCCTGGTCATTGACAAAGGCAAAGGCTTTAGCCTGGGGCGACCACGATGGCAAAGCTTCAATAATGGCCTCATTATTGGTTAAGTTGACCGGATTGCTGCCATCACGTTCCATGATGTAGATTTCGAAGTTGCCATCACGATCGGTCATAAAAGCAATACGGGGTTCTGAAGATTCGGGAACGGTTGGCTTGAGTTGGCACCCAACGAGTAACCCCGTCAAAAGCAGCAATACAACAATAGACCATTTCATGGCGTTCACCTCATAGTTATCAGGACTGTACAGTTGTCATTCGCACAATGTCTGCGGGGAGAATAACACAGGCAAGTTCATTTTGCAATTGGCCCGGATAGTATCAATACCTGTAAGCTCTTTTTGCAGAACATGCCGGTAGAGAAAGATGAGAGCATTTTCCAGCTTTGCGAATAAGCGAACACAAATTCGGGCTAATACGAATTTTGGTTCTGTTATCGCTCTAGTTTGAGGACACTATGTTTACACTTTTCCACAAATACCCAAATTAGGGGCTAAAATTGGACAGGATTTACAAGATTAACAAGATTATGTAAATTTTTTATCCTGTAAATCTTGCCGTAGGTTCTGTCTATTTATAGAAAGTGCAAAGGTAGTATTGAGGAGAAAGCGAATATAAATTCGTAATTTACCCCAGATTCTGCTAATATGCGAACTATAGTTCGCTGAATAAATTGTTGGGCCACCTTACAAGGGGTGTTCTTCTCAATTGATAGACGCGACGCTCGATTCCATGTATTATTTTCAGCCGACGGCCGTAGCCGCGTAAACTCAAAATCAACTTCCCAGAGACTTCAAGTGGTCTACGAATTTGGGAGTACCGTAATGCGCTTTTGGCGCGCGAGAGGATATCTATGAAAATTTTGTTGATTGGTGCAACCGGCGGCACAGGCCAGGAAATACTACCCCGTTTGCTTGCGGCAGGCCACACTGTGACGGCGCTGGTGCGCAGGCCAGAGGCCATTACGACCAAACATGAGCATTTGGTTGTAATGCCCGGCGGTGTGCGCGACCCCGACCTGGTAGACCGTGCTGTGCAAGGACAAGACGCGGTGATATCCGCCTTCGGGTCGCGCGCACTGGGAAAAGACGACATTCAGGAAGTGATGATGCGCAACCTCGTTGCGGCGATGACAAAGCACGGTGTAAAGCGATTGGTCAATCTCTCGGCCTGGGGGGCGCAGGACACGCATAAACGCATCAGCTTGATGCAGGACATTCTCCAAGGGGTTCTTTTGCGCAATATCTTTGCCGACAAGAAGCGCGGCGAGAAGTTACTCTTTGCCTCGGACTTGGAATACGTGAACGTGTGCCCAGGTCGCTTGCTCAACAAACCCGCTCGTGGTGGCGTAAAAGCATCAGTTGACGGCACAGGAATAAAACACAGCATGACGCGCGCTGATTTGGCGCAGTGGATGGTGGAGCAACTCACCAGCGACACCTGGGTGCGCAAGTCTCCCATCATTGGTTAGAGTGTGCCTACAGCAACTCATTCTTTTGATACAGACGTTGGCTTGTTGGTAGTCTTCATATCCCAACGGGCTGCCCAACAAATCAATGCACGCGAATTGCTACAGCCCGTTTTTATGACGGTTATGTGCCTGCAAAAAAATGGGTAATTATAGCAACCATTGCTAACCCGCAACCGCCTGATTTCAAGCGTTATCCGGCTTGTATTTCAGCCAATTCAGATTACAATATCATACATAGGTGGTTAAGCTAAAGGCCAGGAGGTCATGATGACTTACGAAGTGGTCGGTAAATTTTATATGTGCCCCAGGTGCATGGAACCTGCCCTTGAGGCATCACGGTGTCCAAGATGTGGGGGGGAACGAGTTGCCTGCTGTCCTGGCGACCCAGATGATCCTTGTCGCAAGCCCTATGAGACATCAACGAGCCAGGTCCGAAGCCGGGCGCCGGTGTGGTGGCTGGAAGCCATTGGATTGCTGGACCCTGAGACCGTGGCAAAATTGAGGAAAGAATTATTATCTTAAAACACGTTAAATAACGAAAATTTAGAGTTTATCACTCCTCTTTTTAAGTAAAACGAACAAGCCCGGCAAATTAGTCGGGCTTTATTCGTACCACCTCGAAAGTTGGTGGTTTCCCTATAAAGGGTTGCTGGCTAAATAAAGTGTACAATTTAAACACGGAGGCACAGAGAACACGGAGAAATACATAAAGCAACTCTGTGAACTCCGTGTCTCTGTGGTAAATTTGCCTATCAACACTCAAAAGAGAAACTATCCAAAAGTTACGGTGTTGAAACCACCATTGGTGTATCCTAAGGTTGCGATCACACCACCCTATGCTATTATTACACAACCAACTTAACAATGAAGGAGCAAGGAAAAATGTCCAAATGGGAAAGTTATTTGGCAGAGAACAAGGATCGTTTTTTGGAGGAGCTATCAGATTTTATCCGCATCCCCAGCATCTCTGCTCTGCCTGAAAATGCCAAAGACGTAGAGCAGGCAGCCGAATGGGTTGCCAATCGCATGAAAAGCACCGGGGTTGAAAATATCCAGATTTTGCCAACCGGAGGTCATCCGGTGGTTTATGGCGACTGGCTTCACGCACCGGACAAACCTACCATTCTCATTTACGGCCATTTTGATGTACAACCCGTCGATCCTCTTGATCTGTGGGACAACCCTCCCTTTGACCCAACCATTAAAGATGGACGCATTTACGCCAGGGGCGCTTCAGATGACAAGGGCAATATGCTGGTACCCATTTTGGCAGTGGAAGCCTTGCTGAAAGGTGAGGGCGCTGCTCCGGTCAATCTCAAATTTTGCTTCGAGGGGCAAGAGGAGATTGGCAGTCCCCAACTACCCGAATTCTTCCCAAAGCACAAAGAGCTTTTTGCGTGCGATTTGGCGATAAGCGCCGATGGTGACCAGTGGAGCGAAACTGAACCATCTATTCTACTATCACTGAAGGGCGTTTGCGGCATACAAATTGACATCAAGGGGGCCAAGACCGACCTCCATTCGGGGATGTATGGGGGGACAATCCAAAACCCCATTCACGTTTTGGTCCAATTATTGGATTCGATGCACAGTCCTGAGGGAAAAATCTTGGTTGAGGGCTTTTACGACAACGTAGTTGAGTATTCTCAAGAACAACGGGAGGAGATGGCGCGGGTTCCCTTTGATGAGGCCGAGTACCTGGATACACTTGGCGTTAGTGCAACGTTTGGCGAACCGGGATATAGCACCCGTGAACGCGGCTGGGTCCGTCCCACGCTGGAAATTAATGGGATTTGGGGTGGTTTTCAAGCCGAGGGTATCAAAACGGTGCTGCCCAATCAGGCTCACGCCAAGATCACTTGCCGTTTGGTAGCCGACCAACAGCCTCACGAAATCATTGAAAAACTTACGGCTCATGTGAATAAACATGCCCCACCGGGAGTAGAGGTAAGGGTTAGGCCGCTTTCGATTTTTGGAAAGCCATACTCAATGGCTGCCGATCACCCCGGCAACGAAGCGGCTCGGGCTATTCTTGAAGAGATGTACGGAAAAACACCTTACTATGTTCGTAGCGGTGGCAGTATTCCCATCTGCGGCCTCTTCCTCGATTACCTTAATGCCTATACTGTTAACTTTGCCTTTGGTGTCAAAGACGAAGGCGCTCATGCTCCCAACGAGTTCTACCGAATAAGTAGTTTCGAACGGGGCCAAAAGGCTTACTGCAAGCTATTGTACCGATTGGCAGAGCAGGGGCTTTAGCAGTCAGTCAAACATCTTCTCGACATTTTTACTTGATATGCCTAACATTCATCCTGACCAATTACGCCAAATTAGTCGTAAGTTATTTCAAGCCGCAGGCGCCACACCCGAAGAAGCTCAGACTGTTTCAGAGCATCTGACAAATGCCAATCTGGCCGGGCATGACTCCCACGGTGTCATCCTCATTCCCTGGTATATTGATAATATCAAGAGAGGTCACATCAAGCCGGGGGTTACGGCTGAGGTTGAGCAAGAGACACCGACTACTGCCCGTATTAATGGTCATTGGGGCTTTGGTTATGTTGTTACCTCTCAGGCAATGCGGCTGGCTATTGACAAGGCCAAAGCTAATAATGTGGCAGCCATCACCATTTACCAGCAGGGACATGTTGGTCGTCTGGCAAGCTATTCTATAATGGCCGCCCGTGAGGGAATGATTGGGTTAATCACTTGTGATTCGGGGCAAGGGCCAAAATCAGTTACACCCTTTGGGGGGCGTGAACGCAGATTAGGCACAAACCCCCTGTCTATGGCCTTTCCCAGTGATCTTGAGGGGCCAATTTATCTGGATATGGCAACCAGCGCGGTAGCTGCCGGAAAGCTCGGTGTGCTTCGCAATCGAGGACAATCAGCGCCCCTCGGCTGGATTATCGACAAGCAGGGCAACCCCACCACCAACGTAGAGGATTACTATGATGGTGGCGCACTCTTGCCCCTCGGTGGTGATCAGGGACATAAAGGATATGGTTTGTCTTTTATGGTCGAAACACTGTCGGGGCTTTTGACCGGCCTGGGCTTTGGCTTTGATCCCTTGGGCCGCCACAACGATGGCACATTTTTGGCAGTTTTCAACGTGGAGGCATTTCGACCCCTGTCTGATTTCAAAAAAGATATAGCGAAGTTTGTAAATTATCTTAAACAAACCCCTCCTGCCGCAGGCTTCGATGAGGTTTTTTACCCCGGTGAGATTGAATATCGCACCGCGCAAGAGCGCCATCATAAGGGGATACCTATCGAAGAGGAAACCTGGCAGCAGATCACGTCTTTGCTGAAAGAATTTGGTTTAGAGTTAGGAGACGGTTAAGATAACGCGTTTCTATTTTAAACTCACCAGATAGAAAATAGCGGCTTTTAACTCATCGAAGCTGTTGGCAAAGATAATGTGTGAGCAATCGGCGAGCATAAGCGTCAATTCATACCGTAATTGACGCCCGGCGTTCACGTAAGCGACCAGATGAGCGTAAACCAGCTCGCCAACTTCTTGCCGGAGTTTCTCATTTTTCATAATCGCATCTCGATCACCAAGGCCAATCGGGGCAAAGGTTTTGCCGCCATTGAACCAGACAATGCTCTTTCTTCCCCGGCGGGCGTCATCCATAATTTCTAACATGGTGACGGCGGCAATGGTGGTGGCGGTGATTTCGTAAATACGAAGTTTGGCTTTCTCTCGCGCCTTTTTTTCCTGGGGACCATCAATCCCCCAGATATAGTCACGCCCGTGGGTCGAGGGGTGAATTTGGGGGTCAAAATAGGACCAGCCCTTTTCATCGAGCCACTTTGCCAGTGGGTCTCGGCCTGGGTTTCGAATGGGGCCGGTTGGCCCCTGGATATTACTGGCTCCCCCTGTAAAAAGAAGCGGGGCGATTCCGGCTTGCATCATTTCAGACGTAACCAGCATTGATTTTAACTCAGTCATCACCGGATCTCCTTTATAAATGGTTTCGAGTTTCAAGTTTCAGGTTTCGGGATTAGATGTTCAAAATCGGCAATTCGAACCATTTTCATTTTCGATGACGTTACGGACAACCCATATTCTTTGCCTTGATTATACTCTAAAATTTCACTCGCTACCATCCCCAATTGCACCTAATCCCAAATGACAATCCATTCTTTTTGGGTTACAATAAGCCAGGTTTGGAGCAAAATCGTTGCAAAAAAGGATATAAGGCGAAGTGATAGAAGTAAAGAACCTCAACTTTACCTATGTAGGAACAAGCAAGCCTGCCGTCGAGAATCTAAATTTTGATGTAGAAAATGGGGAAATCTTTGGCTTTCTTGGTCCGAGCGGGGCCGGAAAATCGACCACGCAGAAAATCCTCAACGGCTTACTCAAAGGGTATGAAGGGGATATTTTGGTCATGGGCAAAGCCTTGAAGGACTGGAAATCGGATTATTATGAAAGAATAGGGGTATCGTTTGAGTTCCCCAACCATTACCTGAAGCTGACAGCTATCGAGAACCTGACCTACTTTAGCTCCCTATACAGCGGTGAAACCCAAGAACCTCAGGCGTTGCTGGAGATGGTGGGCCTGGAGGCAGATGGCGACATGCTAGTATCGCAATTTTCAAAGGGGATGAAAAATCGCCTCAGCGTGGCTCGAGCGATTTTGCATAACCCTGAACTGCTCTTTATGGATGAACCGACTGCCGGTCTGGACCCGCTTAACGCCCGACGGATTAAAAATCTTATACAAGCCCAGAAAGAGGCTGGCAAAACCATCTTCCTAACCACCCACGATATGAACGTGGCAAACGAGCTATGTGACCGGGTCGCCTTCATTATCGATGGTCAAATCAAGCTCATCGATTCGCCGCGTGAACTGCGGCTAAAGTATGGCCAGAATAACGTACGGGTTGAATACCAGTCAAACGGGCAGACTCAACACCAGGATTTTCCGCTGGAGAACTTGGGAAACAACCAGGAATTTTTAGCCTTGATACGCAACAATAGCCTGCAAACCATTCACTCTCAAGAGGCCACCCTGGAAGATATCTTCATTGAGGTAACGGGAAGGAGCCTGGCATGACCCGCCTTATCTCCACCACTCAATGGGATGTCCGGCTGCAATTTCGCAACGGCTTTTACTATGCCTCTGCCTTTGTGGCTGTGGTATCTATTATCTTTTTAGCGCAATTCAAATTTTCTCAAGAGACCCTGGCCTTATTGCTTCCAGCCATCATTTTGCAAAATGTCTTGATAAATACCTTTTACTTTATTGCCGGGCTGGTCTTATTAGAAAAAGGCGAAGGAACCCTGGAAGCAATTGTAGTATCCCCCTTACGCCGGTGGGAATATTTGTTCTCGAAGGTTGTTACGCTCACCCTATTGTCCATCCTCGAAAGTCTGGCGATTACCATCTTCCTCTATGGGTTTGGGTTGAATCTCCTGTTCATGATTATCGGCATGGGGTTGCTCGGTATCTTTTTCGCCCTGGCAGGATTTATTGCCGTGGCCCGCTATGACTCGATTAACACCTTTTTATTGCCATCCGTTTTGATGACCACGGCTCTCTCTATTCCCTTACTTGATTACTTTGGGATATGGCAGAGCAAACTCATGTACCTCCATCCCATTCAAGCCCCGCTGCTGCTGATGAAGGCCGCTTTTCATCCGGTTATGGTGTGGCAGATTGGATATGGGGTGGTGTATATAATATTATGGATTGGCCTGGCTTATAGCTGGAGCCAGCGAGCCTTCTATCGCTTTGTCATTCTAAAGGAAGGCGTACGATAAGATGAGCATCCTTCATACCCTAAGAGCACTCGGTCCCATTGATACTCGAAACGTGCGGCGGGACTCGCTGCTGGCCTGGATGGCCGCCATGCCATTCTTCTTTATCCTTATTTTTCGATTTGGTGTTCCCTGGGTCAGAGATAGCCTGCTGGCACAGTCTGGCTTTGACATCGCGCCCTTCTATATCTTGCTTATGAGCTATGCTTTTGTGGTAGGGACGCCTCTTTTATATGGCGTGGTCATCGGGTTCCTTCTACTGGATGAGCGGGACGACGGTACCCTGATTGCCTTGCAAGTAACACCACTGTCTCTCAACAGCTATCTGGTTTACAGAGTGACCCTGCCGATGATTTTGAGCGTGGTCTTGACCATGCTCACCTTTCCCTTGGCAAAACTGGTAACATTTCCTACAGGGTATCTCTTTCTGGTTGCCTTACTATCAGCCCCCCTAGCGCCGATCTTTGCCTTATTTCTAGCCAGCTTTGCCGCTAATAAGGTGCAAGGATTTGCTATTATGAAAGCCAGCGGCACGGTTCAGGTTCTGCCAATGGTGGCCTACTTTATCCAATCGAACTGGCATCTGGCCTTTGGGGTTATTCCAACGTACTGGCCTGCTAAGTTGTATTGGGTTCTTGACGCGGGCGAGCCAGGAGCCTGGTTCTACTTTTTGGGAGGAGTTGTCTTTCAGGCAGCGCTCTTGGTGCTTTTATTGCGCCGTTTTAATACGATGATACATCAGTAACAATGTTTACTCAAACGCCCCATCCCTTTTGACAGCCGTTTTGTTATCCATACAATATCTGCACCCCATTTTCTAACTTTTTTCTAATTTTTTTCAGATATGTATTTAATTTCCCATTGCTAAACTCTAAGATGGGATAGGTGTTCATAGTTCTAGTGGACCTGGCACTTGATTCTACCAAACTGGAAACATGGATTAATCTAAATATTTCTATTAGTAACCTGAGAGAGGGGATACTATGACTAATTTAATCAAAAAAATAAAGAACTTTTCCAAAGATGGAAATAGTCTCGCCAAGCGAAAGTGGCTGCGTTTTGCTGGATTAACCCTACTTGAGTTAATCATGGTCACGCTTTTGGCCTGGCCGTTTTTGGAGACAACAGCGGCTCACCCCGCCCTTCCCGGCGAGCTTGAGCAGACGCCACAAATGATTGAGCCGGCAGAGATGGGGCCTCAAATTGACCCGTCAGTAGCCAATAACGGCCCACAGGCGGCGATACCGACGCTGGCAGGCACAACAACCTTAACCGTCAGCATCGAAACTTCGAGTAAGGCGGTTGTAGATAGTAATGGATCAACAACCGGTGGGGTTCTGCCTGAAG
>Ga0210124_1000391_pt1 | contig 22888 bp, 23 predicted proteins | sample Muzzi_PWC_D2_FD_185554 | JGI IMG/M metagenome (GOLD analysis project Ga0210124, IMG submission 185554) | Wetland microbial communities from San Francisco Bay, California, USA, that impact long-term carbon sequestration - Muzzi_PWC_D2 (SPAdes) | ecosystem: Environmental > Aquatic > Marine >... | reverse complement strand
GCGGCAGCCTGATTTCGATTTTCGCACGGCTGGGCGGCGGGATCTTTACAAAGGGCGCCGATGTCGGCGCTGACCTGGTCGGTAAGGTTGAGGCCGGTATCCCTGAAGACGACCCCAGAAACCCGGCAACGATTGCCGACAATGTGGGTGACAATGTGGGTGACTGCGCCGGTATGGCCGCCGACCTTTTTGAGACTTATGCAGTTACGGCGGTTGCCGCCATGCTGATCGGTCATCTTCTTTTCCCGAAAAACCCCATGGCAGTGGAATTCCCGCTGGTGCTCGGTGCTATCTCAATCGTCGCTTCCATGATCGCTGTTTTCTTTGTGAGACTCGGAAGCAGCGGATATATCATGGGTGCGTTGTATAAGGGGATGTTCGGCGCTGCCATCCTGGCGGCTGGTGCATTCTTCTATGCCAGCAAAAAGTTCATGGGCGGGTTGGGCCACATTTCCGCCATGGATATTTACTATTGCACACTTATCGGGCTTATTCTCACCGTTGCCATCGTTATCATCACCGAATACTATACCGGTATTTATTCTCCGGTTAAACAGATTGCACAGGCATCGACCACCGGCCACGGCACAAATATCATTGCCGGTCTTGGCGTGAGCATGCAGGCTACGGCTGCTCCGGTTCTTGCCATCTGCCTGGCGATTTATCTGTCGTTTCACTTTGCCGGCCTATACGGAATTGCCATGGCAGCCATGTCCATGCTTTCCATGACCGGAATGGTGATTGCTATTGATGCTTACGGGCCGATTACCGACAATGCCGGCGGAATTGCCGAAATGGCGGAAATGGATGAGAGCGTTCGGGCCGTGACCGATCCGCTGGATGCTGTTGGAAATACCACCAAAGCGGTGACCAAAGGGTATGCCATCGGTTCAGCCGGTCTGGCGGCTCTGGTTCTGTTTGCATGCTATGTACAAGAATTTGCCCTGCAGGCCAAAGAGGGTGTTCCTGTCTTGAGATTCGACCTGTCCGATGTCAACGTGATCATCGGCCTTTTTATCGGCGGGCTTTTGCCGTACCTGTTTGCTTCCATTGCCATGAAAGCGGTAGGCAATGCCGGTGGGGCGGTGGTTGAAGAAGTGCGTCGCCAATTCCGCGAAATTCCGGGCATCATGGAAGGAACTGCAAAACCGGACTACAGTGCATGTGTGGATATTGTCACCAAATTTGCTTTGAAAGAAATGATCGTCCCCGCACTTCTGCCGGTTGCGGCACCCCTTGTCGTCGGGCTCGTGCTGGGCAAGGTGGCTCTGGGCGGACTTTTGATCGGGAGTATCGTTACCGGTGTTTTTCTTGCTATTTCCATGACTACCGGTGGAGCTGCCTGGGACAATGCCAAGAAATACATTGAAGACGGCCACTTGGGCGGAAAAGGAAGCGATGCCCATCATGCGGCGGTTACCGGCGACACGGTTGGCGATCCTTACAAGGATACCGCAGGTCCGGCCATCAACCCCATGATCAAGATCCTGAATGTTGTGGCACTTTTGATGGTGCCTTTCTTGATGTAATACGGCATTCATACAAATAGATTCGACTTAAAAGGATCGGCGTAAAGATGCGCCGATCCTTTTTTATTGCATTCCCTTGCATTGCCGGTTGATTGTTTATTGATTGTATGGTATATATTTCAAAACATTGTTGGAATGTATAGCGTTAATTCCGACTTGTCAGGGAAGATGGTTTTCAGGTTTTTAATAAAACAAACCGGTGTTAAAATGACAAAGAAAACAGATAAAGAAGGAACACAAACACCCAAACAAGAGATACGGGAGTTCAGAGTGGGAGACCTTGCGGTCTATCCTGCCCATGGTGTTGGACGAATTAATTCCATTGAAACCAGGATCGTCAACGGCGAAGAACATGATTTTTATATGATGAAAATCATTGAAAATGAAATGACCATCATGATTCCGACCTGGAATGTTGAACAGGTCGGGCTAAGAGACGTCATTGATAAAAAGGAGATCCCTAAAGTTTACGAAGTTATGAAAAAAAGGGATGATTCTACTTCTGAGACCCAGACCTGGAATCGCAGATACAGGGAATACATGGACAAGCTTAAAACCGGTTCCCTTTATGATGTGGCTGAGGTCTACAGGGATCTTTCCCTGTTGAAATTAACAAAAGATCTATCCTTTGGTGAACGAAAGCTTTATGACACTGCTCAAACCCTCTTGGTCATGGAACTTTCCACTGCCAGCAATACGGATGAAAAGACAATCATGTCCGAAATGGAAATACTTTTTCCTCCTAAAAATTCCGAGAGCACGGATAATGACGATACTCCCGACAAATAACCCGCCTTTTTAGAACATGCACGACCAGAGTGCCTTTACCATTCTTGTTGAACCACCCGATTCCGGCAAGCGTCTTGATCTATACATCGCTTCTTGCATTTCCGATTGTTCCCGTTCTGTTGCAACCCATCTGATCCGTAAGGGGAAAATTCGGGTTCAGGGAATGGTTAGAAAGCCCGGTTATCGGGTAAAGGCTGGTGATGAGATCTGTGGCTGTATACCACCACCTGCGCCGATCCTATTCAAACCAGAGCCAATTCCCATCGAGATCCTGTATGAAGACGACGATATTATCGTTATCAATAAACAACCCGGGATAGTGGTTCACCCTGCGCCGGGGCATCACAGCGGAACCCTGGTGAATGCGCTCCTTTATCACTGTCCGAAGCTAAACGGTATTGGCGGCGCACTGCGGCCGGGGATTGTACACAGACTCGACAAGGATACATCCGGTGTGCTGGTGGCGGCTAAGAATGACAGGGCACACCTTCACCTGTCAAGACAGTTTAAATCAAGACGGATCAAAAAGATGTATCTGGCCCTTGTTTATGGTAAAATGGAATCGGATTCAGGATCGGTTTCACTTCCCATCGGTCGACATCCTGTAGACCGGAAAAAAATGTCGACAAATAGCAGAAAAAGTCGAGTTGCCGAGACAACGTGGCAAATCAGAGAGCGTTTTGAATTGGCAAGCCTCATCGAGGTTAATTTAAAAACCGGGCGGACGCATCAAATTCGGGTTCACTGTGCTGCCATCAGGCATCCGGTTATGGGTGATAAAGTGTATGGCCCTCGTAAGACCGTGAAAAATATTACTTACGGTTTAAATTTCTTCGGATCGGCTCCAAGGCAGATGCTCCATGCGTGGCGACTTGTGTTGACTCACCCGGTGACAGAAGAGAAGGTTTCTTTTGAAGCTCCCATACCGCCAGATATGCAGGCTGTGATAACAGCCTTGCGTCAAATATCTTAGATCATTTCTCGATAACTTGTCGTTAATTAGGTTGAAATAAGTTGAGAATCACTAATTGAGTAGGTGTGATCCAAAAGGATTCAAGGGGTCAAGGGGTCAAGGGTTCAAGTGAAATTTTACAGAATTACAAAGAGTTGAGAGTCTGGCAAAAGACATACGAACTCTGTTTAGAGATATCCTGATAAAGTCTCCAAAAAACAAACCATTGAATCCTCGGACCCTCTTCTCCAACCAAATTGGAAAAGAACCAGAATTAGTAATTCAATGAGCTGTCGTCCAAATCATGTTTGACCATGGGGTTAAGACGGTGTTAAGCGGTCTTTAAACGCTTCGATGGCGTCTCGTAGCATACGACGGATAAAGACCTCCTTGTCGCCGGTGGCAAGCTGCTGGTAGGAGCTGTTGTCTGGATGCGATGCAACCAGTTCAGGGGGGCTTGATTTGCATGCGGTCTTGATCTTGTCGAAGTCCTGAACCATTTCTACAAGATTGTAATTTTTGCAGGGGAGATAAACGAGCCATTTCAACCGGCGCATAACCTCAAACCGCACCTGATCGGCTAAAAAGAGATGAATGTCCACAACCCGCATTTGCTCTCTATTCGGTAGGTAATTAAACTTTGTGGCCGGCCCGAAGTCGAGGACTCCCATAATGAGTTCATAATAGGCTATAGAGCTGTTTTCCCCTGGCTGGGCAAGGAAATAAAGCGTTTTGTCTGATAGATCCGACAAACGAGTTTTGAGGCTGTATGATTCTTTGAAGCGTTTTTCCCAATATCCGAATGTCCGCTGTTGTAATATTTGGGCTCGATAGGATTGAATGTTAACGATTTTTGTCATGGCATGTTAGGGGATATCGGCAGGCAGTTAAGTATTACTATTATCTATCCATAAATGGCAATGTTGCCCTATATCTTCGTTATGCTCAAAAATTAATCCTCGGGATATCAATTATATGCCTATGGTTAATTTTTTCGCATGCCTCGATCTCAAACAAAATATCTCATTTTGGATAGACGCTAACTAACTCAAACAGAGGCATCTGACACAGTAGATGCCGTAATCCTCTTGAGGTGGAAAAAGATCGGCATTCCAAAGGGTTTCAAAATTTAAAATTTGAAACGCTCAACTTAGGTTTAAGCCGCATCCTTGTTATAGCAGATCAGGCAGCACTGCAGACAGCGGTTCGATTCATGCTGGGCATCTTCTTCGCTGATGACGAGATCTGCCTCCACAAACGACTTGATCCGTTCGTCCACCGGTAGTTCCGGCATTTTCGTTCTGGATGATTTCGTTAATCCGGAAACCGATTCGAAAATGGACACAGGAATGTTATTTTTAAACAATGTTTTTGCCGGTGGTGTGACATCCTGGCCGGTCAAGTACATGTGAATGGATCGGGCTGCCCTGCGTCCGGCGCCGATGGCGGAAACAACGAGATCAGCCCCGGTGGCGGCATCCCCGCCGGTGAAAATATAGGGGATACTCGATTGAAGGGCAATGGGATCGACAGAATCGATGGTATTCCACCGGGTCACCTTCAGATCTTCGTCAAGCCGCTTGCTTTCATCTTTAAAGAAGATATCCGGGCCCTGACCGATGGCGGTAATCAGCATATCGATGTCCATGACGGTTTCAGAGCCTTCAATGGGAATGGGACTGCGTCTGCCGCTGGCATCCGGTTCGCCGAGTTCCATCTTCAGGTATTCCAGACCGACGACTTTGCCTTCCTCATTACCGATGACTCGTGTGGGGGCTGCCAGAAATGTAAAGTTTACACCTTCATGCTCAGCAGCTTCGATTTCGACCATGTTGGCCGGCATTTCTTTGCGGGTCCGGCGATAGACAATGGACACCTCGTCAGCTCCTAATCGAATCAGGGTGCGAACACAATCGATGGCTGTGTTTCCACCGCCGATCACCACGCATTTTTTACCCACAAACGGCCGTTTATCGTGGGGTTTTTCCTGCTGCCATACCGCGAAATTCGTCAGAAAATTGATTCCTGTGTAGCATCCTTCCAAATCCTCACCTTCAGCACGCAGGGTGTAATCTTTCCAGGCGCCGATTCCTAAGAAAACAGCATCAAATCCTGCCGCCATCAGTGATCCGATGTCAAAGTCTTTGCCAAGCTTCATATTGGGTTTATGTTCGACACCCAGATCGAGAATTCCTTGGATCTCCCATGCCAGCACTTCTTTGGGAAGACGGTATTCAGGGATACCGTAGCGGATCATGCCGCCGAGTTTCGGCATGGCATCAAAAATGGTAACCGCATGGCCTAAACGGCGCAGAAAAAAAGCATTGCTCAAACCCGCCGGTCCACCGCCGATGACAGCCACCTTTTTCCCGGTGTCCGGTGCGCAGGAGACGGGAAGACGCTTTCCTGAATTCATTTCATAGTCAGCCACAAAGCGTTTCAACTGATTTATAGAGACGGGCTCGTCTTCAATACCTCTGCGGCACTTATTTTCACACGGATGGGGACAAACCCTCCCACATGCCAACAGCAGCGGATTACGCTCCCGAATCGTATTGACAGCGCCTTCATAATCTCCGATCTTTGTCAGGTATATATATTTGGGTATATCGATTTCTGCCGGACAGGTCTGCTGGCAGGGCGCAATGCGGTCATCATACTGATTGAGATGCAGCAGCTTTTGAGACATGGTTTTAATTTCCATGATGTCTTTGGGGCAGACTTTCTCACAGGCACCGCATCCCACACATTTCATCTCATTGACCACCGGATAGCCATGAGGTCCCATTTTAAGGGCGTCAAAAGCACAGGCCTTGACACAGTCACCCAGCCCCAGACATCCCACCGGACATACCCGTTGGCCGCCTGAAAGGGAGGCCAGTGCCTGGCAGCTGTTAACCCCCATGTAATAAAATTTGTCATCGGCACGGTCGCCGCCCGTGCAGGTGTTGTAAGAAATCAGGGCCTCAGCGGTTCCGGGATCGATGCCCATGACGGCGGCTATGTTTGATGCGGATTCAGAGCCTGCAACGATACAGACGCTGGGAGACGCTTCACCGGCCACCACGGCAACGGCGGCAGCCGAACATCCGGCATATCCGCAACCCCCGCAGTTTGCGCCGGCTGTAAAAGATTCCACTTCCGCAATTCGAGGGTCTTCATAGACATAAAAAACCTTTGAAGCAACACTCAATAAGACGCCGCATACCAATCCCAGCCCCAACATAAAAAAAAGCGCTGATAACACAATTACCTCCTAATATTGATCGTATTGTTGATTTACAATTGACGATTGAAGGAAGACGGATCTTTGTTTTAATTTATTAATGGGTCTATCCTAAAATCACCAACTACTAATCATACATCAACAATCATCAATCAACAATCATTTATACCATTCCTTTAAAGGCAAAAAAGGCGAGCGAGAGCATTCCCGCCGTGACCAATCCGATGGACGTATCCTGAAGCGGCTTCGGCACCCTGGCCAGAAGAATGCGTTCGCGCACACCGGCAAATAGAATCAAGGCCAAGCCAAACCCTACTGCATAAGCAAACGATGCAACAAGGGCCTGCATAAAGGTATATTCTTCTTTGATATTAATAAGGCAGACACCCATGACTGCGCAGTTGGTGGTAATCAGCGGCAGAAATATTCCGAGTCCGGCATACAGCGCCGGGATGCTCTTTTTTAGAAACATTTCCACAAACTGCACCAGAGCGGCGATGACCAAAATAAAGGATACCGTTTGGAGATATTCCATCTTAAACGGTTTTAATATAAAGGCTTCGACAAGCCACGTAATGACGCCGGCAAGCACCAAAACAAAAACAACCGCCATGGCCATCCCCACGGCAGTTTCCATTTTTTTGGACGTTCCCAGAAAGGGACAGTTTCCCAGGTACTGGGCCAGCAAAATATTATTTACAAATACACAGCTAATGATTAGAAGTATATAATCGCTCATCGATGGTCTCCTATTTCTTTCCCATAAGGTTCATGATGCAAAGCATCAGCCCGAGACAGACAAATGCGCCAGGCGCCTCGATCATGAATGAAAATGGCTGAAATGAAGGACCGAATACCGACGCCCCCCAAAATGTTCCACTGCCCAACACTTCCCTGACAGCACCCAGAGCACCAAGGGCAAGGGTAAATCCAACACCGATACCCAGACCGTCCGCCAGTGAAAGCACAATGCCGTTTTTTGATGCAAAAGCTTCGGCGCGGCCCAAAACAATGCAGTTCACGACAATCAATGGGATGAATATACCGAGACTGAGGAACAGTGGATAGGTAAACGCCTGCATCAAGAGTTCAACCACCGTGACAAATGTGGCGATAATGATGATAAAGGCTGCGATCCTGACCTTGGACGGTATGACATTTCGCAATGCCGAAACCAGAATGTTCGAACATACCAGAACAAAGGTGGTGGCTACCCCCATTCCGATGCCGTCTTGAATGGTTTTTGTTACAGCCAGTGTGGGACAAAGACCGAGGACGAGCCGAAACGGCGGTATTTCTTCCCACAAACCTTTTACAAATTCCTGAGCGATCGATTTAGCCATTCTGTTCTCCCTGTTTGGTTTTTACGGCTTTCTTGGAGAAGTCTTTTAGTTTTTCCACCATTAGCGGTTTCAGACGTTTATAGATCGAACCGGCATCGGTCAGGCCCGAAGCGACGCCCCTGGACGTCACTGTGGCTCCTGACAATGCATCTACCTTGCCGCCGTCAGCCTTGACCTTAAAGGTTTCAATCATGGGTTTTCCCGTGAACTGAGCCACAAAGTCGGGGTCTGATTTTGCCCGAGATCCGACGCCGGGTGTTTCACTGTGTGTCGTGACCCCGACGCCGACAATTTTGTCCGTATTCGGATCGACGCCCACCATAAGTCCGATGTCGCCTCCGAACCCCTTACCAGAACTTTCAAAAGCGACCTCATCTGTTTTACCGTCAAATTTACCGACAAAGAAACTTCTTTCAACATCCCCATCCTTGATTTTGAAACGGTCCACAATGGGGTTATTGGTTGCTCCTTCGAGGATCTTAAGTATCGCAGGACCTTTAACGAATTTGAGCTGCTGATATTCAATCCTGTCCTTTGTTGAATCCCGAAGGCTGGCAAGAAGCCCGCCGGAAAAAGCGCTCAACACCACAAGAACGACCACCATTTTTATTAATTCACGCATCTTATACAACCTTTCCCAGCGCTTTTGGCCTGATTTTGTCCACAAGCGGGTTAATAAGATTTGCAATCAGAATGGCAAAAACAACGCCATCAACATAAGCTCCGATATTTCTAATCAGTATGGTCATTATTCCGGCGAATGCGCCGTAAATGAGCATGGGGATAAAATTGACCGGTGAGGACGAATCCTCGGTGGCCAGAAAAAAGGCCCCGATGAGCGTATAGCCGGTTAACAGGTGGAAAGTGGGACCGGCGTATTTGGCTGGATCAGCCATGTTAAACAAGAGTGCGGTCACCCATACACCAGCTAAAAAGGAAACCGATATTTCCCACCGGATACATCCCCTGATGATAAGATAAATGCCGCCGAGGATGAGACCCAGTCCGAAAACGGCGCCGATGCCGCCGGATTGCTGACCCATCAAAAGAGCGGCCGGTTTGAAATCGGATATGGCGAAAACGCCGAAATGTTTGAGTGATGCCAGGGGGTAGGCCATTGGATAGCTGAAGTCGTAATTTACCAAAACTTCGTTGAAATCAAAAAAATCTTTCCACGATAACGTCACGATGGCCAGGCCGACTAGAACGGGATTGAAAGGATTGCCGCCGATTCCCCCGTAAATCTGTTTCCCAACGATCACGGCGACAAAAGTTCCAGTGACGACCAACCACCAGGGCGATGTTGCCGGCAAAAGCATGGCAAATAAAAGGCCGATCATCGCTGCATTGCCGTCGCCGATGCTCGGCGAGCGCTTGGAAATTTTATTGTAGGCAAACTCCCAGGCAACGGCCGATGACACAGAGAGTGCAACAACGCCGACTGCGGGCATGCCGTAGGTGAAAAAACCAAACAACACCGCCGGCAGTGTGGCTAAAATAATGTTATAACTTCGGGCGGACACTGAACTTCCATTATGCCAGAAAGGCGCATGTGAAACCGTGAATTTTTTCTGCTCAAACATTCGTCTCCTCCGCTATACTGATCCGGCCAAGTTCACATTTTGCCAGCTTGATGTATTGCAGGATCGGTATCCTCGATACACATACAAAGCTGCAAAGACCGCATTCAATGCAAGAATACAGGTCATACTCGTCCGCGGCTTCCTGATATTTCACCACTTCTAACAAACGCACAAGCATATTCACCTGAATTTTTGCCGGGCAAATGGGGATGCAGTCGCCGCAGTTAATGCATGGGTAGTCTGAGACCAGCGCCAGATCTTTATGATCCTGTATCATTATGGCATCGGTGTCGGGTTGGATCGGATGATTTTCAGAATAGATCGATGCGCCGGTCATGGGGCCGCCGAAAACAATACGGTCTTTTTCATTGACGGTAATATCGAAAGTCGAAAAGATTTCACGAACCGGTGTTCCGACTCTGGCGGATACGAGCACAGATGTCCCGTCTTTTTTGATGACATTAAAACGCTTGTAAACCGGTATCCGGCCCTCGTTGAATGCTTTGCCGAGGGATGCCACCGCTTCCGCGCTGATAAAGGCCACGCCAAGGTCTTCACAATTTTTTCCGGCAGGAACCACCCGACCCAAAAGATCCCGCATGATCAGATGCGGAAGTGAAGCGGGGTATGCAGGATCGACGACCCTGACTTCGGCACCGCTGAGCGCGGCATCCTGCATCAGATGTTCGTGAGAAGCCATGATAATATTATCGATTCCGGTGGCTTGTCTTAAAATTTGGACGCCACGTTTGATGGCGTTGCTTTCTTTCACCACCGAGTGTTGATTGGCGGTGATTAAGAGATCCCGGTCAACACCGCAGATAACGATGGTGTCAATGGGTGTCGATAATTGATCGGGGGAAAAGATGATACTCGGAAGGTTTCCGGGGATAAAAGCCAGCCAATTCTTAACCGTCTCCAGCGTGGGCTCTTTTACGAAGGCGGAAAATTGTTCGTCCATCTCTTCATTTTCCGCAACATCTACTGAAATGGCCGCATAAGACCTGCCGAAATCCCCGAAAAAGGGGGATACCGCAGATACGGTTCCGGTAACGCTTGAAACCACATAGGCATCACTATCTTCATAAAGAGTGAGTTTTTGACCGGTCTTAACCGGATCGCCTTTTTTTAATTGTGCGGATTTTTTCTGACCAAAAGAATCATAAGGTTCGTTCAAAAGCAGCATCGCCTGCTTTGGCGTCGGTATTTTTTTAGGTTCCGGAGGTGTCAGTTCAATGGCTTGGTATGTCATCCGGGGCTTCGTCAAAGCAAAAAAAGATCTTTTTATCATAGGTTAACCTTTTTATTTGGCGTATACGTGTTATAAGGTAAAAAAAGCCGACGAGAACAATAAATTTATAAAACATGACATGAGTTACATTCTTCCGGGCCTGATCCGACTTCCTTATGGCAATTAATACACTGTGCATGGAATGCATCATATTTTTTCATAACCTCTGATTCCTCGAGATCTTCAGCCTCATGACAATCCAGGCAGGATTCAGGCCAATTTTGGCCTTTTTCCAGGGTTTGATGACAGTAACCGCACTTTAGAATCGCTTCTTCCGGGTCATCAGGTTCTTCCGGGTGATGATGACATTCATTACAGGCAATGGCATACCCTGAATCTGCCAAATGGGTTTTGTGGTCGAATAAAGCCTTTCCGGCAACACTTTTATACATCATTCTAATGGGTTGTTCCGGCGTTTTGGCCGGAAAGGCTGCATAACTTATAACACCCACAAAGAACAAAACAATAATAAGGCCGTAAGCAATCTGAAGTTCTCTTTTTGGTGTCATTTCAATACAATCCTTTCGATGTCTTAATAAGAGAGCGGGTGTAAAAACCAAATAGCACGCCTAACACAATGAATAAGAGCTTTCAAGTCCTTTTTTGTATAAAATTTGGAAAAATTACGTCTACCGAATTCGGGTGGGAAACTTGAGTTATAATTTTTATTTATCTTGATTAGTGTTCATCCATAAATGAGGATTTTTGTTTAAGATCCCCCGCTGAAAATAACGGGATAAAAAGGCATGCGAAAAAAATAACCACAGGTACTACCTAATTTTTTGTGGGTCCTAAGAATTGGCGTAGAGTTACCGCTATAAAAATTGATATATAAAATTGATCTTCCTCATAATTACTCAAGAACCCATTTTTCAATCTTAAGATCGTTTGATTTTTCTAGTTTCACAGAACCATTTTGATTGCAGATTGTGTTTCAAACGTTTCCGAGATCGGTGAATCATCACATAAAGATTGGTCTTCTCTCAAATTGAGATGCTTGAACTTGCAATGATGGCAAATAAACACAAGTTTTGACAAGAACGTTTTTATAAGATAGTCTCAATATATCAAAAGTTTGAAGACTAAAAAGCGGAACACAACATATGGTAAGTTGTTACCCTTGGTATGAGTGATGACCTAAAAGAAGGGCTTATTGAGGAAATGAAAAAATAGCAAACATTCTTATCATAGATGATCAGGAAGAAGGGGTGTACCATCTTGCTCATAAAGATAGATCGTTTTCTAACATCAGAGGCGTTCATTTCTTTCTTTTATCGATTAATTTTATTTTATTCGTGGACATTTCGTTTAAAGATTGAAAATGAGAAAGACTGGATGGATTATAGAAGAAATGGCGGTGTCGTTTTGCTTTGCACTTGGCATCAACAATTTTTTTCTGCTGTTCGACCTTTTAAAAAATATAAAACTTTCAACCCAAGTATCATGATTAGTCAGAGCAAAGACGGTGAAATAGTAGCCAAGATAGCTTTGCGTAGTGGCTGGAATGTAGTTCGGGGTTCTTCTTCAAAAGGTGGGATGGAAGCTTTAAAGAAAATGATCACTAATTTAAAGGAGAATAAACTTGCAGCCCATATTGTAGATGGCCCTAAAGGGCCTCCAGGTATTGTTAAACCTGGCGTAATCCGTTTAGCACATGCTACCAATGCCGTAATCGTTCCTTTTTCTGTTTCTGCAGATAAAGCGTGGTATTTCAACAGTTGGGATAAATTTCTTCTGCCCAAACCCTTTAGCAAGGTGATTCTTCGTTTTGGAGATATGATCAAATTTGATCGAGTAAAAGACAAAGAGATCTTTGAAAAGCAAAGAATGAGACTTGAAGAAATTATGCTCCCTGTGTTGAGAGCTTAATAGCCGTTAACCGATAATCGAGAGTTGTATTTGTTAAATTGAAGTATGAATGCATATAAAAACATACCTTGTTACACCTTTCAGGTGAAGATATCATCCATCCTGAAATCCTTCGAGATGTCTGACTAAACTAAATTTCTTTCAGCAGCTCTTTTGGTGTCTTAGGGTTGAGTTATCGAGAATCCGTCAAGACCGAATTTTTTATAATCCCTTGACCCCTGGAATCCTTGAATCCTCGAATCCTTTTCTCCAATGTTCAATTCAGATCAAGATGGGGCAATACGGGAAATTGTTTGAAAACCCGAAAAGATGAGCCAAAATGAATTTGACTTAATTTTTATGTATAAATATAAAATAGATTTGGAACTGTTTGGCAGCCGATTCTGCATACACTTGAAAGCTGCATCTTTAGAACGCGATTAGTGAAAAAACAGGAGGATAATATGGCATTTGATCCGGAAATGGACAAGATTTTAAAAAAATGGCAATGCAATGAGACGGGGCTGCTTGTTTCCATCAATCAATATGGTAACGGTGAGCCGAAACTTCAGATCGGACCGAGGATTTTTAAAAAGAAAGACGGGCAAGAGTCACAACGTAAGGCCGGTCGTTTGACTATTGAGGATGTGATGTGGTTTTATGATATTATTGATGAGGTAAAGGAAGAACTTTCGAAACTGGCAAGGCCGCTTTGATAGCGTGATGATTGATAAAGGTGCATTGACGCGGTACCTGAAAAATGATCGGGCTTTTGTTCTGATTTTGCGTCAACCCTCTGGGAACCGGTAGAGGACCCTAAAAACTTCCTGCTATTTTGTCCTATTAATAAAGCATTTTTTGGCATTTTAAATGAATCATAAATACACAAATTTTTTTGATTTAGCGCCGGATAAGTTAACTGAAGAACAAGCAAAAACAGAACTCGAAGAACTCGCTAAACTTATTTCACATCATGATCGACTGTATGAAGACGCAGAACCAGAACTTCATGATTACCAATATGATGCGCTTAGAATTCGAAATGATGAAATAGAAAAACTTTTTCCACATTTAATTAGACATGATAGCCCATCATCCCAGGTTGGCGCTCCTCCTTCGGGAAAATTCAGAAAAGTAAGACATAAAGTGCCAATGTTGTCATTAAACAATGCTTTTACATATGAGGACATTGCCAATTTTTTTTCGAGTATTAGATCATTTATTATAGAATTGAAAGATCCAACTATTCCAATTGAAATAGTGGCTGAGACAAAAATTGATGGAATTTCATGCTCGTTGCGATATGAAAAACGAAAGTTAGTGACAGGTGCTACGAGAGGAGATGGAATAGAAGGTGATGATGTTACAAATAATGTTAACAACATAAAAGATATCCCAAAGCACTTACCACCTTCTGCACCTGATATTGTGGAGATCAGGGGTGAAATTTACATGACCGATGAGGATTTTTTGTCATTTAATAAGGAGCAAGAGAACAAAGGTCAAAAAATATTCGCTAACCCCAGAAACGCAGCAGCTGGAAGTCTTCGTCAAATTGATCCCGAGGTAGCAGCTTCTCGACCTTTGAAGTTTTTTGCTTATGCATTGGGAGAAATATCAGAACCAATAGCGAAGACTCAGTGGGAAATCAGAGAGCAAATCAATTCATGGCATTTCCAATTAAACAAGCCAGCAGAAATTTTAACTAATCTTGAGGAGATAAGACAATATTATGAAAAAATACAAGCAAAAAGATCGAGTTTCGGTTTTTCTATCGATGGGGTTGTGTATAAAGTAAACAGGATTGATTTACAAGAGCGGTTAGGGTTTGTAACAAGATCCCCAAGATGGGCAATTGCTCACAAATTTTCACCCGAGAAAGGTCAAACTCATATAAAAGATATAAAAATACAAGTTGGAAGGGTTGGTTCCTTAACCCCCGTAGCTGAATTGGAACCGATAAATATAGGAGGGGTTTTGGTTTCAAGAGCGACCCTCCATAATCAGGACGAAATAGAGAGAAAAGATTTTCGTAGAGGTGATCTTGTTGAAGTTCAGAGGGCAGGAGATGTGATACCCCAAGTTGTATCAGTAATACCAAAAAACAGACCAAAATATGCAGTCCTGTTTAAATTCCCAGAAAGATGCCCTATCTGTCAAAGTGCGACTGCCCGTGAGGAATATGAATCGGTTCGTTACTGTACCGGTGGGTTGTATTGTCCGGCTCAAGCACTTGAGAGATTGAAGCATTTTGTTTCCCGTGAAGCATTTGATATTGAAGGTTTGGGCGGAAAGACCATTGAAATGTTTTATAATGAAGGTTTAATCAAAGATCCTTCAGATATATTTAGATTGGAAGAAAAATTATCAAAAATAGACCTTAATCTTAATAGGTCAATAGATATAACTCCTCTTGAAGAACGTGAAGGCTGGGGTGTTAAATCAGCAGAAAACCTTTTTAACGCAATTGGCAATAAAAGAAAAATACCCTTCGAAAGATTTTTATATGCTTTAGGAATAAAAAATGTAGGAGAAATAACCGCAAAAATCATTGCCCGTAATTATATATCCTTTAATAACTTTTTAGAAGCCACATCAAGCTTTAAAAATACGAACTCTGATTCGTATAAACATTTCATAAATATCTGGGGAATTAAGTCGGCTGTTGCAGATGCAATCTCAAACTTTTTTTGTGAGGATCATAACATTAAAGTTATAAAAGAATTATTAGAATTAATAGAAGTAGAAGATTATGAGATCACTGTTTCCTCACAATCAAAAATAGCCGGCAAAACAATTGTTTTTACGGGCGCTCTTGAAAAAATGAGTCGAAATGAGGCAAAATCGAAAGCTGAATCTTTGGGGGCTAATGTTTCTAACTCAATTTCCAAAAAGACCGATTATGTAATTGCTGGAGAAGGTGCAGGTGGCAAATTAAAAAAAGCTAAAGAACTTAACTTAACGATTCTCTCGGAAAACGATTGGCTAAATATTGTAAATGAAAGTTCATAATTAAAATGACAATTCCTATTCATAAGCAAATTGAACAATTATCAAAAAATAACGAGCGTAGCACTAATTTGATAGCAACTTTCTCAGATGGTTATGCTGATGGTTGGCACATGGCTGTTAGAGATAGTTTTCGCCCTCAATTGGACATAAAGTTTACTCCAAGAGTTCAAGGGAAATTAAATGATATGGAGAAAACTGAAAAAAAACAAGTTCGAGTCTGGACGCAAGGTCCTAGGATTGCTTTTGATAAAGGTCATATTTTCTATAATACACGAAAAGGTTATGAAGAATGGGGTGAAGCATTAAAGCATATTAAATTGGTTTGTATAGTGCTTGAAGCTAAACCAAATGATGTTAAAAAGAAAAAGACAGATAAAGGATTTATATATGAACTTATTCCTGGGTTTGTTGAAATTGAGTTATTAATTCCTAACGATGAAAGAACGGAGTTGGTCACAAAGAGCATACGCAAAATACCTCAGAATGAATTTGTTGAATTTCTAAAAAATGGTAATAAAAGTTGGATATAACACTTTTTGCTAAAAGTAGCTCTCAACCTGAATCGCCATATAGTGTCAATTTTATTGTCGCAGATGGAATGTTGCGTATCAACTGCTCCTGTCCTGCAGGTAGTTTTGGACAGTTATGTAAACATAAGACTTCCTTCATTGAAGGCGATGATAAAATGCTTTATGACATTTCACAGAAAGAAATATTGGCAGATATTGTTTCTACCATCCAAGCTTCGGCTATATATGATGAATTATCAAAGATTTCTAAAAGAAAAATCGAAATTGAAAAAATACAGCGGAAATTGAAGAAAGAGCTGAAGGATATGAAATCAGATCTGGCACTAAAATTAAAGACTGGTATTAAGCTTTAAGTGTTTCTCGTAACCACTTCAAAACCTTATTTATCTTTGGTGAAGAAATGGAAAAACAAATAAGAGCCCATGCGGTTATTTCCGGGAGAGTACAGGGTGTTTTTTTTAGATTGGAGACAAAACATGCTGCGGATGAAGTCGGGGTTTTCGGGTGGGTGCGCAATAAACGGGACGGGACGGTTGAAGCCGTGTTTGAAGGGTCTGAAAAGAGTGTGATGTCAATTCTTAAATGGTGTAAAAAGGGACCGCCCATTTCAAAGGTAACGAATGTGGATGTGACATGGGAGGACTACAAGGGTGAGTTCACCAGTTTTGGAATAACTTATTAACTCCTGGCGATAACAATTTAGATATCGCAGATTAATTATATTGTGATAAGGTACTCTCAGTTAATTTTTGATAAATAGATCCGGTCGATTAGTAAACTTTTTGGCACATTCAAAAGAACAAAAGAAATAATTTTTGCCTTTAAACATCAGTTTGGCCGTTGCCGCTTCGGGGCTGACGAGCATACGGCAAACCGGATCTACAACATTCATCTCAAGTTTTCGACAATCGGTAATAATTTCAAAAAGAGCTAGCGGTTCAAAAATATTCTTGAAGTTAACCTCTCCGATAGCCCTGAATTTTATATCTTTCATTTCTCCGGCCACTTCGGCGACTGCTTTTGTACACAGAATCTGACAGGCTCGGGCATGGGAGGCAACCCTTGAAGCAATATTAAGGGCAGACCCGAAATAATGTCCATTCTGTTCAAGGACTTTGCCCGCATGGATACCTGAATGAACGGTCGGGAACAAAGGCTCTGCCTCTATTTTGTGGACCAACATGAGCGCTGTTTTAATGATACCGGCAGCATCGGTCCCGGTGATTAAAATTTCGTCACCGACTCGTTCTATTATCCTTGTACCCTCAAAAAGAGATTCCTCGGCGATTTCGGTGTACCGGTTAACGACTTTAGCTGCCGAAACATTTCCGTGCGCTTCTGTCAAAGCCGTGTAACCTGACAAATCTGCAACCAGAAGGACAATGTCAATTTCTTTGGAATCAGACATATACAAAACCTCTATTCAATTAGGCATATCACCTGTTGGTTTTACGAAGACCCAGGCGGATTGAAAGATTGTGGAGATTACTTCTGTGCATACCCAAATCGCGTGCCGCAGCCGACCAGTTGCCGTTGCGCTTTGCGATGGCGCGTTGAATTAATAATTTTTGGTATTCATTGACTGCTTTACGAAGCGTTTGAATGTCCGGTGACGGCAGAATTTCTTCTTGTCCCTGTGATCGGATGTTTTTCGGAGAAAATTCAACATCTACATCCAAATGTGTTGGATAAACAATGACCGACTCTCCCTTTGGAATCCCATGTGATGCCTTGAGAATCGCTCTTGAGAGAATGTTTTCCAATTCTCTAACGTTTCCGGGCCAATGGTATCTGCTCAAAACCTCGACGGCATCGACACTGATTCTAACCGGCCCTAAACCCAGACGGCGTTGTATCCGCTCACAAAAATACCCGGCTAACAGCGGGATATCTTCTTTGCGCTCATTTAAAGATGGCACTTTCAAGGGATATGTATTCAGACGATGAAACAGATCCGCTCTAAATCTGCCATTTTTAACCTCTTCTTCCAGGTTCCTGTTTGTCGCCGCAAGCAAACGCACATCTACGTGAATCGTCTTTTCCGATCCGATCCGCTGGATCTCTCCTTCCTGGATGGCTCTTAGAAGCTTGGCTTGAATGGACAACGGCAGTTCACCAACCTCATCTAAAAAAAGTGTCCCTCCGTCGGCCAGTTCAAACTTTCCAGCCCTGTCTCTGGCAGCGCCGGTAAACGCCCCCTTTGTGTGACCGAAAAGTTCGCTGTCGGCCAGGGTTTCAGGCAACGCAGCACAGTTCAGGTAAAGCATGGGACCTTCTCTCAGCTCAGAAGCAGCGTGAATGGCTCGAACCACCAATTCTTTCCCTACACCGGTCTCACCTAAAACCAAAACCGTAAAATCAGAACGGGCGACAAGTTCAATTTCTCGTCGCAGATGTTCTATTAAAGGACTGGCACCGATAATCTCCGTACCCTGACGCATACGGATGTCTCGCATCAGATCACTGGCAATTTGTCCCTGGCGCTCAGCACTGAGCTCCAGAGCTTCTATCAACTCGGTCGTCTGCATCTGAGCTCCTGCCAAAGCGCCGACAGCCATAAGAAAACGATGTTCAAGATGATCAAAAGCATGGGGGTCAAGTGCGTCGGCAGTTAGCGCACCAACAAGCTTTTTTTCCAGATACAGTGGGCACCCTAGACATGCATGAATGTGGTGTAAGGCATTGGCGTCAATAGCCAACAATCCATCGAAAGGATCCGGAAGCTCAGTATCTGCGGGAAAGCGCACAGGTTCCTTTGAATTACAGATAATGTCCAATCTCGGATGATCGCCGCGGGCATAGTGCCGGCCCATGGCGTCGGGTGAAAGTCCACGTGCTGCAATCGGCACCAGCATGTCTCCTTCTAAACGCAACAAAGCAGCGGCATCATATGGAATGACGCGGTTTAATGCCTTGAGCAGTCGCTGATAGCGATCTTTGGCACTCAATGCGGCCGTAAGGTCAATTGTCATGGCGACTAAAGTATCCAGTATGTCCATGGTTATAATTCTTATAACATTGTTGTAAAAATAGCAACATTCTTTTTGTTATCAAATTAATAACATCGGAGATAACCTATCGGATTATATTTATAAAAATATTGGCACACTGTTTGCTGATTATATTTGTAAACTTGAACATATCTGGATAAAATCTCAATTTTGACAAACAAAAATATGAAAGGAGAAATTCCATGAACGCAATAAAAGAACTTATAACAGAACATGAAGCCGTCAGAATGACTCTAAGAATACTCGAACGCATAACCGAGGAAATTGATAAAACCGAAAAGATCTCCAAACCGGAACACTTGAAACAGCTCTTTGAATTTTTCAGTGTATTCGTAGATAAATGCCATCATGGTAAAGAAGAAGAACTGCTTTTTCCAACCTTGGAAACGGTGGGAATCAGTCGTGAAGGCGGACCCATTGGTGTAATGCTCAATGAGCATCAGCAAGGTCGTGATATTGTTGCCAAGATGAAACGCAATCTGTCTCAATATTTAAATGGAGATAGTGGTGCAGCCCAAAAACTAAAAGAATCCTCTGATGCATATATCGCTTTGTTGAATATCCATATCGACAAGGAAAATAATGTGCTTTTCCCCATGGCTATCCAACATCTATCTGAAACCAAATTAGCGGAATTGAAAAAAGGTTTTGATAAGATCGAGACAGACAAAATTGGAACCGGAGAACACGAAGAGTTTCATCGAATGCTGGACATATTGGAAGGTATTTACCTTAAAGACTCATAAAAACAGTTGGTTAAGAGTTAAAAGGAGATAGAACCATGAGAAATCCCAAAAAACAAACAACAATTGCAGTTATTTTATCTATTTTCATGGTGTTTTTTTTGATGGCGGACAAAGTTCATGCCCACTGCGACACCCTGAACGGACCGGTGGTAGCCGATGCAAGAAAAGCGCTTGCTTTAGGTGACGTCACCCCCTTGCTTAAATGGGTTGCTGCCGATGATGAGGAATTGATACGCACCGCTTTTCAAAAAACGTTGGATGTCAGAAAGCTTGGAACTCAGGCACGGGATTTGGCGGACATGTACTTTTTTGAAACCCTGGTCCGCATTCACCGAGCCGGGGAAGGTGCTCCTTACACTGGCCTCAAACCCGGTACTGCCGTTGACCCGGCGGTCGCTTTGGCTGACAAGGCTTTGGAAAGCGGATCAGTTGATAAACTTGTTAATATCCTTACCGATGCCACAGCCAAGGGCATTCGTGAACGTTTTCAGCAGGCTCTGAAAGTTAAAAAACACGCCGACGAGAGCGTGGATGCCGGTCGTGAATTTGTTGAAGCCTATGTGATTTTTACTCATTATGTAGAAGGATTGCATTCTAAGATCAAAAGTGCATCAGAACATCATGAGCATTAATGAGCGGTCTTAAGGGATGAATAGACACATAAAGGTAAACCAGGAGGAAAAAATGAGTATTAGAATAAAAAATAATATATACTGGGTTGGCAAAATCGATTGGGAATTAAGAAAATTTCATGGTGACGAATACTCCACACACCGGGGATCCTCGTATAATTCTTATCTGGTTAAAGAAGATAAAGTGGCCTTAATCGATACGGTCTGGAAACCATTTGCCAAGGAGTTTGTCGAAAACCTGGCCAATGTAATCGATCTGAACAAAATCGATTACATCATCGCCAATCATGCCGAAAGCGATCATAGCGGTGCATTGCCCGAATTGATGCGCTTAATACCCGACACGCCAATCTATTGCACTAAAAACGGCGTCAAATCATTGAAAGGACATTTTCACAAAGACTGGAATTTTAACGTCGTAAAAACCGGCGATCGGCTTAGCCTTGGAAATAAAGAGCTTATTTTTGTGGAAGCCCCGATGCTGCACTGGCCGGACAGCATGTTTTGTTACTTGACCGATGACAGCGTGTTGTTCAGCAATGACGCTTTCGGACAGCATTATGCATCCGAATATATGTTCAATGATCTTGTTGATCAAAACGAGCTGTCTAATGAATGCATTAAATATTATGCGAACATATTAACCCCTTTCAGTCCGATGGTTAGTAAAAAAATTAAAGAAGTATTGTCTTTTAATCTGCCTCTGGATATCATTTGTACAAGTCACGGTATCATCTGGCGTGACAAGCCTGAGCAGATCGTTGAACAATACTTACAATGGGCTGATAACTATCAGGAAAATCAAATAACCATCATCTATGACACGATGTGGAGCGGTACTCGTGTGATGGCTGAGAACATTGCCAATGGCATTAAAGAAACTGACAAAGAAGTTAATGTGAAACTTTTTAATCTGGCTAAAACCGATAAAAATGATGTGATTACCGAGATCTTTAAGTCAAAGGCCATCTTAGTAGGGTCACCCACAATCAACAAGGGCATTTTGGTTTCAGTTGCTGGCATCCTTGAAGAGATAAAAGGGTTAAAGTTTAAAAACAAGAAAGCCGCGGCTTTTGGTTGTTATGGTTGGAGTGGTGAGTCGATAAAAATAATATCTGAAAGTTTAAATTCAGCGGGTTTTGAAATAACGGATGATGGAATAAAGGTATTGTGGAATCCTGACGATGAAAGCACAACCAAATGTACTGAGTACGGGAAAAAGTTTGTCGCCAATATTTCAGATTAACCCTCCAGAAGTTGGCAGTATGTGAAACCTTATGGATGAGTGTAACAGAATTTAGTTGGCCTATGAAAAAAATGCTTAACTTTTATCAGAGGATAGGTTCTTGTCTTAGAGACATTATGAAATGGTTTTAGATTATAAAGGAGGGTACAATGGAAAACGAAGAGGTCTGTTATACAAAAGAAGTCGCCCTGGAAAAAGCGATTGAGATGGAGATGAAAAGTTTTCAAACTTATAAGGAGGCCTATCTAAAAATTAGGGAGCCTCGTGTCAGGGATCTTGTAAAAGATTTGGCACTGGAAGAATTAGAGCACAAGTACATTTTGGAAAAAGCCTATTTCGAGGAGACAGTGGCGCTGCATGAAGAAGATGCGAAAGAAGGTCCCAGCATGAAACTATCGCTTCTTTTGAAGGAAAAGGCCCTGGAAGATGATGCTGACGACCAGGACGTTATGATACACGCCATTCATGATGAAAAGCGCGCTGTTGATTTTTACAAAAAAATGGCCGAGCAGTGTGGTGGCGCTCCAATGGAGGAGATGCTTAAAAGATTGTTCCAGGATGAGGAGGCACATCTCGTTCGATTGGAAGAGCTATACGAAACTATTTATATGAAAGATATGTGACGAATTTATAAGGAGAATCATTATGAGCAAAACCGACACAAATACACTATTAGATTTTTATAACATGCTGCTTGAGGCGGAACGTGCAGGTGTGACTGTCCTAAGTGAAATGAACACGCAAATTGAGGATCAACGATTAAAACCTATTTTGAAAAAGTTTTTACGGGATGAGGGCGTCAACTGCAGAATTTTGGTAAGCCTTATTCATGATCTCAATGCCAAGCCCAGCGACAAAACAGGAGCCTTCGTGGATAAAATACGCGCACTGGACAACCTTGATGAAAAGATACAGCTTCTGATCCGCGGTCAAGCATGGGTTGCGCGTAAAATCCGGGAGTTCCAAAGCAACCTTCCAACCGGATCTGCCTTCTTGTTCATGGATGCGATTAAGGTGCAGCATGAAGAAAATGTAAATACACTGAAAAAATATTTCGACGAATAGAAATTCCTTGTTTACAATATCATGTTTTATGGTTTCTAATACCCTATAGACAGAATAATTTTTAATAATTTTGATTTAAGTCAAT
>Ga0210124_1000389_pt1 | contig 22898 bp, 18 predicted proteins | sample Muzzi_PWC_D2_FD_185554 | JGI IMG/M metagenome (GOLD analysis project Ga0210124, IMG submission 185554) | Wetland microbial communities from San Francisco Bay, California, USA, that impact long-term carbon sequestration - Muzzi_PWC_D2 (SPAdes) | ecosystem: Environmental > Aquatic > Marine >... | reverse complement strand
CATCCACTTCCTGCGCGACGACCCGCCGCGCAACTGCTTCCGGCTCGGCTTCTCCTCGATTGCGGCGGAGCAGATCCGTCCCGGCATCGAACGCCTGGCGGCGATCCTGCACCGCATGGCGTGAGGGAGCTGCCTCACCCCACCGCCGCCGCGGTGTGGCGCGCGATGACGAGCTCCTCGTTGGTCGGCACGACCCAGGCGGCGACGCGCGAGTCCGGCGCGCTGAGGCGCGGTCCGCCGCGCGCGTTGGCCTCCGCGTCGAGCGCGAGGCCGAGCCAGGCGCAGCCGCGGCAGACCGCGTCGCGCACCGGGGCGGCGTGCTCGCCGATGCCGCCGGTGAAGACCACGGCGTCGAAACCGCCGAGCGCGGCGGCGAGCGCGCCGATCTCGCGCACGATGCGATAGCAGTAGATCGCGACCGCCTCGCGCGCCTCGGGCCGCTCGCTGGCGAGCAGCCGGCGCATGTCGGCACTCTCGCCCGACAGCGCCAGCAGCCCCGAGCGGTCGTACAGCAGCTCGGTCAAGGCGGCCGCGTCGTAGCCCTCGGCCGTCATCAGGTGCAACAGCACGCCGGGATCGAGGCTGCCGCAGCGCGTCCCCATGATCAGGCCGTCGAGCGTCGAGAAGCCCATGGTGGTGGCGACGCTCAGCCCGTCCTTCACGGCGCAGAGGCTGGCCCCGTTGCCGAGGTGGGCGATCACCGCGCGCGTCGGCGCCGGCCCGGGCGCCGTGGCCTCGGCCAGCGCGCCGCTCACGTATTCGTAGGACAGGCCGTGGAAGCCGTAGCGGCGCAGGCCCTTGGCGCGCAGCTCCGCCGGCAGCGGCAGGGTGGTCGCCTCGGCCGGCTGCGTCGCGTGGAACGCTGTGTCGAAGCAGGCGACCTGCGGCAAATCGGGGCGCCGGGCGGCGAGCGCGCGGATCGCCGCCACGTTGTGCGGCTGGTGGTGCGGCGCCAGCGGCCCGAGCGCCGCCAGGGCCGCGACCGCCGCCGGCGTGACGCGCAGCGGCGCGGTGAAGCGGGTGCCGCCGTGCACCACGCGGTGGCCGGCCGCGACGACCTCGGCGCCCGCCGCGGCGCGCGGCAGCCAGTCGAGCAGCAGGTCGAGCGCGGCGGCGTGATCGCCGACCGCGTCGAGCGCCACGTCCGGCGGCGGCGCGGCCTCCGCGGCGCTGCCGTCGCGGAGCAGGAAGCGCGGGCGGCGGCCGATCCCCTCGATCTGCCCGCGCAGCCGCGCGTCGCCCGCGAGCGGCAGGCCGAACAGCGCGAACTTGATGCTCGACGAGCCGGCGTTGAGGACCAGGATGGCGTCGCTCATGGCGTCTCCGTCGTCTCTTCCCCCGTTAAAACACGGCCGCACGCAGCAGGCCAAGCGCGGCGAGCGCCATGAGCAGCAGCAGCGCCAGGCGGCGGAAGGTCTCCGGCGGGCTCCGGAGGAAGCGCCGGTTGCCGAGCGCGATGCCGAGGAAGAGCGGCAGCAGGAGCACCGCGGCGCGCGCCAGGGTCTGTCCGACGACCAGTCCGTTGGCCCAGGCGACCGCCGTGCCGTAGACGTCGCCGACCATGAAATAGAAGATCAGCGTGGCGCGCGTCATCGCCGCCGCAGCGGCGCTCGACAGCAGGAACAGCACCACCGGCAGGCCGCCGATCGCCGCGCTGCCGTTGGCGACGCCGGAGGCCACGCCGGTTGCGAAGGTGCCGGCGCCGCCGGGCGCGCCGCGCAGCCGGAAGCCGCGCCAGAGGAGCAGGCTGAACGCCAGCACCGATGCCGAGATGACGGCGCGCATCGCGTCCGCCGGCACGGCGCCGAGCAGCAGGAAGCCGGCCGGCATGCCGAGCGCCGCGCCGAGCATCAGCCAGCGCACCAGGCGCCAGGAGATCGCGGCCCAGACGCCGCGCAGCATGCCGAGGCTGGCGGCGATCTCGAGCAGCAGCGCGACCGGCACCACCTCGGCCGGCGGCAGCGCCAGCGTGAGCCCCGTGACCACGATGGCGGAGAACCCGAAGCCGCTGTAGCCGCGCACGATGGCGGCCAGCAGCACCACCGCGAGGGCGAAGGCGAGCGTCGCCGGGGTCAGGCCCAGCGCGGCGGGGAGGGCGGCGAGGGGCGGGCCGCTCATGCAGGGCCGCTCATACTGGGCCGGTCATCGCCGAAGCGGACGCGGGCGCCGGGAGGGAGGTCACCCCGGCGCCCGCCGCGGCCTGATCGGACCGGCGATCAGGCGACGGTGTAGTCCTTGTACTTGTCGAGCAGGCGCACCGGCTTCTTGAGCGCGTCGCGCCGGAACGGGTCGCCGAGCTCCTTGGTCACCATGACCTCGACGATGGTCGTCTTGCCCTGGCTCTGCGCGTCGCAGGCCTTTTGCAGCGCCTCGCCGACCTGGTCGAGCTCGGTGACGGTGATGCCCTCGGCGCCCATCGCGCGGGCGATGCCGGCGAAGCTCGGGTTCTCCAGGTTCACGCCGAGGAAGCGGGTGGCGTAGAAGTCGACCTGGTTCTTCTTCTCGGCGCCCCACTGGCCGTTGTTGAACACCACGGCGGTGACCGGGATGCTTTCGCGCACGCAGGTCAGGATCTCGCCGAAGCTCATGCCCCAGGCGCCGTCGCCGACGTAGGCGACCGCCGGGCGGTCGGGCGCCGCGACCTTGGCGCCGATGATGGTCGGGAAGGCGTAGCCGCAGTTGCCGAAACTCATCGCGGCGAAGAAGCTCTTGGCGTGCTGGAAGCGCAGGTAGCTGTTGCTGACCGAGCAGATGTTGCCGATGTCGGTCGACACCATGGCGTTCTCGGGCAGGGCGCGCTCGAACGCCCGCAGCATCTGGCGCGGGTGAATCAGGCCGCTGTCCTTGGCGACCTGCAGGCTCCAGTCGTCGACCTCGTGCGTCCAGCGGTCGAGCTCGGCCTCCCATTCGTCCTTCTGCCGCTTGATCTCGGCCAGGCGCTCGTCGGCGTTGGCGCGGCACGCCATCTCACGGTTGCCGAGGCGGTGCAGGATCGCCTTGGCCGCCGCCTTGGCGTCGCCGCACACACCGACCGAGATCTGCTTGACCAGGCCCAGCATGCGGTGATCGGAATCGACCTGGATGATCTTCGCCTTGCGCGGCCAGTAGTCGATGCCGTGCTGCGGCAGCGTGCCGAACGGCCCGAGGCGGGTGCCCAACGCCAGCACGACGTCGGCCTGCGCGATCAGCTTCATGCCCGCCTTGGAGCCCTGATAGCCGAGCGGCCCGCACCACAGGGAATGCTTGGCCGGGAAGCTGTCGTTGTGCAGGTAGCTGTTGACCACCGGCGCGTTGAGGTGCTCGGCCAGCGCGACGCAGTCCTCGACGCCGTCCGACATGATGACGCCGCCGCCGGAGACGATGACGGGGAACTTGGCCTGCGCCAGCAGGGCCGCCGCGTCGTCCAGGCTCTGCTCGCCGCCGGGCCCGCGCTCGACGAAGCGCGGCTGCGGGATATCGACGTCGACCTCGCCGTAGAAGTGGTCGCGCGGGATGTTGAGCTGGGTCGGGCCGCGCTCGGCGAGCGCCATGTCGAAGCAGCGTCCGGTCAGCTCGGCCATGCGCTGCGGCCCGGTCACGTGGGCCTGGTACTTGGTGATCTTGGAGAAGATCGGCAGCTGCTCGGTCTCCTGGAAGCCGCCCAGGCCGATGGTGCCGGAGCCGGTCTCCGGCGTGATCGCGACGACCGGCGAATGGGCCCAGTAGGCGGCCGCGATGGCGGTCACGAAGTTGGTGATGCCGGGGCCGTTCTGGCCGATGCAGACACCCTGGCGCCCGCTGACGCGGGAATAGCCGTCCGCCATGTGGGCGCTGCCCTGTTCGTGTACGGTCGGAATGAAGCGGATGCCGGCCGCCGGGAAGATGTCGAGCGCGTCCATGTAGGCCGAGCCGACGATGCCGAAGACGTTCTTGACGCCGTGCGCCGCCAGGGTTTCGACGAAGGCTTCGCTGGGTGTCATACGGGTCATGCCGCCGGTCCTCCCGAGAGACTCGTTGAGACGAAGGGGGTGCCGAGCGCGCGCTCGGCGTACGACGCGGCGCGGCGGCCCGAGGCCCGCGCGCGCCGCGTTGCGTGGAATTCGCCGCCGATTCTAACGTGGGTGCAGTGACTGAACAGAGCCAGTTGCCCGCCGAATTTGGGGCCAGGGGAGGGGGCCGCCTTGACGCGGGCGGGGGCGATGCGGAATCTTAGCGCGCCTTCGCCGCCGGCCCGTCCGGCACCGCCCGCCGTCCGTCCGACGGCGGCCGTTCACAGACTCCGGAACAGAGGACACAGGCAGAAACGATGAGCAAGATCGCCTTTATCGGCCTCGGCGTCATGGGCTATCCCATGGCGGGACACCTCAAGACCAAGGGTGGCCACGACGTCACCGTCTACAACCGCACCACCGCGAAGGCGGAGAAGTGGGTTTCGGAGTTCGGCGGCAGCCTGGCCAAGACGCCGCGCGCCGCGGCGGAGGGCGCCGACATCGCCTTCACCATGGTCGGCAACGACGACGACGTGCGCGCCGTCACCTTCGGCGACGACGGCGCGCTGGCGGTGCTCGGCAAAGGCCAGATCCTGGTCGACCACACGACCGCCTCGGCCGACCTGGCGCGCGAGATCTTCGCGCAGGCCAAGGACAAGGGCGTCGGCTTCATCGACGCGCCGGTCTCGGGCGGGCAGGCGGGGGCCGAGAACGGCGTGCTCACCGTCATGTGCGGCGGCGAGCAGGGGCCCTTCGACAGCGCCAAGCCGGTCATCGACTGCTATGCCCGGGCCTGCACCCTGCTGGGCGAGGCGGGCGCCGGCCAGCTCACCAAGATGGTCAACCAGATCTGCATCGCCGGCCTGGTCCAGGGCCTGTCCGAAGGCATGAATTTCGGCAAGCGGGCCGGGCTCGACATGGCGAAGGTGATCGACGTGATCTCCAAGGGCGCCGCCGGCTCCTGGCAGATGGAGAACCGCGCCTCGACCATGTGCGAGGACAAGTACGACTTCGGCTTCGCGGTCGACTGGATGCGCAAGGACCTCGGCATCTGCCTCGCCGAACGCGAGCGCAACGGCGCGCGCCTGCCGGTGACGGCGCTGGTCGACCAGTTCTATGCCCAGGTGCAGGCGCGCGGCGGCCGCCGCTGGGACACCTCCAGCCTGATGCACCTGCTGACACACGACTGAGGCGGCGGGCGCGGCTTCAGCCTTCGGTCGTCTTGGCCGCCTGCCAGGCGTCTTCCATCGCCTCCAGGCCGACCGTATCCAAGTCGCGCCCCTCGGCGGCGAAGCGCGCCTCGACCTTGCGGAAGCGGCGCTCGAATTTGGCGTTGCAGCGCCGCAGCGCCGCCTCGGGGTCGACCTCCAGGTGGCGCGCCAGGTTGGCCAGCGCGAACAGCAGGTCGCCGAGCTCGTCCTCGACCCGCTCCGGCGGCGCGCCGGCGTCGAGCTCTTGGCGCAGCTCGCCGATCTCCTCCTCGATCTTGTCGAGCACCTGACGCGGCTCGGGCCAGTCGAAGCCGACCCGCGCTGCGCGGCGCTGCAGCTTGACCGCGCGCGTCAGGCCGGGCAGGGCGGCGCTCACCCCGTCGAGCACGCTGGGCCGTTCGCCGCGCGCTGCCGCGCGGGCCGCCCGCTCGGCCGCCTTGTGGTCCTCCCAGGCCTGGGTCTGCGCCGCGGCCGAGGCGACCTCCTCGGCGCCGAAGACGTGGGGATGGCGGCGCACCATCTTGTCGGCGATGCCGCGCGCCACCGCCTCGAAGTCGAAGTCGCCGTCCTCCTCGGCCATGCGCGCGTGGTAGACCACCTGCAGCAGCAGGTCGCCCAGCTCGTCGCGCAGCGCGTCGCGGTCGTCCTGCTCGATCGCCTCGGCGACCTCGTAGGCCTCCTCGATGGTGTAGGGCGCGATGCTGCGGAAATCCTGCTCGAGGTCCCAGGGACAGCCGCCGTCGGGATCGCGCAGGCGCGCCATGATCGCGAGCAGGCGGTCGATGGCCCTGGCGGGCGCGGAAGCGGGGGCGGGAGCGGACTCGGAGCGGCGCGGCATGCCGGCGAGCATAGCCGAGCAACGCCGTGCGGCAAGCCTGTGTTCTTTCAGTATTTTGGCCTTCCGCCGAGCGGCCCGGCAGGCGGAATCTGTTGCGCGCGTTCACGCCCCGCTTTAGGTTCAAAGGCACCGGATTCGGGTCGCGGGGGCGTACCGGGATTTGTCGAGGGGCCGCGCTGCGGCGGTGCCGAATTCTGGATTGCATGGGGCCAGGCCGACATATGAACGACACACCCGACAGCACTGCCATGGAGAACGTGAACGGCCCGCGAATTGTGGTCATCGGCGTGGGCGGTGCCGGCGGCAATGCAGTGAACAACATGATCCGCAGCGAGCTGGCCGGGGTCGAGTTCGTGGTCGCGAACACCGACGCGCAAGCGATCGCGCAGTCCCTCTGCGAGACCTGCGTCCAGATGGGCCGCAGCCTGACGCGCGGCCTGGGCGCCGGCGCCCGCCCCGACGTCGGACGGGCCGCCGCGGAAGAGGCGCTCGACGACATCGTCGCCCATCTCGAAGGCGCCAACATGGCCTTCATCACCGCCGGCATGGGCGGCGGCACCGGCACCGGCGGCGCCTCGGTGATCGCCCGCGCGGCGCGCGAGGCCGGCATCCTCACGGTCGGTGTGGTGACCAAGCCGTTTCACTTCGAGGGCGTGCAGCGCATGCGCCTGGCCGAGCAAGGCATCCAGGAGCTGACCGAGTACGTCGACACCCTGATCATCATCCCGAACCAGAATCTGTTCCGCGTCGCCAACGAGAAGACCACCTTCGCCGACGCCTTCAAGATGGCCGACGACGTGCTCAATGCCGGCGTGCGCGGCGTGACCGACCTGATGGTCATGCCGGGCCTGATCAACCTCGACTTCGCCGACATCCGCACGGTGATGACCGAGATGGGCAAGGCCATCATGGGCACCGGCGAGGCCGACAGCGACGGGCGGGCCACCGCCGCCGCCGAGGCCGCGATCAACAACCCGCTGCTCGACGAGATCTCGATGAAGGGCGCGCGCGGCGTGCTCATCAACATCACCGGCGGCCTCGACATGACGCTGTTCGAGGTCGATCAGGCGGCCAACCGGATCCGCGACGAAGTCGACCCCGAGGCCAACATCATCTTCGGCTCGACCTTCGATCAGCGGCTCGAGGGCCGCATGCGGGTCTCCGTGGTGGCGACCGGCATCGGCGCCGACGAGGAGACCAAGGCGCGCGCCCGTTCTGTGCCGCTCAGCCTCGTGATCAGCCGGTCGCGGGAAAAGACGCTGGCGGCTTCGGCGACGCCCGCCCCGGCGCCGGCCGAGGAGAAAGCCGGCGACGCCGCGGCTGCCGAAGCGGCGGAGACGGCCGCCAAGGCCGCTGAAAGCGAGCCCGAGGAGGCGGCGCCCGCAGCGCCGGAGGCGGCCGCGGTCGGCGATGCCGACCAGGAAGACGCGCCCGAGGCACCGCCCGTGCCCGCCACGGCCGGCCCGATCGGTTTGCGCGCGGCGCTGCGCCGCACCGCGGCGGACTCGTCCGGCACGGCGCAGGCCGAGGAGCCGGACGTCGCGCCGCCGCAGGGGGCCGAGACCAAGCCGCATCCGGCATGGTCGAAGCCGTTTTCCAGCCGCGATCGCGACCGGGCATCGACGGAGACGAACCCGGCCGCCACGCCGCGGCCCGTTGCGGGCGCTCCGGAGACCGAGGAAGCGCCGAAGCCGCCGGCGGCGGCCCGGCCGGTTCTCGGGCTCCCGAAGGAGGCAGCGGGGCGGGAAGCGGCGGAGAGCGACGACGGGTGGACCGAGGAGGAAGCGCTCGACAGCGAGCCGAGCGTCAAGCGCCGCGGCAATCCTCTGTTCTCCTGGCTGTCGGGCGGCACCGCCGGCAACGCCGAGGAGTTCTACGAGAAGGGCGAGCGCTATTACTACGGCCAGGGCGTGCGCAAAAATTACGCCCTGGCGCTGCGCAACTATCGGCGCGCGGCCGAGCTCGGCCATGCCGCGGCGCAGAACCGGCTCGGCTGGATGTACGAGAAGGGCGAGGGCACCGAAGCGGACAATGCCGAGGCCGTCGCCTGGTACCGCCGGGCGGCCGAGCAGGGCCACATCAACGCCATGAACGATCTCGGCTACATGTACCGCCAGGGCTGGGGCGTGCCGCAGAGCTACGGCGAGGCGCTGCGCTGGTTCCGCAAGGCGGCCGAGAAATACGACAGCTACGCCGAATACAACATGGGCCAGATGTACGAGAACGGCTGGGGCGTCGCCAAGGACATGGACGAGGCGGTGCGCTGGTTCCGCCGCGCCGCGGCGCGCGGGCACGAATGGGCGACCAAGCGGCTCGACGAGCTCGGCGTCAAGACTTGAGGCAGCGGCTCAAGACCTCAAATATATCTAGCTGTTTTCACGGAATTTATCCCGCCGGACTTCACCTAATCCGTCAGGTAGACGCGGGCACGAATGGGCGACCAAGCGGCTCGACGAGCTCGGCGTCAAGACTTGAGGCAGCGGCTCAAGATCTTAAATATATCTAGCTGTTTTCACGGAATTTATCCCGCCGGACTTCACCTAATCCGTCAGGTAGACGAAGGATCCGTGCAGATCGCCGTACCAGGCCCATAGGATGAGCACCGGGTCGGCGCCGGTGCGCAGCGCGTGCGGCGTCATCGACGGCATGGCGACCAGCCCGCCGGGCCCTTCGGCCGCGAAGGCGCCGCCTGCGATCTGCCACTCCGCGCGCCCGCCGAGGACGTAATAGACCTCGTCCGCCGCGTGGGCGTGGTTCGGGTAGAACACGCCCGGAGCGATGAGGAACAGCCCCAGCATGAAGCGGTCGGACGGCAGGAACCCGCCGTTGCCGGCAATCATGCAGTAGGCGTGGCCTTTGTAGTATTCCGCGGGCGTCTCGTCGGCGGGCGCACGTTCCCAGGCGAGCGCCGGCGCCAGGTCGACGACGCGCGCGACCAGCTCGGCGGTTTCCGCCGTGGCGCGCGCGAGCGCGGCCGGCATCAGTGCGCACACCGGCTGGTCTCCCGGAACCGGACTTGCCGCGCCCGACCGGCCCAATCCGTCGAGCAGCGCGACGACCTCGGAGGCAGCGGCTTCGCCGCGCCGCGCGAACGTTTGCCGGACTTCCGCAAGAAAGGGAGCAAGGGGTCGGGGCATCGCAGGCATCGCAAATCGTCCTTTTTCAAGGATTTGAGCAGGGTGGGCTGAAATCTCGCCTCATAGAGAACCGCGCATAATATATATTATGGAAAATTTCAAGCCTCCCAGGCGGGGTGCTCATTCCGCATCCCCGACGTCGATCGCCATGCCGTCGTAGCCGGGCTCGACGCCCGGCGGACACCGCGCCAGCAAAGCGGCGTAATCGGTCTGGTGGTTCATGTGAGTCAGCACGGCGCGGCGCGGCCGCACGCGCGCGATCCACTGCAGGGTCTGCTCGAGCCAGGAATGGGTCGGATGCGGATTCTCGCGCAGGCAGTCGACGATCCACAGAGACACGCCCTCCAGCGCGGCGAACGCGGCCTCGTCGAGCGACACCACGTCGGTCGAATACGCCACCGGCCCGAAGCGGAAGCCGAGCGTCGTGTCGTCGCCATGCCCCTGGGCGAACGCCGTCACCGCGAACGGCCCGACCCGGCAGCCGTCGCCGATCAGGCGGTCGTTCAGCAAGGGCGGATAGAGGCTGTGAGGATCGTGGCTCGAGGCGAAGGCGTAGCCGAAGCTCCGGGTCAGCGTCGCCCGCGTCTTCTCGTCCATGTAGGCGTCGATCGGCGCACCCTTGCGGTAGACCAGCGCCCGCAGATCGTCCAGCCCGTGGGCATGGTCCGAATGCGCGTGGGTGAAGAACACGGCGTCGAGATGGTCGATGCCCGAGTCCAGGATCTGCCGCCGCAGGTCCGGCGAGGTATCGACTAGGCAGGCGGTCGCGCCCTGGCGCAACAGGATCGAAACCCGCCGCCGGCGGTTCTTCGGATTGCCCGGATCGCATGCGCCCCAATGGCCGCCGGGCGTGCCATCGGCCAGCGGCACGCCACCCGAACCGCCGCAGCCCAGGATCGTCGCCTGCATGCGGCTAGCCGTCCGCGGCGGGGCGCGCCGCCTTGGCGAACAAGCGGAACATGTTGTCGGTGGTGATGCGCTCCATCTCCTCGGCGGGCATTCCCTTCAGCTCGGCCAACGCGGCCAGCGTGTGGACGACATAGGCCGGCTCGTTCCGCTTGCCGCGTTTCGGCACCGGCGCCAGGTACGGCGAGTCGGTCTCGACCAGCAGGCGCTCCGCCGGCACGGCGCGCAAGGTGTCGCGCAGCCCCTCGGCGTTCTTGAAGGTGACGATCCCGGCGACCGAGATGTAGAGCCCGATGTCGAGCGCCGCGCGGGCGAGCTCCGGGCCCGCCGTGAAACAGTGGATCAGGCCGGGGAACGGGCCCTCGGCATGCCCTTCGCGCAGCAGCGCCACGGTATCGTCGTCGGCGTCGCGGCTGTGCACGATGAGCGGCAGGCCGCTCGCCCGCGCCGCCGCGATGTGCGCCCGGAAGCTTGCCTGCTGGCGCACCTTCCCGGAGTGCTCGTAATAGTAATCGAGGCCCGTCTCGCCGATCCCCACGACCTTGTCGCGCGCCGCCAGTTCGAGCAGCCGGTCCGGCGAACGCTGCCCTTCCCCGTCCGCCTCGTGCGGATGGACGCCGACCGAGCAGTAGACGTCGCGGTAGCGGGCGGCGATCGCGTAAACAGCCTCGAACTCGCTCAGGCGCGTGCAGATGGTCACCAGCGTGCCGACGCCGGCCCGGCGCGCACGCGCGATCACCGCGTCGAGGTCTTCGTCGCGCGCGAGATAGTCGAGATGGCAGTGCGAGTCGACGAGCATGTCAGCGATATAGCGGTGTTCGGGAAATCCTCAAGGACGCGCCGCGTGATGCGGTCTCCGCCGCTGATAGACCACCGGGCCGGCAAGCGTCAACCGGGGGCGTCACGCGGGCGGGCGCCGGCGTCGGGCCGGGACAGGGCGGCCGGAGAATCCGGCGCCCTGCCCCGCCCGCGGGCAAGTCCCCGCCGATGATGGGGATCAGCGCTGAGGCGCGTAGGGGCTCTGGATCGCCTTGGCGTGCGTGTGCGAGCCCGGCGCGCCACCGGCCGGCTCGTGCACCGCTTCCCGTGCGGTCTCGCTCTTGGCCGAGAGGTTCTCCATCGCGTCGTCCAGCAGGTCGCGGTCCATCGCGAGCGGCAGGTCGAGGTATTTGCAGGACGCGATGCACTGCTCGACGATGAAGCGCGGCTGATAGAACGCCAAGGGCTGCTCGAAGGTGGTCTGCAGCTTCTCCGCGCAGTAGCCGGGGATCCAGTCCTCGAACGGCAGGTCGTGCTTGGCGCACAGCATCTGGAACAGCTGGCGGTATTCCTCCATGCCCGGCGCGTTCAGTTCCACCTTGTAGGGAATGCGGCGCAGGAACGCCGGATCCATGATGTCCTCGGGCAGCAGGTTTGTAGAGAAGATCAACAGCTCGTCGAACGGCACGAGGAAGGTCTTGCCGGTGTTCAGCGTCAGGAAATCGACGCGCTTCTCCATCGGTGTGATCCAGCGGTTCAGCAGGTCCTCGGGACGCACGATCTGGCGGCCCAGGTCGTCGACGAGATAGGTGCCGCCGATCGCCTTCATGTGCAGCGGCGCCTCGTAGAAGCGCGCGTAGGGATTGAAGCTGAGGTCCAGCATTTCGAGCGTGAGCTCGCCGCCGGTCATCACGATGGGCCGGCGGCAGGCCACCCAGCGGCGGTCCACATCCTCGACCCGCACGCTGACCTTGGCCGAGAGCGTCTCCGTCGCATCGGGATCTTCCACGACCTTGTGGATCGTCGGGTCGAACAGCTTGATGACCGTCCCCTCGACCTCTATGGCGTGCGGGATGTGAATGATCTGCTTGAACAGGTCGCCGATAACCTCGGCAATCGTCGTCTTCCCGTTACCCGGCGGTCCGTAGAGCAGCATGGAGCGCTCGGAATTGATCGCCGGGCCCAGCCGGCGCACCAGGCGCTCGGGCACCACGAGATCGCTGAAGGACGCCTTGAGCGCCTCCGGCCCGACGTGCTCGAGGTTGATTCGCTGGCGTCCGATCTGCGCGTGATAGGCGTCCAGCGAGACCGGCGCCGGACCGACGTACTGCGACTGCCCGAGCGCCTCGATCGCCCACTCCCGCCCCTTGCCGGTCAGCGCGAAGCGCAGCTCGGAATGCTCGCTGGTAGTCGCGCGGCCCAGGTTCTCGACGAGGGCCCGCTCCTTCAGCTCGTCGAGCAACGTCATGGTGATGGCGTTGTTGAGCTTGATGATGCGCGAAATGTCCGACGGCCGATCCAGGCCGTTCACGTACATCGCCTTCAGCGCCAGGCCGATCAGGTTGTTCAGGCTGATGCCAACCTCGCCGACGGTGCGCGGCGGCGGCGGCCGGTCGCACATCCGGCTCGAAAAGTCGTCTCGGGCGCTTAGGTTTTCCACGGCCATGGTTTGCGGATCCCGTCTTCGTCGTATGATTGCGCGCCGGCCGAGTGGCCCCCGGGCGGCGCGACCGGCATAAGTGTACCGTCCCGGAGTGTAGGGTCCAGGGGGTTAAGGTTTCGTTTGCCTTAAGCCTCCCGCGGCCGTCCCCTTCATGGCCCTCAACCGTCCTCCTCCGGCCCGGCATAGCGCGGAAAGACGCCGCTCGGCCCGGGCAGCGCGGTTCCCGCCGCCAGCGGCACCTCGAGGGCGGCGAAATCCCGTCCTTCTGGCGCGACTCCGAGCTGATCCAGCAGGCGGTCCATGCTGTCGGGCATGACCGGCCAGGTCAGCAGCGCCAGGCGCCGCACCGTCTCGGCCACCGTGTAGAGCACCGTGGCCATGCGGGCCGGGTCCGTCTTGCGCAACGCCCAGGGCGCCTGCTCGTCGACGTAGCGGTTGGCGTCCGCCACGACCTCCCAGACGCGCCCCAGCGCGGTGTGGAACTGCTGCGCCGCCATGTCGCCGCGCAGGGCCGGCAGCAACGCGCCGGCGGCGTCGACCAGCTTGCGGTCCGCGGCGGTGAACGCGCCCGGCTCCGGCACCGCGCCGCCGCAGTTCTTAGCGACCATCGACAGCACGCGCTGTGCCAGATTGCCGAAGTCGTTGGCCAGGTCGTTGTTCATGCGCCCGACCATGGCCCGGTGCGAAAAGTCGCCGTCGTTGCCGAACGGCACCTCGCGCAGCAGGAAATAGCGGACCTGGTCCAGGCCGTAGCGCTCGACCAGGGCGTGGGGCTCGATCACGTTGCCGAGCGACTTGGAGATCTTGTGGCCCTCGTTGGTCCACCAGCCGTGCGCGAAGACCCGCTTCGGCGGTGCCAGCCCGGCGCCCATCAGGAAGGCCGGCCAATAGACCGCGTGAAAGCGCAGGATGTCCTTGCCCACCATGTGGATGTCGGCCGGCCAGTAGGTCGTGTAGTCGGCGCTTGCGGTGTCCGGATAGCCGACGGCGGTGATGTAGTTGGTCAGGGCATCGAGCCAGACGTACATGATGTGGTCGGGATCGCCCGGCACCGGCACGCCCCATTTGAAGGTGGTACGGCTGACCGAGAGGTCCTTGAGGCCGCCCTTGACGAAGGAGATCACCTCGTTGCGGCGGCTGTCGGGCCCGATGAAGTCCGGGTTCGCCTCGTAGAACGCCAGCAGCCGCTCCTGCCAGGCCGACAGGCGGAAGAAATAGGACGGCTCCTCGACCCACTCGACCTCGGCGCCCGAGGGCGCGATGCGCCGGCCGTCCGGCGTCTTGGTCAGCTCGGACTCGGCGTAGAACGCTTCGTCGCGCACCGCGTACCAGCCCTTGTAGGCGTCGAGATAGATCTCGCCCGCCTCCATCAGGCGCGTCCAGATGGCCTGGCAGGACCGCAGGTGACGCTCTTCGGTCGTGCGGATGAAGTCGTCGTTCGAGAAATTCCACGCCTGCGAGAGCTCGCGGAAGTTCTGCGACACCTTGTCGGTGAAGGCCTGCGGATCCATGCCGGCCGCGGCGGCCGACTTCTCGACCTTCTGCCCGTGCTCGTCGGTGCCGGTCAGGAACTTCACGTCGTGCCCGTCGCAGCGCATGAAGCGCGCCAGAACGTCGCAGGCCAGCGTCGTGTAGGCGTGGCCGATATGCGGCGAATCGTTGACGTAGTAGATCGGCGTCGTGACGTAGTAGGGGCGCTTCTGCCCGGGCATTCCGTGTCTCCTCGCGAACCGGCCTGGTCGCCGCGCCGTCGGCGCGCGCGGCCCCGCGGTCAGGCTGCGAGGCCCTCGAATTCCAGCAGGGCGGTCACCACGACCTGCCGGCGGTCCAGGTTCACACGTTCGGCGCGGGCGCCCAGGCGGGTGATCTTCTCCCACAGGGCCAACCATTGTTCAAGGCTGGCCCCGGCGAGCAGGCGCTCCATCAGCGCGGCCTCGCCGGCCACCGCCTCGGCCGGCAGGCGCCCCTCGGCCCCGCCCCGGATCATCCGCGCCAGCCACCAGGCCAGCAGTTCCATGCCGATGCGGAAGGCATCCTGCCCCGCCCCGCGCGCCCCCAGGCGGTCGCCGAACGCATAGGCCCGCCCCACATCGAGGCGCGGCAGGTCGGCGAGCACCGCGACCAACTCTCGATAGAGCGCCAATCCGCCCTCCGCGAGGTCGAGCGCACGGCCGATGCTACCCTCGGACAACCGGGCCAGCGCCACGCGATCGCCGGCCTCGGTCTCGGGGGCGTAGCGGCCCAGCAGCTCGATCACCCTGTCTTCGGCGAGCGGCCGCAGCGGCAGACGGCAGCAGCGCGAGCGGATCGTCGGCAACAGTCGGTCGGGGGCGTGACTGACGAGCAGCAGGACGGACTGCGCCGGCGGCTCCTCGAGCACCTTGAGCAAGGCGTTCGCGGCATTGGGGTTGAGCTCGTCCGCCGGGTCGCAGATCACGATGCGCCAACCGCCTTCGGCCGAGGTGCGGCGCAGGAAGCCCTCCGCCGCACGCACGTCGTCGACGACGATTCCGCTCCGTATCTTGCCGGACTTGGGATCGGGGCTGCGCGCCAGCAGCCGCAGGTCCGGGTGGGCGCCCTGGGCGACCTTGCGGAACACCGGGGACTCGGCCGCGACGGCGAGCTCGGACGCCGCCGGCGCGGGCGCGCCGAAGAGGCCCGCGTCCGCCGCTTCCGCCCGCTTCCCCTGCGCCAGCAGGAAGCGCGCGAACCGGTAGGCCAGCGTCGCCTTGCCGATGCCGCGCGGCCCGGTCAGCAGCCAGGCGTGCGGCAGGCGGCCGGAACGGTGGGCCCGAAGGAGAACCTCTTCGGCCGCCTCCTGGCCCGAGAGTTCGGCGTTCCCGGCGGGCGTCGGGACCGTCATGCGAAGGAGATGCCGAGGCGTTCGCCCACCGTGGCGCAGATCGCCGACTGGACGGCGTTGAGGTCGCCGCCGGCCTCGATTACGGCGCAGCGCTCGGGCTCGCGCCGGGCGATGTCGAGAAAGGCCTCGCGCAGGCGCTCGTGGAACGTCCGCCCGAGGCGCTCGTAGCGGTCCTCGCCGTCCTCCCGCTCGGCGGCGCGCGCGAGCCCGGTCTCGACCGGGAGATCGAGGACGAGGGTCAGGTCCGGGGCGAAGTCCTTGAGCACCAGGGCGCAGAGCACTTCGACCGGCTCCCGGCCGAGACCCTGGGCGTAGCCTTGATAGGCCATGGTGGAATCGGCGAAGCGGTCGGACAGGACCCAGTCTCCGGCGTCGAGGCGGGGCAGGATCAGGCGGCGCATGTGGTCGGCCCGCGCCGCGAAATGCAGCAGCGCCTCGCAGAGCGGGTCCCAGCGGTCCGCGGTGCCGGTCACCAGCAAGGATCGGATCTCCTCGGCGCCCGGGCTGCCGCCCGGCTCCCGGGTGATGCAGACCGGCACGCCGCTGCGCGACAGGGCGCCGGCGAGGAGTCGCAGCTGGGTCGACTTGCCGGCCCCCTCGCCGCCTTCGAAGGTGATGAATTTGCCGCGCGCCATGGCGGCACTGTGCCGGGCGGCCCGCGTTCGGTCAACGTGCCGCGGCGAGGCGCCGGCTGGCGGCTAATTGACCCCGAAAATGAGGTATTTCAGGGCGGCGGTCAGGCGGCCGAAGACGCCGAGGCGCTCGACGTCCTCGCCGGCCACGAGCGGCACCTCGATCGGGTCGGTATCGGGCGCCGAAACCGTGAGGCGGGCGACCTCCTGCCCCTCCTTCACCGGGGCCGGAATCACCGTGTCGTAGGAGACCGTCACTTTCATGTCGGGCCGGGCGCGCCGCGACAGCGTCACCGTCAAGCCGTCGGGAATGACCAGCGGCACGGTCGCCTTCTCGCCGAGCCAGACCTCGCCCTGCTCGACCACCTCGCCGGGCTTGAACAGCGCATAGTTGCCGAATTCGCGGAACGCCCAGTCCATGAGGCGGGCCGACTCCTCGGAGCGCGCCTTCTGGCTCGGCAGGCCATTCAGCACCATGACGACACGCCGCCCGTTGCGCACCGCCGAGGCCGTCAGGCCGTATCCGGCCTCCTCCGTGTGGCCGGTCTTGAGCCCGTCGGCGCCGGCCGAAAGGTAGAGCAGCGGGTTGCGGTTGGACTGGCGGATGCCGTTCCAGGTGAACTCCTTTTCCGAGAAGTAATGGTAGTACTCGGGAAAGTCCCGGATCACGTGCTCGGCCAGCATCGCCAACTCGCGCGCCGTCATGATGTGGTTCGGATTGGGCCAGCCCGTCGCGTTGGCGAAGGTGCTGGTCGTCAAGCCGAGTTCCCGCGCCTTCTTCGTCATCAGCTCCGCGAAGGCCTCTTCCGTACCGGCAATGCCCTCGGCCAGAACGATGCAGGCATCGTTGCCCGATTGCACGATGACGCCCTGCAGCAGGTCTTCGATCCGAACCTTGTTGCCGACCTTGACGAACATCTTCGAGCCGCCCATGCGCCAGGCCTTCTCGCTGACCAGCAGCTCGTCGTCGAGCGACAGCCGGCCGTCCTTGAGCCGCTCGAAGGTCAGATAGACCGTCATGATCTTGCTCATCGACGCCGGATGCATGGGGGCGTCGGCGTCCTTTTCGAGAAGAATCGCGCCGGTCTCCATGTCGGTGATGAACGCCTCGCGCGCCGAGGTGTCGATACCGGCGGCCCCGGCCGGCACGGGCCCGAGCCAAAGCGCGGATACCAGGATTGCGAGGACGGCGAAGGGAACTCGGCGAAACTGCATGATGCTATCGAACCTCACGGTACCAGATGAAACTCAGCCGGCGGAACGGGGCGCCTCGCGGCCTCCCCGGGGGCGTCAATCCACGACCACCCGGGCGTCGTCGTGGCCGTTTGCGATGAGAAGGTCGAGCAACCGATCGGCATCCTCGACCGACCCGATGGGGCCGAACCGGACGCGGAAGAATTGTCGGTCCTCGACCATGACGGCGGAAATCTTGGCCGACCCTAGGCCGGAAAGCTCGGCCCGCAGACGGTTGGCATTGTCGAAGCGGGTGAAGGCGCCGGCCTGCACGTAGATGCGGCTCGGCGTCACCGGGACGGTGGTGACCTGCCCGTCGGGAGCCGGCACCTCCGGCCTGGCGATGGCGACCACGGGGGCCGCCGCCTGCTCCGGCGGTGGCGCCACCGCCGGCACCGCGGCCGTCTGGCTGGCCGCCGGGTTGGAGGCCTCGGTCGGCTCGACCAGGCTGCCCTCCGCGCTCAGCGGCCGGCTTTCGACCGGCACCATCGGGGCCGGCTCCGGCGCGTTCTCGGCGGCCTCCTGCGACAGCGCGGCGGCGGCGAGCCGGCGGCTCTCGTCCTCGACGATCTCAACCCGCACCTTGGCGGTGCCTCTCTCGGTGAAACCGAGCAGGTCGGCCGCGCGGCGCGACAGGTCGATGATGCGGCCGTTCTTGAAGGGCCCGCGGTCGTTGATGCGGACCTTGACCGAGCGGCCGTTCTCCAGGTTGGTGACCCGCACGATCGACGGCATCGGCAGGGTCCGGTGCGCGCCGGTCAGGGCATTCTGGTCGTAGGTTTCGCCATTGGCGGTGAAGCGCCCGTGAAAGCCCGGCCCGTACCACGAGGCGATCCCGGTTTCGCGATAGGCGTAGTCGGCCTTCGGGTAATACCAGACGCCGGCGACCTGGTAGGGCGCGCCGACCTTGTATCCGGCCGCCCCCTCGGCCGGCGCGGGCGGCTGGCCGACCTGCTTGGCGGCGTGCACCACGAGCTCTGTCTCGGCGCAGCCGGACACCGCCGCGAGCGCCGCAACGGTCAAACCGATCAAGAAATATCTCTTAAAACGCAACATCTTCTAACGCCATCCTAAACGACCATATGGGTTTTGCAACGGATGCCGCGCACCCGGCGAAGACCCCTGCCCCGCATTCACCCGGCGCCACTGCCTTGCTGCGCGGCATCGCGCAGCACCTGCAGCACCTCGGGCGTCGGATAGCCGTCCGGTGCCAGGCGGCGGCCGCGCTGAAAGGCGCGCAGGGCGGCGCGCGTCTTGGCGCCGATGACGCCGTCGGGCGTTCCCGGATCGAAGCCGAGCCGGACCAGGAGGTTCTGCATCTCCTCGACCTCGCCGCGGCTGAGCGGCTTCTCTTCCGCCGGCCGCTGCGCCAGGAAGTCGCCGGCGCCGACCAGTCGGTCCGCGAGATGGCCGACCGACAGGGCATAGAGCAGTGATCGGTTCCAGGTCAGGATCGCCTCGAAATTGTCGTAGACCAGGAACGCCGGCCCGGTGTGCCCCGCCGGCAGCACGATCGACCCTTCGATGTCGCCCTGCGGCAGCGGCCCGCCCTCGGCCCGGCGCACGCCCAGCGCGGCCCAGGCGGAGACCGGCTTGCGCACCTCCTGGGCCGCCATCTCCCAATCGAAGTCCTGCGGCAGCCGCACCTCGCGGCCCCAGATCAGGTCCCCGCGCCAGCCGATGCTGCTCAGATAGTTCGCGGCCGAGGCGAAAACGTCGGGCAGGCTGTTCCAGATATCGCGTTTCCCGTCGCCGTCGAAGTCGACCGCGTAGTGAACGAAGGTCGAGGGCATGAACTGCAGCTGGCCCATCGCACCGGCCCAGGAGCCCTGCATGGCCGATGGCGTCACGTTGCCTTCGTCGAGGATGCGCAGAGCGTTCAGAAGCTCCTTGCGGAAGAAGTCGCCGCGCCGCTCGTCGTAGGCCAGGGTCGCCAGGGCGCCGACCACCGGATACCCCCCGGTATATTGGCCGAAGTTGGTCTCCAGGCCCCAGAACGCCACGAGAAAGCGCGGCTGCACGCCATAGCGCGCCTGCACCCGTGCCAGAAGCGCGCGATGCTGCACCAGCAGTTCCCGGCCGCGCGCGATGCGCTCCGGCGTGACGCGCTTGTCCAGGTAGCTCCAGAAGGTCTGGGTGTATTCGGGCTGGCGCCGGTCGAGCTCGATGACCCGTTCGATCGGGCTCACGTCGCTGAGCGCCGCGTCGAGCGTCGCCTGCGAGATCCCGGCCGCCGCCGCTTCGCGCCGCAGGTCCTGGAGCCAGGCCTGGAAGTCGGGCTGCTCCGCCCGGGTCGGCGCGGCGCAAGCCGCGACACCCAGGCCGACCACGGTCAGCAAGGCGATCAGCAATGTGCGCAACCGCGCCATGTCGTGAACCCTGTCTCCCCGCGACTCGGCGGTCGCCGCGGCTCCGGCCCAACTCTTCTGCCATACCGCCCGAAACGACGCAACGCGGCGCAAAATGCCATCGCCGCGTTAAGCTTCGATTAACCGCCCGGGCGCGCGGGCCATCGGGCGCAGCCGCCGGCGGTCATGGCGGGGCCTCGGGGCCCGGCAGCAGCGCGTCGCTCCATCCGGCGACGCGGTAGACGGCCAGGCCCAGCCATTCGTGAACGGCGAGGTTCACCTTGCGCAGCTCCCCGGCCAGGTCGAGGTGCAGCAGGTGGCGCCACGGCGGCGGCCCGCGATAGTCGACCGGATAGGCCAGCACCGGCCAGCCCAGCTTGCGAAAGGCGCCGACCGCCCGCGGCATATGCGCCGCCGAGGTCACCAGCAGCCAGGTCTCCCCCGGTTTCGGCTCCACGAGGCGGCGCGCGAGCACGGCGTTCTGCCGGGTGTTGCGCGCCGCCCGCTCGAAGATCACCCGCCCGCTGTCGACGCCCAGGTCGGCCAGCAGTTGCCGCACCACGTCGGCCTCGCGGCGGTCGTCTTCGGCGGCGAACCGGAAACCGCCGGTGAACACCGCCCGGGCGGACGGGTAGCGCCGCATGAGCGCCACCATCGCGGTCAGCCGCTCCCCGGCCTCGGAAATTTCCGGACGGCCGCGGGCCGCGGCGCGCGCCAGATCGACGGCGCCGCCGAGCACGACGAGCCCGTCGACCTCGGCCGGCAGGCGCGGCGCCGGAAAGCGATCCTCGAGCGGCGCCAGCAGCAGGTCGCCGACCGGCAGCACGGCGATGGCGCTCAGCCCTGCCACGCCAAGGGCCAGCAGCGCACGGCCCGCGCGACGCACCCGGCGCCAGGGCAGCCAGCCGCCCAGGCCCCCCAGCAACAGGCAGAGCGCCAGCAGGCTGCCCGGGTCGAGCAGCGACCACAGCAGGGTCGAGGCGGCCGGATACATCGTGCGGCGTCCGCAAGGCTGATGATACCGCCCGGCAGTTTAGGGCAGCACGGCCGTCGGGCGCCAGTGTCCACTGGAGGTGCCGCAGGAATTCAACAGTTCTCGGCAGATTTGATTGGGTTTTTAATTATATTTTTAGTTCGTTTTTCGCAATTCATCGGCTTCTTCATTATATAACTTCGCGGCCAATACACGCGATGTTAACCGGTGCGGTGTCATAGTTGTGATCGCTGGGAAACCTCAAGAGGCCGGCGACAGGCCTTTCCGAGGACCGGGGAAGCAACGCGAGGACAGGGCCATGGCCGAAGCGAATCTTGCAGGCGTCGCGCCGGAGCGCGACAGCTGGGGTCCGGAAGGTCTCGACACCGCGCCCTTGCAGCCCGCGCTTCGCCCCGACCTCGATGCCGGGCTGGGCAGAGTTCCCGACGCAGCCCCGGCCGACCCAGGCCATGACGCTGGCGGAGGCCAGGGAAGCGCTGGCGCGACCGGTGGCGATGCGGCGGCGACCGGCTTCGGCAATGTCCTTGACGATACCTCCGGCGCCCGGCCGCCGCTGCTGTCCAGCGACGGAGACGGCTTCGATTTCCGCTACCTCGACCATCACGGCGACTCGCCGGTTCACGGCGAGCGGGGCCACGGCGCCGGCGGCCATACCGGTGCCGCCTCCGGGCACTTCGGCTTCGGCGGCAGCGAGCCCGATCATGCGCCGGGCGGTCAGTTTCCCGCCGGTCATGCGAGCGCCAACCACCATGTCCTCTCCGAGGATGGCTCCGGGACCGACGGCGGCGGCGATCACTTCAACGCCGGCGCCCGCTTTGCCGTGACGATCGACGACCTGCACCAGCAGGCCGCGCACAGCCTGGCCGTCGAGGGCGGCGACTTCACGCCGGCGCGGCCGTCCCAGCTTCTGCACAACGGCGATCCGGACACGAACATCTTCCGCGGCGACAAGGCGGCGAACACGGTCGACGGCGCGGCGGGCGACGACTGGCTGCGCGGCGGCCACGGCAACGACACGCTGGACGGCGGCGCGGGGTCCGACATCGTCGACGGCGGCAAGGGCGACGATACCCTGCAGTACAACTTCGCCGACAATCCCGGGCACGGCAACGTCGACTACTACGACGGCGGCAAGGGCAGCGACACCCTGGTGCTGAAGATGTCGGCCGACGATTTCAACAGTTACCAGGGCGACCTCATCACCCTGAAGAGCTGGATCGATTCGCATGCCGACGAGAATGGGTCGGGCGGCCACGGCTTCAACGACTTCAGCGCCCATAGCGAGCAGCATCCGGTCTACGTAACGCAGTTCGGACTGGTCGTGCGCAACGTCGAGGACCTGAAGATCTACGTCGACGGCTACGCCGACCCCATCGATCCGGTGAACGGAATCCCCGACATCGTCATCGATCCGCCGCCGCCGCCGCCGGACCCGCCGCCGGACATCGTCATCGACCTGCTGTCGGCGAGCGAGCCCGGCGTCAGCACGAACGCCACGATGCAGGACACCGACACGACGGGCACCGCCGGCGCCGACACCCTGACCGGCACCGACGGCGACAACCATCTCTATGGGCTCGGCGGCGACGACACGCTGACCGGCGGCAAGGGCAACGATACCCTCACCGGCGGCAGCGGCAACGATCGCTTCGTCTTCGCGACCGGCGACGGCGCCGACACCATCACCGACTTCGCGGCGGGCAGCGCCAGCGGCGACGTGATCGACCTGCGCCAGGTCAACGCGGTGGCGAGTTTCGCCGACGTCATGGCGGCCGCCGCGCAGATCGGCGGCGACACCGTCATGGATTTCGGCAACGGCGATTCGATCACGCTGCTGGGCGTCGACGTGGCTCACCTGACCGCGCAGGACGTCCTGCTTTGAGTGCCGCCGCCCCCTCGTCGGCACAGCCAACGGCGGGTCCGGCCATCGGCCGCCTCGAGGCGGCCCTGCGCGCCTGCCGCGCCGGCCTGCGCGGCGTCGCGCTGCACAGCTTCGTCATCAACCTGCTGATGCTGGCCGCGCCGCTCTACATGCTGCAGGTGTTCGACCGGGTCATCGCTGGGCGCAGCCTGGACACCCTGCTCTACCTGACATTGATGGCGCTGCTGGCGTTCGCCGCCATGGCGGCGCTCGAGGCGGTGCGCGGCCGGACCATGATCAAGCTCGGCAGCTGGTTCGATCAGCGCCTCGGCGGGGACCTGCTGAGCGCCGGCGTCCTGGCCGCCGGGGCCGGCAATGCGGCGCCCTCGGCCCAGGGCTTGCGCGATTTGACGACGCTGCGCAATTTCCTCACCGGGCCGTCGATGTTTCCCATTCTGGACGCGCCCTGGACGCCGCTCTTCCTG
>Ga0210124_1000388_pt1 | contig 22913 bp, 18 predicted proteins | sample Muzzi_PWC_D2_FD_185554 | JGI IMG/M metagenome (GOLD analysis project Ga0210124, IMG submission 185554) | Wetland microbial communities from San Francisco Bay, California, USA, that impact long-term carbon sequestration - Muzzi_PWC_D2 (SPAdes) | ecosystem: Environmental > Aquatic > Marine >... | reverse complement strand
CCGCCAGCGCCGTGGGGGCGTTCGGGGCCAGGTTGTCCGCCGCCGTCGCTGTGTCCTCCGTCGAGTCGGCCGATTCCTGGGTCCCGTCCCAGGCCCGGATCACGTAGTAGTACGGCGTGCCCGTCACCGCCGTGGTGTCGGCGTAGGTGGCGGTGACGTTGTCCGGGATCGTCCCCACCAGGGTGCCGTACGGCCCGCCGCTCGCCGTGCCCCGGTAGATCCGCTGCTCGCTTACGTCGGTGGAGGTCGAGGGCGTCCAGGTCAGCGTGATGCTGCCCCCCTGGTCCGCCGGGGTGTCCGCCGCCGCCAGTGCCGTGGGGGCGTTCGGGGCCAGGTTGTCCGCCGCCGTGGCCGTGTCCTCGTTCGAGTTGCCGGACTCGGTCGTGCCGTCCCAGGCCCGGATCACGTAGTAGTAGGGCGTCCCCGTCACCGCCGTGGTGTCGTCGTAGGTGGCGGTGACGTTGTCGGTGATCGTGGTGACCAGCGTGGTGTAGGGACCGCCGGAGACGGTGGCGCGGTAGATGCGCTGCTGGGTCACGTCGGCCGAGACGGACGGCGTCCAGGTGAGGGTGATGCTGCCGCCGTCGTCGGCAGCGGTGTCGGCGGCCACCAGGGTGGTGGGGGCGATCGGGGGCACGTTGTCCGCCGGGGCGGCGGCGGCGTATATGGAGTCGGCGCTCTCCGCGGTGCCGTCGAAGGCGCGCACCACGTAGTAGTAGGTGGTGCCGTTCACCAGGGCGGCGTCCGTGTCCTGGTAGGTGCTTGTGGTGTTGTTCAGGATGGTGGCCACCAGGTTGACGAACGAGCCGTCGGCGGTGGTTTCCCGGTAGATGCGCTGCTCGGTGACGCCGGCGGTGGGCGACACGGTCCACGACAGGTCCACGCTGCCGCCCTGGTCGGCGGGGGTGTCCACCGCCGCGAGGCCCGAGGGCGGCTGCGGGAAGGTGCCGGGCAGGCGCTGCCCGATCACGTCGGAGAAGCCCGTATCGCGGTCGTCGGTCCACAGCACCAGGAAGTCGGTCCCGTCGAAGGCGGCCGCCGGGTCCGTCTGGACGTCGGCCGTGACCGAGACCTCGATCCCGGCGGGGTCCAGCACCGTGCCGGCGGTGGGGTCGATCCGGGTCCCGAAGATGTCCGGCGCGCTGCTGCGCAGGGGGTCGGACCAGGTCACCAGGTAGTTGCCGGCGCCGAAGGCCGCGTGCACCTGCGCCTCGCTGCCGGCGGCGGCCGAGACGGCGATGTCGGACACGTCCAGGATCGCCGGGGTGGTGTCGATGCGGGCCGCGTACACGTCGGCGTCGCCGGTCAGGGTGCGGTCGTCGGTCCAGGCGACCAGGTAGCCGGTGCCGTCGGTGGCCGCCGCCACCGATCCCACCGCCACCGCCCCGGTGAGCGCCCCGTCCATGACCGTGAGGGGCGTGCCGTCCACGATTCCGGCCCCGTCCACGCGGGTGGCCACCACCGTGTCGGCCGTCTTCCACGTCACCAGGAAGAAGCCACCGGCGTAGGTCACCGAGGGGGCGGACTCGGCCGCTGCGGCCGCCGAGATCGTGAAGGGCGTTCCCGGCGTGAGGGTGGCGGCGTTCACGAGCACCCCGCCGATGTCCCCGGCCTGCTCCCAGGTCACCAGGTACTGGCTGCCGTCGGTCGCCACGGCGGGGGTCAGCTCGGTGGTGGTCGCCCCGTCCGCGGTCACGCTCTGGGGCGAGCCCACCGTGCCGTCGGTCTGCACCTGGGCCCCCACCAGGTCGCTGCCCTCGACCCACACCACGTAGAACTGCGTGCCGTCGTACACGACCGCCGGGTCGGTCTCGTCGCCCACGGCGCTGCGGACCACGATCTCGGGGGTCTGCACCACCCCCGCCGGGGTCACCCGGGCCGCCCGGATGTCCAGGTCGGTGCCCTGCTCCTGCCAGACGGCTAGGTACTCGGTGGCGCCGAACGCCAGGTCGGCCTGGCTCTCGGTCGCGGCGGCCGTGACGGCCACCGGCACCTCGCCGCCGATCAGCGGGTCGATCAGGATGGGGTAGGCGGCGGCCTTCAGCCAGCCGGCGGGCACGGTCACCGCCAGCGCGTAGCGGGTGCCGCCCGCGGGGGCCGGGGCGTCCGTCGCCACCACCGGGGGCACCACTAGGCGGCGCCCGGCCCGGTCGGTGACCACCGCCCGGCCGTAGGACGTGACGTAGCCGCCCGCCGCGTCGTAGAAGCCGATGGAGTGGCCCGGGCGGGAGCGGGCCACAAGGGGCGTCTCCACCCGGGTGGTGATCACCAGGTCACCGCCGCCTGAAGGCGCGGCATCGACCTCCCACAGCTGCTCAACCCCCCCGTCGCTGGCCACGAAGCGCTGCACCAGGCCCGGGGCCAGCGGATAGCGGGTCTCCCGGACCGACACGGACTCAGGGATCGGGTGTCCGGCGGCGGCGTCGAACAGGGGGGTACCGCCGGCGGTCACCCGCTCGGTGGTGATCTTTAGGGGGTAGGCGTGGTCATCGCGGCGGGCGAAGAACGTGAGGCCGTCGTCGCCGAAGCGGGCCTCGTAGGAGGCCCCGGCCACCGCGATCCCCGCGCCGGACGGCCGCCCGGACAGGGCCCAGACCCCGGCCCACACGGCGGCCGCGGCCACGAGCGCCAGGCCCAGGCACAACAGGGTCCTCTGTTTCCAAGCGTGTCGGAGGTGTTTGGCAGCCACGTCCGGCCTTCCCCGCAAGGACAGCTACATCCGGCGGAAGCTTTACGATCCGGGGCAGAAACTGCATTTTTCACGCCAATAGGCCGAACCGACTGAACTTGCTTGATTTATGTGCCCCGGGGCGCCGGACTTCGGGGGCCGGGCTGCGGCTTTTCCAGCACCCTTCCCAATTCTGGGCACTTTCTTTCCGACCGCCTGGGGCGGTTTTTCGCCCATGTGGGGCGCCCCATTCTCCCCCTTTCGGGGGACGGCGCCTCGGGGGCCGCCGCCCGTGCGCCCGGCGGGCTCGGTGGGGGCCGTGCCCCCTAGTAGTAGACGCGGATCATGGCCGAGACCTCGTAGCCGCGCAGGTCCAGGTTCACGTCCGTGGGGTTCTCCACGATCTCCACCGCGTCCCGGGGCTGGCTGATGGTGGCGGTCTGGACCTGGTCGCCCACCACCGGCAGTGCGTGGTTGGTGGGCAGGACGTTGTCCGGCAGGCTGTTGGTGGTCTCCGGCGGGATGGGGGGCAGCTCCGAGAAGCCGGAGGCGAAGTAGCGCGACACCCGGAAGCGGCTGAAGGCCCCGAAGATGTAATTGACGTGGAAGCCGAAGGAGATCTTGGGGGTGAGGAAGTACTCGCCGCCGACCCCGTAGCGGCTCGAGTAGGCGGTGCCGTGGACCTCGGTTGAGCTGATCGAGGCGAAGGACAGGTCCACGGGGTCGCCGGGGCCCGGCTGCACCTTGAGCAGGGCGTCCATGGTGAAATCCGCCACCGCCAGGCCCGCCAGGCCGATGTTGACGAAGATGCGGCCCTGGCCGGGGCGGTCGAACACGGAGTAGCGCCAGCCCACCCAGAACTGGTTCAGGTTCAGGTTGTAGCGGGCGGTCCGGGGCACGTCCACCGGCGGCAGGTTGGAGCGCAGCGCCATGGTGATCGTGTCGGAGGTGCTCGAGTTGCCCTCCCAGTTGAGGAGCATGAACACGAGCCCCACCCGCTCCCGCAGCTGCCACTGCAGCTCCACGCCATAGCTGGCCCGGCCCGACAGCTCGGGCACGGCCACGTCGCGGGTGGTGGCGGGCAGGTCCTGGTTGCGGGGGATCAGGAAGTTGGGATCCTGCAGCAGCACCAGGCCGGAGGTGGCGAGGGCCTCGTTGAGCTGGCGCAGGCGCGGGGTGTAGGTGCCGGCGGTGATCCCCACGCTCCAGCGGGTGGACGGGCCCTCCTCCTCGGGCACCGGCGGCGCCGCCGGGATGACGGGGGCGGCGGGCGGCGGCGCCTCCTCCTCCTGGGCCCGGGCGGGCGCCGCCGCCCCGAGCGGGGCCAGCACGGCCAGCGCCAGGAGGAGACCCGGCAGGAAGCCCGGCAAGCGGCCCGACAGGAGGGCCGGACGCCGGGCGGCGCCACGGTCCCGGCGCCTTGCCGCGCGGGCGCCCCGCGGCGCCGCGCCCCGGGCGCCCTCGGCACGGGGAGCCATGGACGCCCCTACCCGCCTCCGCCCCGGGCCCCTCCCGCCCCCGGCCGGAAGATGAACGCTGGCCGCAGCTTGAAGGCGATGGTCGGCAGGATCGTCAGCGCCCCCAGGCACCCGGTGAGCATGGCCAGCGGGATCAGCACCCCCTCCATGTGGCGGTAGTAGCCGGCGACCGACAGGGTGGCGCACCCGGCGCCGATGGCCAGGGCCACGAAGATCACCGCCTTGCCGGCCGTGAGGACGGTGTTCTCCACCGCCTCGGCCGGGTCCCCCGAGCGAGCGTACTCCTCGCGGCAGCGGAACAGGATGTAGATGGCGAAGTCGGCCCCGATGCCCACGGCCATGGCCGAGATGGTGGCCGTGCCGATCCCCAGGGTGATGCCGAAGGCCCCCATGATGCCGAAGTTGATCGTCACCGCCGCCGCCAGGGGCACCAGCACCAGCAGGCCCCCCAGCAGGGAGCGCAGCACCACGCACGAGATCAGGAAGGTGATCAGCGCGATCTGGACGATGTTGCGCAGCTTGCCGTCCACGATCGTGTCGTTCAGCGCCACGGTGACCGGCGAGCTGCCGGCCACGCCGGCGGTGATCCCCTCGGGGAAGCTGGAGGCCACGTAGTCGTCGGTGATGCCGATCAGCCGGTGCGCCAGGCGGGTGCTGTCGTCCTTGAGGAAGGCCCACAGCACGGCCTTCTGGTAGTCGTAGTCCACCAGGCGGCGGAAGTCGGCGGGGTTGCCGGAGATGGAGTACAGGAACAGGAAGTCCGAGACCTCGTCGCGCCGGTCGGGGACCCGGTCGAAGGCCGGGTCGTCGCCGTGGAACGACATGTTCATCTTCTTGACGTAGTCCACGTAGGACTGGGTCTTGCCCACCCCGTCCACCCCCTCGAAGCGGTGCTGGAGCTCCTCCACGGCCTTGAGCACCGCCGGGTCCTTGAGGTCTCCCGGCTCCTTGCCCTGCACCAGCACGTAGAACGTGGTGGTGCCGCCGAAGGCTTGGTTGATGGCGGACTCGTCCACCCGCAGCTGGGTGTCCTCGAAGAACTGGTTCTTCAGGCTGTTGTTCACCACCACCCGGCTGGAGAAGCCGATGGCCAGGACCAGCACCGCCAGCACGGCGAAGAGCGCCAGGCGCGGGCGCCGCCCCACGGCCTGGGCCGCCAGGGACCCGGCGATGCGGTCGGCCCACCCCTTGCGGGTCAGGCGCTCCAGGGCCGCGGCCGAGGGCGGCCGCAGCATGGAGCGGACCGCCGGGATGAAGGTCATCTCCAGGGTGAGGGCCGCCAGGATGCCGAAGGCCGTGAACAGGCCGAAGGACTGGAAGGTCTTCAGGTTGAACGTGATCAGGGAGGCGAAGCTGGCGGCCGCCACCAGGCCCGCCGTGATCATGACGGGGCCGATGCGGCTCGTCGCCTCCACCACGGCCAGGCGGTTGTCGCCCCCGCCGCGCACCAGCTCCTCGTAGTAGCGCTTGAGGATCTGGATCGAGTGGCCGCTGGCGATGGCCACGATCAGGATGGGGGTGAGGGTCTGGGTCCACGGGTCCAGGGGGATGCGGAACAGGGCCATGGCCCCCAGGGCCCACACCACCGACAGGGCGGCCGTCAAGAGCGGGATCGCCACGCCCTGGAGGCTGCGGAACGCCAGCAGCAACACCAGGATCACCACCCCCACCGCGATGGGGAAGACCACCTGGTTCATCAGCAGGGCGTCCTTCTCCAGGAACGCCAGGGCGATGGGCAGGCCCCCGAGGTGCACCTCGGTGTTGGCGTCGCGCTCGCGCGCCGCGATGGCCTCCAACTCGCCGTAGATCGTGGAGTCGGGCACATACCACTGGGCGGCCATCTGGTGCCAGTCGCCCGCCGGCGGGGCCTGGGGCGCGGCGGCGGGGGCCTCGCCGGTGGTGGTGCCGGCCTGCGGGTCGGCACCCCCCTGCTCCCACGGCTTGCCCCCCTGCTGGGCCCACCACTTCTCGACCTCCTCCTGGCTCCACTCCTGGGCGTAGGCCTGGGCGACCAGGTCCGGCAGGTCCCAGCCGGCGTCGGAGGACATCATCTTGTCCCACCAGTCGGACGACCCGCCGCCGCCCCGGAAGTCGGTGATGATGGCGGCGCTCTTGCCGTCCTTCGAAACCAGGGAGCCCACGTAGAGGTCGTTCATGAAGACGTTGGCGCGCAGCTCGGCCAGACCTTCGGGGGTGGTGGGCACGGTCTCCATCATGCGGCGGATGTCCAGGCCGTCGGCGGTGGACTTGATGTATTTGATCTTGCGGTCGGCGATGGAGACGACGTTCTCCTCGAGGATGCCGTTGACCTGCTTGACCGCCTCGGTGATGCGCTGGATCTTGGCCAGGGTGTCGGGGTTGAAGATGTCCCCCTCCTTGACCGTGACCCCGATGACCACCACCCGGCTGCCGCCGAAGTGCTCCTCGATCTGGTTGTTGAGCTGGACGTAGGGGTGGTCCTGGGGCAGGATCCGCTTGGGGTCCAGCACCATCTTCAGCTTGCCCACCTGGGAGCCGAACGCGACGGTGGCCAGCACCACCAGCAAGATGGTCAAGAGCGGCCACCGGATGACGGCCTCGACGTATCGCTTCACGTCACGCTCCTCTTCGCGGCCCGGCGGGGCCCGGTTGCCTCAAAATCGGTAGCTCACGGTGGCGGTGGCCCGGTCGTGGTCCTTGAGGTAGCCCACGAACCGGAAGTCCCGCACCGCCGTCGCGTCCGACGGGTCGCTGCCGCGCTGGCCGCCCAACAGGTCCACCCCCACCGACAGCTTGGTCCGGTCGGTCAGCCGCCAGTCCACACGCGGCCGGGCCACGTACTGGTGGCCGGCGTGAAAGTAAAGCACAAGCAGCTGGGCGTCCACCCGGTTGTGCAGGTAGCTCTCCCGCATCAACAGGCTCGCGGCCCGCTCGACCCGGTCCACCGGAATGTAGGGCTTCCAGCCGATGACCTGCTCCTGGAAGTACACGACCGACACATCCACCCCGGCCACGTTGGCGTCCACCCCGGCGCCCCAGTGGGCGATGTCGCGGGCGATCTCGTTGCCGCCAGACGGCAGGGCCCCGGTATCCGTTGCAAGGTGCTTGCCGTGATCGTAGGCCCCCTCGAAATTCAGCACCGCCGGCCCCACGCTCCGGGACGCGGTGAGCCCGAAGATGTGCAGGCGCTCATAGCGGGCGTCGAAGCTGGCCCCCGTCAGGGCCCCCGCCACCCCGAACACGGAGCGGAACGCCGCCGGAAAATCGTCCCAGGTGTAGAGATAACTGGCGGTCCAGGCGGTCTCCCCCCAGCGCCTCCCCAGAAGCAGGCCCAGCTCGGTGTTCTTCAGCGAAACCTTCGGCTTCCGGGTGTCCGGGGGGAGCTGGAACTCCTCCCACTCGCTCCCGGCCGGGGCGGGCTTGTGGAAGGTCATGTCCGGGATCACCAGCACCTGGGTCTGGCCCCAGGTGGGGTAGTAGCTGGCCCGCAGCATCCACAGGGGGATGTACCGGTCCTCCACATCGCGGAACAGAAATTCCCTGAAGTCCAGGGGATTGACCCGGTCCGTGATGCGGGTCCCCTCCAGGAGCCCCCAGCGCACGATCTGGCGCCCGACCCGCAGGTCCACCGCGTCGGTCAGGACGTCCAGGTAGAGCTCCTTGAGCTCGGCCCCGTGGAAGGCGTCCCGCACCGGGTCGCCGGGGGCCAGGTCGGGGTTGATGCGGTCGGGCTCGGAGAAGTCCAGGACCGGGTCGTACCAGGCCCGCCCGATGGCCGTCAGGCGCCCGGCCGTCCCCACGGGCGCCCCCGCCTCCAGCTGGATGAAGGCCAGCCCCTTGGTGAGGGCGGGCGCCGCCGCGTAGCGGTAGGCCAGCTCCTGCTGCAGCCGCCCGGTCAGCTCCACCTGGGCGCCGGCCCCTCCCGGGGCCCAGGCCGGAGCGCCCAGCGCCAGGGCGAGCCCCAGGGCCGCCCGGGTCCGGCGCCTCATCCGGGGGACGACGGGGCGCGGCCGCGGGACCCGCCGGGGGGCGTCGCGGGACCCGGAACCAGCAGGCCGCCTCTCCCCGCCCCCGGACGGCGCTAGCGGCCCCGGTAGCCGCGCTGCAGGGCCCGCTCGGAGAAGTCGCGGTCGTCCAGACCCACGTCCGTCTCCAGCTCGGTGATCGTGTAGATGGTTCGGTGGCCGGTCTGGACGTTGCGCACGTCCAGCTCCTTGTACACCCGCAGCTTGCCGTCCCGGATCCAGGTGATCTTCTGGGTCTTGAGCAGGTCCTGCTTGCGGTCGTAGTAGTCGATCCGCACGGTGGTGAAATCGTCCTGCTTCACCCACAGGCGCTTCTTGCCGTAGATGGACTCGGTGACGGGCACGTCCTCGATCACGTAGCAGGGGGCGCCGTCCACGGTCTCCTCGCCCACCAGGGTATGGGCGTCTTCGGACAGCAGGCGCTGGCCCATGTCGGCGAAGGTGAGGTCGGAGCCCATGAAGGCGTCGTCCTGGTCCCGCACGCTCACCTTGCGCACCTGGCGCAGGGAGGGCAGGTAGAGCCACAGCTCGTCCTTGCGGTTCGGGTTGGCCGTGTCCCAGATCAGGAAGCCGACCCCCTTGGAGTCGGGCGGGAACAGGGTGAAGAACACGGTCTTGGCGGCGTAGCCGTCCTTGCCGTGGTAGTCCTTCCAGAGCCGCTTGGTGACGATCTTGCGGGTGCTGCCGTCGGCGTTGATCAGCTCCAGGGTCACGGTGGAGCGCTGGTCCTTGCCCTGGAACAGCTCCTGGGACTTCTGGATGATCGCGTTGCCGTCCAGGGCCGCCCCGTGGGCCGGGGCCGCGAGGCCCAGCGCCAGGACCGCCGCCAGCGCGAACGTGCTCCGAACCGATCCGCTTCTAGTCACTTGCTCTCCCTCTAGGCCTTTCGTTTCCGTGTTTGCGGGGCGACGCCCCCGACCGCCGACTAGCGGGTCCCCAGGATGACGACGAAGGGGCTCTCCTCGGGCAGCTCCTGGTAGTGGACGTCCTTGAAGCCCACGTCCTCCATGAAGCCCATGATCTCCCGGCCGCAGTAGTTCTGCCCGCCGGGGGTGTGGATGAGCTGGTTGAGGCCGATCACGGCGGGCAGGCGCGGGCCGTTCTTGTCGTCGTCCAGCAGCTGCTCCTGCACGATCATCAGGCCGCCCTCGTTGAGGGCGGCGCGGGCCTTGGTGAGGATGGCCTTGAGGACCTCGGGCGATTCCTGGTTGAGCATGGAGCTCATCAGGGCGATATCGTAGTTCTCGCCGAAGGAGTCGTCGTCGAGGTAGTTGCCCACCTGGGTGGCGACCCGCTCCTGCATCTGGTAGTGGCCGATGATCTCGCGGGTGACCTCCAGGGTCTGGGGCAGGTCCAGCACGGTGCCGGTCAGGTCGGGGTTCTCCAGGCACATGTGCAGGGTGAAGGTGCCGGGCCCGCCGGCGATGTCCAGCATCCGGCGGCGCGCCTTGGCGTCCACCACCCGCGCCAGCAGCTGGGCCTGGGCCACGCCGCGCCAGTGCATGCCGTAGATGTAGGCCTTGGTGGCCTCCGGGCCGTGGTCGTGCTGCTTCTCGACCACCGGGGCGCCGGTGCGCACGGCCTCCTCCAGGCCGGTCCACGGGTCGTACCACTCGTCGAACATCCGCACGATGCCGCCCTGGTAGCGGGGCCGGCCCTCCACCAGGTGGGTGTCGGCCAGGGGGGTGTTGGAATAGTTGCCCTGCGCGTCGCGATGCAGCAGTCCGATGGAGCAGCAGGCGATGAGCAGCAGCTCCAGGCCCCGCTCGGCGGCGCCGGTGCGCTCGGCCAGCTCCCGGGCGGACAGGGGGCGCTCGTCGACCAGGGTGAAGAGGTTGAGGCGGTGCGCCGTGTGGATCACCCGCGAGTCCCAATAGGCGCTGGCGAGCTCCATCACCCGCATGGGGTTGGCTTCACCCGAGTACGTGGTCATCCGGAAACTCCTTGCAGCGTTGGACCCGCCCCGCACGGCCCCGGCGCCGTGGGCGTGCGGGGATGCGTCCCGCCCCGCCCGCCGGTCCCCCGGCCGGACGGCCGGGGGACCTTCGGACACAAAAAGGCGGCGGGTAGGTTAATGGGTTTGCGGACCCGAGTCAAAACGCCCGGGTACCCGCCCTGGGGCCCCGCCGGGGCCTCCGGAACGGGTTCCGGGACCTAATGCGCGTGGGCGTGCTCGTGCTCGTGGCCGTGCTCGTGCTCGCCGTGCCCGTGGGCGTGCTCCTCGTGCTCGTGCGTGTGGCCCGCCTCCTCGGCGAAGTAGGCCGCCTGCTCGGCGTCGAGGGCGTTGTTGAGCTGGATCAGCTCGGCGATGTTGCGCTTCAGGTCGCCCTTCAGGTGCTCCAGGGTGTGGACGATGGCCCCCACCATGGGGAACTCCTCGGAGCCGATGACCGCCAACTGGGCCTCGACCTTGGTGAGCAGGTCCATCTGCTGGGCGATATTGCCGCGCAGGTCGCCGTAGGCCTTCTCCTGGGCCGTACGCACGCCGTGCTTGTGGCTGTGATTACCGGTGGTGTCGCACATGAGTTTGTTCTCCGTTCTCCCGTTTGCTCGTCGGTTGGTTCGTCCGTTCGTCCGTCATCCGTGTCCCCGCCGGGGGCCGATTCCCTGCCCCCCGATTCCGGGCCGCCTTCCGCCCCATCCGCCCGCGTCCGACCCGGGGCCCGGCCCCTACAGGTCGCCCCCCTTCCAGCCGTCGCCATCGCCCGGGACCATGCCCAGGTACATCAGGTTCGCCTGCCGGCGGCCGTAATCCACCCGTGCGGCCGAGCCGGTGGCGATGTGGAAGCGCCGGTACTCCGCCAGGGGCGTCTGCAGCGCCTCGCACAGGGCCGCCCGGATGACCCCCACGTGGGTGACCACCAGGGCCTTGCGCCCCGCGTGCCGCTCCCGCACCTCGGCCAGCACCTCGGCGACGCGCCTGGCCAGGTCCCGGATGTTCTCCCCGTCGGCGGGGGCGAAGCCGATGGGGTCGCCCTTCCAGGCGTCGAACTCGGCCGGGTACTGGTCCCGGATCGCGTCGAAGTCCATGCCCTCCCAGATCCCGAAGTGCCGCTCCTCCAGCCGTCCGTCCTCCCGCAGCTCCAGGCCCAGGGCCTGGGCCATGGGCTCCGCGGTCTCGCGGGTCCGGCGGGTGGGGCTCACGTACAGGGCCTCCACCTGCTCCCGCTTGATCCACTCCCCCAGCCGGGCCGCCTGGCGCCGCCCGTCCGGGGTCAGCCCGGGATCGTCGGCCCGCGCGTAGATGCGGTCCTCCGGGTAGTCCGGGTCGCCGTGGCGCACGAACAGCAGCGTGGTATGGGCCTCCTTCTCCCGCACGCCGGGCCTTCAGGCCGGGATCTGCACCCGGTCCTGGACCACGTCGTAGTAGCCGCCCTCGGCGCAGTGGACGCACAGGTTCTGGCCTTCCACCAGGCGCTCCCGGTGGTCGGAGATCCACTCGCCGCACCGATCGCACTTGAGCCGCACCTTGGCGTGGCCCGGCATGTCGTCGGTGTCGAAGTCGACCTTCACCTCCTGGGCGTAGAACAGCTCCTTTAAGGGCATGCGCTTGTAGCCCTCGATGGTGCGCTCCTTCTTCTCGCCCTCGGCGGGCTTGTAGCGCTCCACCGCCTCCCGGGTCTCCTCCGGGCAGACGATGCGCACGGCCTTGCCGGTCTTGAGGTTCACGAAGGTGGCGGCCACCTTGCCGTAGTCCTTGAGCTTCAGGGCCCGGGCCGAGACCCGACAGCCGGTGACGTGCTGGATGGCGTCCACCGAGCAGCGGTCGTTCTCCGCCACGGCCATGATGTCCTTGCGCTGGGTGCCCTTGGGATCGGTGATGCCGATCATCTTCAGCCCCAGCATGGCCATGCGCACGCCGATCACGGTGCCGCCGCACGGCTTGCCGTGGAACGCGAACGCCTTGTCGAGGACGTGGTCCAGCTCCGCCCGTTCGAACTTGTTCATCGGTCCTATCGATCCATCCGGCCCCCTTTGGGGACCGCTCGTGCTCGTTGTTTCAGCCCCGGGCCCCCGTAGGGCCCGGAGATCGGAGGAGCACCCGCAGGTCAGCTACGGGTGCTCCTCCACCCACACCTCGCCCTCCGGGGTGAATTCCTTCTTCCAGATCGGGGTGATCCGCTTGAGCTCGTCGATGCACCAGCGGCACGCCTCGAACGCCTCCGGACGGTGGGCCGAGGCCGCGGTGATGAGGACGATGTCCTCGCCCAGGGCGATGTCGCCGAAGCGGTGCACGATGCCGCACTCGATCAGGTTGTAGTCGCGGATGGCCTGCTCGCGGATCTGCCGCAGGCGCTTCTCGGCCATGCCGGCGTAGTACTCGAAGGTCAGGCCCTCGATGTCCTTGCCCTTGGAGTGGTCGCGCCCGATGCCCAGGAAGGTCACCACGGCGCCGATTCCGGTGGAGGCCTTCTTGACCAGCTCGATCTCCTCGTTGACGTCGAACGGCCCCTCCTGCACCCGCACCAGGGCCTCCACGTCCACGGACTCGGCCCCGCCGGCGAAGGGGGGCAGCACCGCCAGCTCATCGCCGTCGGACACCTTCATGCCGTCCTCGGCGGTCTCCTGGTTGAGGGACAGCATGACCTTGCGCTCGGAGATGAGCTTGCCGACCTCGGGGTGGCTGGCCGAGATCTCGGCCACCACGTCCTTGACCGTGCCGCCGCCGGGGACCTCGAGCTTGAGCTCGTCGGTTCCGGCCATCTTCCTCAGTACAGCGAACAGCTTAACGGTGATCATCCACCCGTACTCCTTGACTGGTTTGGCTCCCTTCCGGCTCCGATCCGGAGTCCTGTGACTTGGGGCCCCTTCACGCCCGGCTGCGCATGAAGGTGAAGTTGGCCCACGCGAAGGTGACGGCGGCGAACGCCAGCACCACCGCGAAACCCTGGCCGTAGACGGCCCAGTCGCCCTTGCCCACCAGCATGGTGCGGGCGGCCTCCACGGCGTAGTTGATGGGATTGACCACGGCGCACCACTGGATCCACTCGGGCATGTACTTCACCGGCATCATGGCGCTGGAGAAGAACATCAGCGGCAGGGTCAGGAAGTTGCCCACCACCACCAGGGGCTCCTCCCGCCGCAGCACGATGGCGATGCCGTTGGACAGGGCGGCGAACCCGATCCCCAGCGTCCACACCGCCACCAGGCCCGCCACCAGCTGCGCGGGGCTCACGTTCAGGTCCAGCCCCATCACGAAGGCCACCGCCAGCAGCACCACGCACTGGATCATGACCGTGGCCGCCGAGTGCAGCACCCGGGAGAACAGCACCGACCCCCGGTGGATGGGGGTGACCATCATCTTGTCCACCATCCCGAAGTTGATCTCGCGCAGCAGGCTCACCCCGGCCCACGCCGAGCCGAACAGGACGGTCATCACCATCACGCCCGGCAGGAAGAAGTTGGCGTAGCTCGTCGTGGGCCACCCCTGCAGCTCGGCCATCCCCGAGAACAGGTCGCTGAAGATCAGCAGCCAGATCAGGGGCTGGGCCAGACCGAACAGCGTCCACATGGGCATGCGCCACGTGATCCGCATGTACTTGGCGAACAGGTGATAGGTATCGGCCGCGAACACTGCGTGTCCCTACTTGGAGCCCTTGGAGGCGCCCGTTTCCTTGAGCCACTTGGCCATGGCCTCCGGGTCCTTGGGGGTGCCGTCGGCGTTGACCCACTCGTTGCCGGCCCAGCCGCCCGGCTGCGCCTTGCCCTTGGGCGCCTCGTCGTCCCGCTTCTCCTCGCTCACGGCTTCCTCCTTCGGCGTCTCGCCGCCGTCCGCCGCCTCGCCCCCGGCCCAGGCCGCGAAAGCCTCCGGGTCCTTGGGGGTGCCGTCGGCGTTGACCCATTCGTTGCCGGCCCACCCCGCGTCCTGGCCCGAGGACGCCTTCCGCGGGGCGTCGGGGGCGGTTTCCGGGGCGGTGTCCGGCTCCTCGGCCGCCTGCTCCCGGGTCCAGGCCTCGAAGGCCTCCTTGTCCTTGGGGGAGCCGTCGGCGTCGACCCACTTGTTGCCCTTCCACTCCTCGCCGCCCTGCTGGTCCCAGTTGTCGCCGGCCCACTGGGCCCACCAGGGGCGGACCTTCTCCTCCACCTTGTCCATGGAGCGGCCGGTGAACTTGATGAACACGTCGTCCAGGGTGGGGCGCGCCAGGGTTACGGACTTGACCCGGATGCCGTCCTTCGCCAGCACGGCGAACAGGTCGGCCACGGTCTCGCCGCCGTTGTCCACGTAAACCCGAACCCCCTCCTCCTCCTCCAGAACCTCCTTGGCGAAGGGGGCGGCCCCGATCAGGGCGTGGGCCCGGGATCGGGCCTTCTCGTCCTCGATGGCCACGGCGATCGAGTCGCCCTTGAGCATGTCCTTCAGCTCGCCCGGGGTGCCCACGGCCTGGAGCACGCCCCGGTCGATGATTCCGACCCGGTGGGCCAGCCTGTCGGCCTCGTCCAGGTAGTGGGTGGTGAGGAACACCGTCACCCCCAAGTCGGCGTTGAGCTTGCGGACGTAGTCCCAGAGGTCGATGCGGCTCTGGGCGTCCAGCCCCAGGGTGGGCTCGTCGAGGAACAGCACCTTGGGCTCGTGCAGCAGGGAGGTGGCGATGTCCAGCTTGCGCTGCATGCCGCCGGAGTAGCTGGCGGCCATCTGGTCGGCCACCTCGGTCAGGCCGAAGTAGGCCAGCATCTCGTCCACCCGGCGCGCCAGGGCGTCGCCCTTGAGGTGGTAGAGGTGGCCGATGAGGGTCAGGTTCTCCCGCCCCGTCATGAAGTAGTCGATGCCGGTGCTCTGGGCCACGTAGCCGATACGCTCACGCACCTGGCGCGATTCCCGGACCACGTCGTGCCCGGCCACCCGGGCGGTGCCGGCGGTGGGGGCCATGAGCGTGGTGAGGATCTTGGCGGTGGTGCTCTTGCCGGCGCCGTTGGGGCCCAGGAAGGCGAACACCTCCCCGGCGGCCACCTGGAAGGAGACCCCGTCCACGGAGCGCTTGCCGCCGCGGTAGACCTTGACCAGTCCGTCGACCTGGATCACGGCCGCCTCCCGGTCCCCGATGCCCCGTACCGGCCCATCACTCAGCCCTCGTGCATGGCCTCGATGTGGGGGTTGCTGAAGTCGCCGGACTTGCCGCCCTCCTTGGAGAGCAGCCCCACGTTGACGAAGTACATGCCCTTGTCGATGGCCTTGCACATGTCGTAGATGGTCAAGAGGGTCACCGACACGGCGGTGAGGGCCTCCATCTCCACCCCGGTCTGGCCCCGCACGGCCACCGTGGCGGTGGCGGTGATGGCGCAGTAGCCGTCGGCGTCGGGGGTGCTGTCCTCGCGGAAGGCGATGTCCACCTTGGTCAGCAGCAGGGGGTGGCACATGGGGATCAGGCTCCAGGTCTGCTTGGCCCCCATGATGCCGGCCACCTGGGCCACCGACAGCACGTCGCCCTTGGCGATCTTGCCGCTCTGGATGCGCTCGAAGGTGGCGGGCAGGACCTTGATCGTCCCCGCCGCCACCGCCACGCGGCTGGTGTCGTCCTTGCCGCTCACATCCACCATGTGGGCGCGCCCGGACTCGTTGAAATGCGTCAAATCCTGAACCACACCGAACCTCCGTTCATGCGCCCGTTCACGCCCTCGCCCACACCCCGCACACGGTGAGGGTCCGGTGCCGGACGGGCCCGCGGGAAAGCGGCTCCGTGCCGGCGGCACCGCCGGAAAACCCGCAGCCGGCGGGCCCCGGGACCGAGCGTGCTACGATTTTGGAGAAGCGTAACGGTGGCGCCATTGCCTTGTCAAGAAAAGGATATCCCGCTTCCGGGCCCGGCGCGGCCGGGGCTCCGGGCCGGAATCAAGTTACAAGTCCCGTGCCACCCCGGCCGGGACGCCGGGCCCCCGCGCCGGGCACCGGCCCCGTGCCCTGCGGGGCTCGCGTGCCGGGCCCCGGCCGGGCGGGGGCTTGCCGGATATCGGAAAAAGGTTCCCCAGAAAGCCACCCGGAACGCCCCGCGAGGGGCCCGGGCGGCGCCGCTTTTTCCTTGACCCGTTCGGGGACGGCCTTATAATAGCAGGCTTCCTCCGGACCGGGCGCCCGGCGCGCCCGCACCGACCCAGACGCCGTGTCCGGCGGCGCGTGAGAGCTGTCCGATGAAGACCCGATCCTTCCGCAAGGCGGACCAGACCCCGGCGTGGCACCTGGTGGATGCCGCCGACCAGACCCTGGGGCGGCTGGCCTCCCAGGTGGCCGCGGTGCTGCGCGGCAAGCACAAGCCCACCTTCACGCCCCACGAGGACCTGGGGGACCACGTGGTGGTGGTCAACGCCGAGCGCGTCCGCCTGACCGGCAACAAGCTCAAGGACAAGGTCTACCGGCACCACACCGGCTACATCGGCGGCCTCAAGGAGATCACCGCCGAGAAGCTGCTGCAGAAGGACCCCACCCGGCTGATCACCCACGCCGTGGAGGGCATGCTGCCGAAAAACCGTCTGGGGCGGGCCATGAGCCGCAAGCTCAAGGTCTACGCCGGCGAAGCCCACCCCCACGCGGCCCAGAAGCCCGAGCCCCTGGCCCTGTCCCGCTGAAGGCCCGGTGATCCGTCCCCACTTCCGATTTGACGTAAGGTTCGCCTCCCGATGAGCACCCAGTACACCGCCACCGGACGCCGCAAGACGGCCGTCGCCCGGGTCCGCCTGACCGCGGGCACCGGCAAGGTCACGATCAACCGGCGCGAGATCGACGCCTACCTGATGCGCGACACCCTGGTCCGCACGGTGCGCCAGCCCCTCGAGCTGCTGGAGCAGACCGACCGGTTCGACGTACAGGTGAACGTGCGGGGCGGCGGACTGGCGGGTCAGGCGGGCGCCATCCGCCACGGCGTGACCCGGGCCCTGATCCAGGCCGACGAGGCGTTCCGCACCCCGCTCAAGCGGGCCGGCTACGTCACCCGCGACCCCCGCGCCGTGGAGCGCAAGAAGGCCGGCCAGCCGGGCGCCCGCAAGAAGTTCCAGTTCTCCAAGCGCTGACGGCGACCCCCGGACCGTTGTTCGACGGGGAAGAGGTCGCCGGCCTCTTCCCCGTTTTTTTTGCCAGATCCGATACCATGGAATCGGGATGAAGCCGAACGCCAAGGCACGCGTCGCGGTCCTGGGCGCCACCGGGTACGTCGGGGGGGAGCTGCTCCGGCTCCTGGCGGGGCACGACGGAGTGACTCTCACGGCCGCCACCTCGGTGCAGCACGTGGGGCGCAGAGTGGGGGACGTGTTCCCGGCTCTCGCCGCCGCGGGGGACCTCCCCCTCACCGCCCTGGACCCCGCCGCCGTCGCGGAGGCCGCCGACGTGGTGCTCTCCGCCCTGCCCCACGCCCGCTCCGCCGCCGTGGTGGCCGAGATCTTGGCCGCCGGGCGGCCCGTGCTGGACCTGAGCGCCGACCACCGCCTGCCGGACACCGACCTCTACGCCCGCGTCTACGGCGTACCGCACCCCCACCCGGAGCGGGCGCAGGAGGCGGTCTACGGCCTGGTGGAGTTCCACCGCGAGGCCATCGCCAAGGCGCGCCTGGTGGGGGTGCCGGGCTGCTACCCCACCGCCACCCTGCTGGCCCTGGTGCCCCTCCTCACGGGCGGCTTCGCCGACCCGGCGGCGGGGGTGGTGGTGGACGCCAAGTCCGGGGTCTCCGGGGCCGGCCGCGAGGCCCGCACCGAGAGCCTGTTCTGCGAGGTGGCCCCCGGGGTCCGGCCCTACGGCGTCGGCACCCACCGTCACCAGGCCGAGATGGCCTTCCACGCCGGGATCCTGGGCGGCGCGCCCGTGGACGTGCTGTTCACCCCCCAGGTGGTGCCCATGGGGCGGGGCATCCTGTCCGCGGTCTACGCCCGCCCGCCCGCCGGGACGCGGCCCGACGTCGAGGCGGTCCGGGCCCACTTCGCCGCCACCTACGCCGGGTCCCCGTTCGTGGAGGTGCTCCCCGCCGGGGTCTGGCCCGAGACCCGCTGGGTGGCGGGCACCAACCGGGCCCTGATCGCCGTGACCACGGCCCCCGGCGGCGGCCACGTGGCCGCCCTGTGCGCCATCGACAACCTGGTCAAGGGCGCCGCCGGGCAGGCGATCCAGTGCCTCAACCTGATGCTGGGGCTGGACGAGGCCACGGGGCTGCCCCGGGTGGGGAGCGTGGCATGATCCCGCCCCGGGGTGCGGCGCCCCTGCCGGTGCCCGGCTTCACCGCCGCCGGCATCCCCGCCGGCATCAAGAAGCGCGGCGGGCCCGACCTGATGGTCCTGGCCTCGGAGACCCCGGCGACGGTGGCCGGCGTGTTCACCCGCAACGTGGTGCAGGCCGCCCCGGTGACTCTGTCGCGCCGGGTCGTGGCGGGGGGCGTGTGCCGGGGCGTGGTGGCCAACAGCGGCAACGCCAACGCCTGCACCGGCCCCGCCGGAGCGGCGGACGCGGCCCGCATGGCCGAGGCCTGCGGCAAGGCCCTGGGAGCGCCGCCGGAGACCGTGGCGGTGTGCTCCACCGGGGTCATCGGCCAGACCCTGCCCATGGGCCGGGTGGAGTCCGGCATCCCCCGCGCCGTGGCGGCCCTGCGCCCGGACGGCTGGCGGGACGCCGCCGAGGCAATCCGCACCACGGACACCGTGGCCAAGCACCACGCCGGCACCGTCCGCGCCGGCGACCGCACCGTCACCGTCACCGGCATCGCCAAGGGGTCCGGCATGATCCACCCGGACATGGCCACGATGCTGGCCTTCCTGGCCACCGACGCCCCGGTGGCGGCGGGGCCCCTCCAGGCCCTGCTGGCCGGGGCCACCGAGGCCACCTTCAACCGCATTACCGTGGACGGCGACACCTCCACCAACGACTGCGTGCTGCTCCTGGCCGGGGGTGCCGCCGGGGGCCCCTCCCTGGCCCCCGGCGTGCCGGGCTGGGACGCGTTCGCCCGCCTGGTGGGCGAGGTGTGCGACGCCCTGGCCCAGGCGATCGTGGCCGACGGCGAGGGGGCCAGCCGCCTGGTCACGGTGATCGTGCGGGGCCTGCCCGGCGAGGCCGACGCCCTGCGGGTGGCCCGCCAGGTGGCCACCTCGTCCCTGGTGAAGACCGCCCTGTTCGGGGCCGACCCCAACTGGGGCCGCCTGCTGGCCGCGGCGGGCCAGGCCGGTGTGCCGTTCGACCCGGACGCCGCCACGGTGCGCGTCGGCGACGTCGCCCTGGTGCGGGGCGGCGCCCACCTGGGGGCCGAGGCCGAGGCCGCCGCCGCCAAGGTCATGGCCACGGCGGCCTACCCGATCACCCTGGAGCTGGGGGACGGCCCCGGCGCCGCCGCCGTGCGCACCTGCGACCTCTCCTACGACTACGTCCGCATCAACGCGGACTACCGGACCTGACCCCCACGAAAGCGGGATTCCTGCATCCACGCACCCGCGCCCGCCCGCCGTGGCCCGGCGCTTGCGCCCTTCGGACGCGAGAGCGGCGGGCGACGGTCCCCGGGCGTGTGCCCGGGAGGCCGCGGGACCGCCCGCCCCAAGGGAGACGCGCAGGCTGATGCACGCATCCGGGCCGCAGCGGGTGGCCACCCTGATCCTCCTCCTCCTGGCTGCGGCGTGCGGCCGGGGGGAAACCGATTTCCCGATCCGGGTCAACGAGACCCTATCCTCGCCCCCCGGCCTGCCCGGCCCCGCCGGCGATCCGGGGGTCGCCCTGGCGGCCCCCGTCGACGGAGCCGTGAACGTCCCCGTGGACGCCCCGGTGCGGCTGGTCTTCGCGGCGGTGCCGGACCCCCTGGAAGGAATCGGGCTAGACGGGATCGGGCTGCGGGGCCCGGCGGGGCCCGTGCCCGCCACCGTCGCCGCCGGCGCCGCCGAGGGCGAGGTGGTCCTGACCCCGAAGGCGCCCCTGGCCCCCGGCACGACGTACCTGGTGGTGGTGGCGGCCGGGACCCCCGGGGCCGAAGGGGCCATGCTGGGGACGAGCCGGGCGTGGGAGTTCACCACGGCCGCGGCCCCCGGCCCGCCCCTGGTGGCGCCCCTGCCCCCCAGCGGCGGCGGCGGCGTCTGGTCCGGCGGGGCCTGGGTGGACCCCCTGGGGACCCCCGTGGCGGTGGCCCTGGAGACCGTGGGCGTCCCCCGCGCCGCGCGCTGGTCCGTGAGCGGCCCCACCGCCCTCTACGCCGCCGCGGCCCCCCTGGCGGCGGACACGGTGCACCGCCTGCGCGTCACCGCGACCGACCCCATGGGCGGGCCCCTCGCCGAGCTGGAGCTGCCCTTCGCAGTGGGGTGGGCCGACGTGACCCCCACAGGCCTCACGGCGCCCCTCAGGGACGTGGCCCTGCTCACCGGGGCGCGGGCCGTGGCCGCCGGGGCGGGCGGGACGCTGCGGGCCACCTTCGACGGGGGCCTCTCGTGGCAGGCGCTGGACAGCGGCACGGCCGAGGACCTCAACGCCCTCCACTTCGTCACCCCGGACGCCGGCTGGGCGGTGGGCACGGGCGGCACCCTGCTGCGCACCACGGACGGCGCCACCTGGGGGCCTGTGGCGTCCCCCACCGGCGCGGAGCTCCTGGACGTGACGTTCTTCGGGGCGAAGCGGGGCATCGCCGTGGGTGGAGGCGGCACGATCCTCGTGACGGCCGACGGCGGCGGCGCCTGGACGCCCGTCGCCGCCCCCACCTCCGACCGCCTCAACCACGTGGCCTGCGTCTCTGAGCGCATCTGCCGGGCGGTGGGCGACCGGGGCACGATCCTGGTGACGGGCGACGGCGGCGCCACCTGGGCGCGGGAGGCGGCAGGGACCGGCGCCGACCTGCTCGCGGTGGCCGAGACCCCGGAAGGCTACCGGTGGATCGTGGGCGAGGGCGGCGTCGTGCTCGTGGCGGGGGGCGGCTCGGCCGCCTGGGTGGTGCGCGGCGCCACCGGCCAGCCGGCCCTGGAGGACCTGGTGTTCACCGACGCCGACGCGGGGTGGGCGGTGGGGGACGGCAGCTTCCTGATCCACACCGAGGACGGCGGGCGCTCGTGGCAGGTGCAGTTCCTCCCGGCGCCGGCCCGCCTGCGGGCCGTGGCGGCCCGCGGCGACCACCGCCTCATCGCCGTGGGGGAGGACCCCGGCGGGGCGCCCCTCGTGCTGGCGACGGATACGGGCGGCGCGCGCTAGGGGGGCGTTACGCCCGGTCCCCGGCGCGCACCCCGAAGGCGCGCGCCAGCACGTTCAGGCCGGTGCGCAGCTCGGCGACGGCGGCGGAGGCCAACTCCGGGTCGGCCACGCGCCCCCCCAGGTCGCGGCAGCGGCCCCGGAAGGCGTCGCACAGGGCGGCCCGCTCCACGTCCTTCAGCAGGGCCCGGGTGATGCCCGGCAGGGTTTCGCCGCCCCCCACTCCGGGGGCGGCGCCCCGGGTGGTCCAGCGCAGGTAGCGGCGCAGGTGCCGCACCTCGGCCGCCAGGGCCGCAAGCGCGTCCCGCAGCGGGGTCGCGAGGCCCGGCGGCGCCGCGCAGGCGGCGAGGGCCTGGTCGGCCTCCGCGAGCATGGTGTCCAGGTAATTGGCCATCCCGTCCGGCGACGCGATGCCCCGGGCGTCGCGCCGGGCCGAGATGGCGGTCAGCGTCTGCTGCGGCCTGGGCATTTGAGGCACCCTCCATCGGCACGGGGCCCCCCGACCCCGGACCCCCTTATCGGCCGGCCTCACGCCCTCCTGAAACGGTGGTACGCTATCGCCCCATGACGGCCCCCGGCGCACCCCCGAACGCCGGGCCGGGCCCAGGTCCGGCCCCACGCCCGGCCCCCGATCCCGCCCCCGCCCTGGCCGCCCTGGCGGCGGCGCGGGACGAGACCCTGGCCGCCCTCCAGGCCCTGGTCCGCATCCCGGGCGTGAGCGCCGACGGCTTTCCGCCGGAGCCCCTGGAGGCGTCGGCCCGGGCGGTGGCCGACCTGCTGGCGGAGTGGGGCCTGGAGGGGGCCGAGGTGGTGTCCCACCCGGGTGCGCCGCCCTTCGTGCTGGCGGAGTGGCGCCGGGCCCCCGGCGCCCCCACCGTGCTGGTGTACGGCCACCACGACGTGCAGCCTCCCGGCGACCCGGACCGCTGGGACAGCCCACCGTGGGAGCCCGAGGTGCGCGGCGGGCGCCTGTACGGCCGGGGCGCCGTGGACGACAAGGCCGGCGTCCTGTGCCACGCGGCCGCCTTGAGGGCCTGGCTGGCGGCGGGTGGCCTGCCGGTCAACGTCAAGGTGCTGGTGGAGGGGGAGGAGGAGGTGGGCTCGCCCCACCTGGCCGCGTTCCTCACCCGGCACCGGGAGCGCCTGGCGGCCGACTGCCTGGTCCTGACCGACACCTGCAACCTGGACGAGGGCGTCCCCTCCCTCACCGTCAGCCTGCGGGGCCTGGTCTCCGCCGACGTGACCGTGGCGGCCCTGGAGGGGCCGCTCCACAGCGGCATCTGGGGCGGCCCGGTGCCCGACCCGGCGCAGGCCCTGGCCCGGCTGCTGGCGCGCCTGTCGGACGACCGGGGGCGGGTGGCGGTGCCCGGCATCGCCCAGTCGCCCCCGGCGGGCGCCCCCCACGCCGGCCTGCCGTTCGACCCCGAGCGCTTCCGCGCCCAGGGCGGGCTGCTGGAGGGGGTGTCCCTGCTCACCGGGGACGGCGGCGCCACCTACGCGTCCAACTGGGACGCCCCCGTCGTGACCGTGACCGCCCTCCAGGGCGGCACGTGGGAGGCGGCGGCCAACCAGATCCTGCCGTGGGCCCGGGCGCGGGTCACGGTGCGCCTGGCGCCGGAGCAGGACGCGGACGCCTGCCTGTC
>Ga0210124_1000386_pt1 | contig 22920 bp, 21 predicted proteins | sample Muzzi_PWC_D2_FD_185554 | JGI IMG/M metagenome (GOLD analysis project Ga0210124, IMG submission 185554) | Wetland microbial communities from San Francisco Bay, California, USA, that impact long-term carbon sequestration - Muzzi_PWC_D2 (SPAdes) | ecosystem: Environmental > Aquatic > Marine >... | reverse complement strand
TCCATTGCAAATCAACTCGGCCATCAATTGTCCGGCGGCAGGCGCCTGGATAATACCTACTCCGCCCCAACCGACATTGAGCAGGAAGCCGTCTATGCCTTGAGTCGCCCCAAAAATCGGGCGGCCACCCCCCTCGGGGGGTCAGGTGCGCAGCAGCTCGTTGATGGCGGTCTTGGCGCGCGTGCGGGCGTCCACCTGCTTGACGATCACGGCGCAGTACAGGCCCGGGCCGCCGTCCTTCGCCGGCAGGGTGCCGGGCACCACGACGGCGTAGGGCGGCACCCGCCCCTGGGTGACCTCGCCCGTCTCCCGATCGACGATCTTGGTGGAGGCCCCCAGGTACACCCCCATGGAGATCACCGCCCCCTCCCCCACGATCACCCCCTCCGCGATCTCGGCGCGGGCCCCGATGAAGCAGCCGTCCTCGATGATCACCGGGTTGGCCTGGAGGGGCTCGAGCACCCCGCCGATGCCGGCGCCGCCGGACAGGTGCACGCGCTTGCCGATCTGGGCGCAGGAGCCCACGGTGGCCCAGGTGTCCACCAGCGTCCCCTCGTCCACGTAGGCGCCGATGTTCACGTAGCCGGGCATGAGCACGCACGACGGACCGATGTAGGCCCCCTTGCGCACCGTGGCCGGCGGCACCACCCGCACGCCGTCGCGCTTGAAGTCGTCCGCCGTGTAGCCGGCGTACTTGAGGGGCACCTTGTCGTAGCCGCCCTGCATGGGGGCGTTGTCGTGGAGCCGGAAGTAGAGCAGCACGGCCTTCTTCAGCCAGGCGTGAACCCGCCAGGCGCCGCCCTCGTTGGAGGCCACGCGGGCCTCGCCCCGGTCCAGCAGCTCGATGGCGGCGAGCACCGCCCGCTCCACCTCGGCGGGCCCGCGGCCCGGCCCCAGGTCGTCCCGCGCGTCCCACGCCTGCTCGATCACCCGCTCGATGTCGTCCACGTTCCGGCTCCCTCTCCTTACTGGCTGGGCGGCGGCGTGGCCGCCAGCAGGTCACGGATGCGCGTGGCGGCGGCCACGCAACGCTCCCGGGTGTCCACCAGGGCCATGCGCACGTGGGCGGCCCCCGGGTTGGCGCCGTCCACCTCCCGCGCTAGGTAGGCCCCCGGCAGCACCGTCACGGCGCACTCGGCGAACAGGCGCCTGGCGAACGCCTCGCCCCCGCCCGGCACCTCGGGCCACAGGTAAAACCCGGCGTCCGGCTCCTTCACCGGAAGCACCGGGGCCAGCACCTCCCGCGCGGCCGCGAGCTTTTCCCGGTAGGCGGCCCGGTTCGCGGCCACGTGGGCCTCATCGTCCCACACGGCGGCCGCGGCCCGCTGGATGGGGAGCGGCACCGCGCACCCGGTGTAGGTGCGCAGCTTGAGGTAGGCCGCCAGGATGCGGGCGTCCCCCGCCACGAAGCCGCAGCGCGCCCCGGGCAGGTTGGAGCGCTTGGACAGGGAATGGAACACGAGGCAGCGGTCGAAGCCCCCGCCCGTCCGGGCCGCCACCTCCAGCAGCCCGGCCGGCGGACGGTTCTCGTCCGGGTAGATCTCCGCGTAGCACTCGTCGGCCACCACCACGAAGTCGTGCGCCCTGGCCAGGCGCACGACGGCCTCCAGGTAGTCCGGCGGCGCCACCGCCCCGGTGGGGTTGCCGGGGCTGCACAGGTAGAGCAGGGAGGTGCGCGCCAGCACGTCTTCCGGCAGCCCGGCGTAGTCCGGCAGGTAGCCGTTCTCCGCCACGGCGGGCACGTAACGGGGCGTGGCCCCGGCCCACAGGGCGGCGCCCTCGTAGATCTGGTAGAAGGGATTGGGCAGCAATACGAGGTCCCGCCTCGGGCGGCCCACCACCGCCTGGGCGATGGAGAACAGGGCCTCGCGGGTGCCGGCGCAGGGGATCACCTCCCGCTCCGGGTCCACCTTGGGGAGCCCGTAGCGCCGCTCCAGCCAGCGGGCGGCCGCCTGCCGCAGCAGGGGGTCGCCCGGGGTGGTGGGGTAGCGGGCGAAGGCCGCCCCCTCCCGGGCCAGGGCCTCCAGGAAGAAGGCCGGCGGGTCGTGGCGCGGCTCCCCCATCCCCATGGAGATCACCTCCAGCCCCGGCGCGGGCACGAGGTCCCCCAGCAGGCCCCGCAGCCGCTCGAAGGGATAGGGCGGCAACTGCTCCAGGCGGGGGTTCATCGACCGGCTCTCGGGGGGCTCGGGGGGCGGCCCGGCGTCAGGGCTCGGGCCGGGCGGAGGCGAACTGGGCGTCGATGTTGTCCAGCAGCTCCCGGGTGCGGTGGTCCAGGTCGGCCTCGCGGGCGTCGCTGCGGGTGCGCAGCTCGAACAGCTCGTGGGCGATGTTCATGGCGGCCAGCATGGCCACCTGGGGCATGGGGGTCAGGGGCGAGGCCTTGGCCAGGCGCTCCATGTGGGCGGTGACGTAGGCCGCCAGGCCCTGCACGTAATCCTCGTTGTCGGCGCCCGTGATGGTCAGCGTCTGGCCGAAGACGGTGACCCGGGTGGTGGGGGGACGGGGTTCCGGCGCCTGGGGCACGGCCCTACAGCCCCGGCAGCACCGGGTTGTCCGCGCGGTGCGCCCCGGCCGCCGCCTCGCGGCCCTCGCCGGCTCCGTTGCCCTCGTCCGTGTCCGCGGCGGGGGGGCGTTCCATGCCGGCCAGCTCGCCCAGCAGGTGTTCGATCCGGTCCCGCACGGTGTCCCGCTCCCGATCGATGGCCTGGCGCTGCTCGGCCATGTCCCGCTCGCGGGCTTCGGCGGCGGCGAGGCGGTCGGTCAGGACGCGGTTCTCCTCCCGGAGGGACTGGACCAGGTCGATCATCTGCTTGACCTTGGCCTCGAGCAGGTCGATGCGGTCCATGGGTCGGGTGCGGCCTTTCGCTTGGGGTCAGGGGCCCAGGGAGGACGGCGGCCCCATCCGGGTGCGGGCCTGGTCCATGAGCGCCTGGGCGGTCTTGGCGTCGTGGGGGAACCACGCCCAGCCGACGGCGTGGCGCAGCCGGGGCCGGACCCCGGGGGCCGTCTGCCGCGGGCTCCCCCCGTCGGCGTCCCCCCCTTGTGCCCCTTCCGTGCCCGCCGAATCGGCGCCCTCGCGGCCCGCGCCGGCGGGGGTGGCGGCAACGCCCCGGATTCTAAGTTCGGCCAGGTTGGAAGTCAATCGAGCGGCCACGTGCCGGGTGGCATCCCCGGTCTCCGGCAGGAGCACGGCGAACACCCCCGGCTCCACGCGGGCCACCACGTCCTCGATGCGCAGCGACTGCTCGATGGCCTGGGTCACCTGGTCCGCCACCGGGTCGGGCAGCGGCCCCCCGGCGCCGTCGCCGCCCACCTCCACCCGGATCAGCCCCAGGGTGCGGCCGTGGCGGTAGGCCCGGCCCAGCTCCTTGGCCACCCGGCCGGTGAAGGCCCCCGGCGCGGGGGCGGCGGCCGCCGGGGCCGGGGCGGAGCCCGGGCCCGGCCGCGCCAGCAGCAGCCCCAGGGCCCCCGAGTTGACCCGGGGAACGCCCCCCAGGCCCGCCTCGCCCAGGTGCCGCACCGTGGCGGGGTCCAGGGTGGTGTCGATGATCAGGTCCAGGCGCGGCAGCGCCGCCAGCTCGGCCACCCCCGCGAACACCGCCAGGGGGCCGGGGTCGCACAGGGCGTAGCCGTGGGCGTCCAGGTTCCGCACCAGGTCGGCGGGGTGCACCGGCAGCAGCCCGAGCAGGTTGATCTGGGGATCGCGGAACAGGCGCGGCACCCACGCCAGGGCCTCCACGTCGCCCCCGATCAGGACGGCGTGCACCAGGTCGGCCCCGCCCGGGACCCGCTCTGCCTCCGCCGGCAGGTTCACGGCCCGGTCCTCCGGACCACCCCCAGGGCCTCCAGCTCCTCCAACAGCGCCGTCACCCGCCGGGCGTCCTCCGGGGAGGGGCCCTCGGGCGCCGCCGGGGCCATGGTCACGGGGGTCTCGGGGCGGGGCGGCGGCCCCACCCGGACCTCGGCCCCGGCCCAGCCGGCGAGCACCGCCAGGGCCGCATCGCCCTCGGCCCCGTCGGTGGTGACGGCGTGCACCGGCACCCCGCCCCGCACCATGACCTCGCCGAAGGCGCCGTCGGAGGCGCGGACGGTGAGGGTGGCGTCGGCTTCCGCGCGCCGCAGCCGCTCCAGCGCCCCCGCCACGGTGTCATCCCCCGCCGAGAGGTCGGCATGGGGTTCCATAACTTCCGAAACCTGAAGATCGGGAGGCGCGCTCGCGCTGGAGGGCGCCCCGGCGGGCTCCCCGCCCCCGGCGGCGGGGGCCGCCTCCGGCAGCAGGGCCCGCACCCGCTCCAGCACCTCGGCGTCGTCCGCCGACCCCGGCAGGTCCTGCCCCGGCCCGAGGGTCACGAAGGGGATCCGGACGTGGGGCAGGGCCTCCAGGCGGCGCCGGCACTCGGCCCCGGCGCCCCCCGGCACCGACAGGTCGGCCACGATCACCACCGGGTTGCGGATGATGGATTGCACCATGGCGTCGTGCAGCCCTCGGGCGACGCTGCATTCGGCCCCCAGGCCCTTCAGGCGCGCCGCCAGGCCGTCCCGGTCCGGGGCCGGGTCGAGCAGCAGGATGTGGGGTCGTTGCGCCATGAGGTACGGGGGCGGTCCGGCCGTGCCCGGATTTTCCGGAACGATAGCACGAATGCCCGCATTTCCGGCAATTCCAACGCCTCGTATCGGCGCCCGCCACCACCCTCCGTGAATGATACGCCGGGGACGCCCTGCGGGCGCCCGGGGCGCCTTTCGCCCGCTTGAGGGGCCGTGATAGGCTGCGGGTTCCATGACGCCCGTGAACCTGAAAGCCCTCTCCCGCGACGGCCTGGCGGCCTTCGTGACCGGTCTGGGGCACCGCCCCTTCCGGGCGACCCAGCTGTACCGCTGGATCTACGCCCGGGGCGCCACGGATTTCGCCGCCATGACCGACCTGTCGCGGGACTTCCGCGCCGAGCTCTCAGGGCGGGCCGTCCTGCCCCGCCTGGAGGCGGCGGCGGAGACCGTGTCGGAGGACGGTACCCGCAAGTACCTGTTCCGCCTGCCCGACGGCCACACCGTCGAGACGGTCCGGATCCCGGAGCCCGGCCGCACCACCCTGTGCGTCTCCACCCAGGTGGGGTGCGCCCTGGCGTGCAGCTTCTGCCTCACCGGACAGCAGGGCCTCGTCCGCAACCTCGAATCCTGGGAGATCGTGGAGCAGGTGCTGGAGGCGCGCCGCCGCCACCCGGAGGCGCCGCTCACCAACGTCGTGATGATGGGCATGGGCGAGCCCCTGGCGAACCTCCCGGCCGTGGTGCCCGCCATCGAGCACCTGGTGGACGGCGACGGCCTCCACCTGGCGCCCCGCCGCGTGACCGTCTCCACCGCCGGCCTGGTGCCGCAGATGGCCGAGCTGGGGCGGCGCGCCCCCTACGTCAACCTGGCCGTGTCCCTGGGGGCCACCACGGACGCCCTCCGCGACGAGCTGATCCCGGTCAACCGGCGCTGGCCCCTGGCGGCGCTGATGGCCGCCTGCCGGGACTATCCGCTGCCGCCCCGGCGCCGGGTCTTCTTCGAGTACATGCTGATCCGGGGCCTGAACGACACCCCGGCGGACGCCCGCCGCCTGGTGCGGCTGGTGCACGGGGTGCGCTGCAAGGTGAACCTGATGGCCTACAACCCCGTGCCCGGCGTGCCCTACGAGCGCCCGGAGGAGCCGACGGTGCTGGCCTTCCAGCGGGTGCTTCGGGAGGCGGGGGTGTGGAGCTTCGTGCGCCGCTCCCGGGGGCGCGACATCCTGGCCGCCTGCGGCCAGCTGCGGGGCGCCGAGGCGGCGGGGGCTCAGGCGGCCGCTACACCTGCTTGAACACGAACACCCCGGTCAGGGCCCCGAGCAGCACGAACAGGTTGATGTCCACGGTGAAGCCCAGGGTCAGGGTGACCAGGTGCAGGTCCAGGGTGAAGGGCGGGTCGATCCCGATGCCGTAGCCCTTCAGGAACACGTCCCTGAGCAGGCCCTCGGAGGAGAAGTGGCGCAGGGCCTCGGCCAGGACGCCCCCCAGCAGGGCGCCCCCGAGCACGAAGCTGAGCATGACGGAGGATGTCTTGCGGATGATCGCCATCGGGTCGGGCGGGGCCTTTCCGGAACGCGGCCGGCCCACACGGTAGGGCGCGCCCCGGCCGCTGTCAAGCCCGCGCCCCCCGCCCGGCCGCGCGCCGGGCGGGAATACGGGGCGCCCGGCGGCGGTTCCCCGCTGTGGTACGATCCGGCCCGCCTCAAGGGGCCCCACACCCACCCAACGGGACAGGAGCGCGACGTGGACGGGACGGAAGAGCGGCTGGAGGTGACCGAGACGGCCGGGTGCTGCGGCCCCGGCGAGGCGTGCGGCGACACGGCGGCGCCCGAGGGCCGGGTTGTTCACCGCGACGAAGTCCGGGACTTCTACGGCCGGGCCGCGCAGGCGCCCCGGGAGGAGCTGTGCTGCCCCGCCACCCACGACCCCGCCGACCTGGCCCACATCCCCGAGGAGGTCCTGGCCGTCTCCTTCGGCTGCGGCAGCCCCATGGCGGCGGCCGCCCCCCGTCCCGGCGACACGGTGGTGGACCTGGGGGCCGGCGGCGGCATCGACTGCTTCATCGCCGCCCGCCGCGTGGGCCCCACCGGCACCGTGATCGGCGTGGACATGACCGACGAGATGCTGGAAAAGGCCGCCGCGGGCGCCGCCCGGGTGGCGGAGCGCCTGGGGTACGACGTGGTGTCGTTCCGCAAGGGCTTCCTGGAGCAGGTGCCGGTGCCGGACGCGGGCGCCGACCTGGTCACCAGCAACTGCGTGCTCAACCTCTCCACCGACAAGCCCCGGGTCTTCGGCGAGATCCACCGGGTGCTGCGCCACGGGGGCCGCTTCGTCATCTCCGACATCGTCGCCGAGCGCCCGGTGCCCGACGCCCTCAAGGCCGACCCCGAGCTGTGGGGGGCGTGCATCGCCGGCGCCATGACCGAGCGGGAGTTCGCCGCCCACGCCGAGGCCGCCGGCTTCTACGGCGTCACCCTGGAGCGGGACTACCTCTGGAAGGAGGTGGAGGGCATCCGCTTCTACTCCACGACCTTCCGCGGTTACCGCTTCGACAAGGCCCCCTCGTGCCTCTACCGAGGTCAGACCGCCGTGTACCTGGGCCCGGGCCGCAGCCTCACCGACGACGACGGCCACACCTACCTGCGGGGCGAGGTGGTGGAGGTCTGCGCCGACACCGCCGCCAAGCTCCTGGCCGCCCCCTACGCGGGCATGTTCGCGGTGAGCGACCCGGAGGGCCCCCCCACCCCCTGCTGCTGAGGGCGCGGCCCTCCACGGCACCCGAGCGGGTCTTGGGGAGGCGCCCGGCGGCGGGCGGCCACCGCGCGGTGTTGCGGCGGCGCCCGGTCCGGCCGGGGTGGGCGCTGAGGGTGCGGACCCCGGAGCGCGGGTGGCCGTCTAGGCCGACGCCCCCTCTCGGCCGCCCGGCAGGAGGGCGGCCACGAAGGCCTCGGGGTCGAAGGGCTGGAGGTCCTCCGGGGCCTCCCCGATGCCGATGAACCGCACCGGGCACTTCAGGGTGTCCACCAGGTTCACCAGGATGCCCCCCTTGGCGGTGCTGTCCATCTTGGTGAGCACCAGCCCCGTCACCGGCACCGCCTGCAGGAAGGTGCGGCCCTGGGACAGGGCGTTCTGGCCGGTGTTGGCGTCCAGCACCAGCAGCACCTCGTGGGGGGCGCCGGGGATCACCTTGCCGATCACCCGGTGGACCTTCTTGAGCTCCTCCATCAGGTTGACGTTGGTGTGCAGGCGCCCGGCGGTGTCCACCAGCACCAGGTCGGCGCCCCGGGCCACGGCGGCCTGGCAGGCGTCGTAGGCCACGGCCGAGGCGTCGGCCCCCTCCTGCTGGCGCACCACCTCGACCCCGAGGCGCTGGCCCCACACCGCCAGCTGCTCCCCGGCGGCGGCGCGGAAGGTGTCTCCCGCCGCCAGGAGGACGCGCCTGCCCTCGCCCGCGTAGCGGGCCGCCAGCTTGCCGATGGTGGTGGTCTTGCCGACCCCGTTGACCCCCACCATCAGGAACACCGCCGGTCGCGCCTGTGTGGCCAGGGGCGCGTCGCCGCCCGCCCTTAGGGCGCCCAGCACCGAGCGGCGCAGGATCTCCCACATGCGGGCCGGGTCCTTGAGCTTGTTGTAGCGGATCTCGTCCCGGAGGGTGCCCATCAGGCGCATGGCGGTCTGCACCCCCAGGTCGGCGGTGACGAGGATCTCCTCCACCTCCTCCAGGAGCGCATCGTCGATCTCCCGGTGAGCGGCGGCGGCCTGCTCCAGCCGGTCCCCCAGGGCGCCCCGGCTGCGGGTCAGGCCCCGCGCCAGGCGGGTCAGGAAGCCGCCGTTCATCGCACGCCCTCGGTGGCTCGCGCCACCAAGCCCGGCGCCCTCAGCCCCAGGGCCTTCAGCGCCTTGCGCTCGGCGGCGGCCATGCGGGCCGCCTCGGCCGGGCCCCGCTCGTGGTCCAGCCCCGCCAGGTGCAGGATGCCGTGCACCAGCAGCAGGGCCAGCTCCGCCCGGGTCGTCACCCCGGCCCGGACGGCCTGGGCGCGGGCTCGCTCCACGGAGATCACCACGTCCCCCAGCTCCGGCTCGGGGCCCGCCACCCGGGCCCGGATCGCCGCCGGGGAGCCCTCGTGCAGGGGGAACGACAGCACGTCCGTGGTGCCGGCCACCCCCCGGTGGGCCCGGTTGAGGGCGCGCATGGCCCGGTCGTTGACCAGCAGCACGCTCAGCTCCGCGGCCCCCAGCCCCAGGTGGTCCAGGCAGGCCCGCGCTTGGGCGGCGAGGCCGCGGGCATCAACGGGAAAGCGCCGTTGACGGTTGGTCAGGTGGACGGGCATCGGCGCCAGGGCGGGGGATCGCCATGCCGGGGTACTGGATGCGGTGGTGGAAGGTGCCGGTGAGGGTCTTGGTGAAGGAGTCCGCGATCTTGCGCAGGTCCTTCAGGGTCAGCTCGCACTCGTCGAGCTGCTGGTCCAGGTAGATCGTGTTGACCACCTTCTCCACCAGGGTCCCGATGCGGGCCGGGGAGGGGTCCTCCAGCACCCGGGACGAGGCCTCCACGGTGTCGGCCAGCATGATGATGCCGGCCACCTTGGTCTGGGGCTTGGGGCCCGGGTAGCGGAAGCTGTCCTCGGGCGGCTCGGGCGCCTCGGGGCCCTGGGACTCCTTGGCCTTGGCGTAGAAGTAGTTGATCACCCGCGTGCCGTGGTGCTGGGGGATCATGTCGATGATGTCGTCCGGCAGGCCGTGGCGGCGCCCGAGGTCGATGCCGTCGCGCACGTGGGAGACCAGCACCAGGCGGCTCATGCTGGGGGTCAGGCGGTCGTGCACGTTGCGGTCGCCGGCCCACTGGTTCTCGATGAAGTAGCCGGGCTTGAGCATCTTGCCGATGTCGTGGTAGTAGCACCCCACCCGGGCCAGCAGGGCGTTCTCGCCGATGGCCTTGGCGGCCTGCTCGGCCATGTTGCTCATGATCATGCTGTGGTGGTAGGTCCCCGGAGCGCGCTCCAGCAGCCGGCGCAGCAGGGGGTGGTTCAGGTCCGACAGCTCCAGCAGGCGGATGTTGGTCGAGACGTTGAACACCGACTCCATGACCGGCAACACCGCCGAGACGATCACCGCCGACAGGATGCCGCCGGAGAAGGCGAACGGCAGGTCGTAGAGCCGCTCGGCCCCCCACAGCACCCCCTGGTGCAGGTCGATGCCCGCCACCACCACGGCGCTCACCACCCCCACCCCCAGCCCCGCCCGCACCAGGCGCGAGCGCCGCTCGCACCCGGCCACGGAGAAGATCGCCACCAGGGAGGCCACGAAGCCGTACAGGGTGTAGAGGGGCACCTCGGGCACCATGAGGCCCATGAGGATGCTAGCCATCATGGCGAACACCAGGGCCGTGCGCACCCCCAGGAGCAGGCTGATGAGCATGGCCCCGGAGGCCAGGGGCAGGCCGTAGGCCAGGGTGATCCCGTCCACCACCTCGAAGCGGGCGGTGAACGCCCCCAGCAGGAACAGGGTCAGGCGGCTCAGCCCCAGGGTGCCCGCCAGCACCAGGCCGGTCAGCAGGGCCCGGGGGCTCTCCTTGAGCACCCGCGAGCCGATGCCCCGCAGGTCCAGGAAGAACACGTAGAAGATCAGCCCGCACAGCAGCACCAGGCCCAGCGCCCGCTGGGCGTAGCCCGCCTCCGCCACCTCGCGGAAGGCCCGGATCGCCCCCGCCTGGGCCTTGAGCACCTGGGTGCCGGCCGCCACGATCACCTCGCCCTTCCGCACCTTGAAGTAGAGGGGCTTGACCTGGGCCGCGGCGACCTCGCGGCGCAGGCGGGTCTCCTGGGGGTCCTCCTTGAGGTTGGCGTATACCAGGGAGCTGGCCAGGAAGGTGAGCAGGGCCCGCGCCTCCGGGTCGTCGGGGTAGGCCTGCAGGGCCATCTGGGCCATGGAGGCGCGGGCCGTGGCCAGGTCGGCCACGTCGGCCACCTTGACGTAGGTCTCCCGCGGCTCCCCCACGGTGCGCACCAGGATCTCGCCCTCGGTCCCGCCGGGCACGTCGTCCCGGTCTAGCAGCACCCCCCGCTCCAGGGTCAGGCGCAGTGCCTCCACCAGCTCGCCCTCCAGGTGGCGGGTGAAGCGCTCCGGCGGCACCCCCTTCAGGTCCGAGGGCGGCAGGATCCCCAGGCGGGTGCGCAGCAGCTCGTCCACCGGGTCGCCCCCGGCCTCGGCCCCGGCCGCGCCGGCGGCATCGCCGGTCTGGGGACGGGGCGCGAAGCGCAGCTGGCGGATCAGGGCGAAGGCGTCGTGGATCTTGGTCTCCAGCCGGTCGATCTCGCCGGGGCGCACGTCGAACACCAGGGGCACCCCGGCGCGGGCCTCGGCCCGGGCCGCCTCGGTGGCGTCCTCGTCCAGGACCACCAGGTCCTCCGGGGCCACCACGTCGGCCAGGGGGGTCTGGCCCGGGGCCAGGGGCGGGGGCGCCCCCCGACCGGGCAGCAGCAGCACGGTGCACATCAGCACCGTGCCGGCGGCCACCAGGGCCACCAGCCAGGGGCGCGACGGGGGTCCGGTCGCCGGAACGGGTTCGGCGGCCCGTGTCAGGAGCCGCAACGTGGGACGTTGGCGGGCCATCGGAGTGGGCGCGCGCTTCAGTCGCGGCGGTGCTTCTCCCGGTGGGTCTGGTAGGCGTCCACGATGCGGGCCACGAGGGGGTGGCGGATCACGTCCGTGTTGGCGAAGCGCACGATGGCCACCCCGTTCATGCCGGCCAGGAGGGGCTCCACCTCGCACAGGCCCGACACCTCGCCGGGGGGCAGGTCGATCTGGGTCACGTCGCCGGTGACCACCACCTTGGACTGCTCTCCGAAGCGGGTGAGGAACATCTGCATCTGCTCGGAGGTGGTGTTCTGCGCCTCGTCCAGGATGATGAAGGCGTCGTTCAGGGTGCGGCCCCGCATGAAGGCCAGGGGCGCGATCTCGATCTCGCCCCGCTCCAGCAGGCGGCGGGCGGCGTCCACCGGCATCAGGTCGTAGAGGGCGTCGTAGAGCGGCCTCAGGTAGGGATTGACCTTCTCCACCAGGTCGCCGGGCAGGAACCCCAGTCGCTCCCCCGCCTCCACCGCCGGCCGGGTCAGGACGATGCGCCGCACCTCCTTGCGGTTGTATGCCGACACGGCTGCCGCCATGGCCAGGTAGGTCTTGCCCGTGCCGGCGGGGCCGATGGCGATGACCAGGTCGTTGTCGGTGATGGCCTTCAGGTAGCGGGCCTGGTTCGAGGACCGCGGCACCAGCCGCCGCACCCGCCCCGGCAGGGCCAGCTCGGGGGCCGCCGTCGGATGGTCCTCGCGGCACTGGCTCAAGGCCAGGCGCACGTCGTCCGGCTCCAGCCCGCCCTGCTCCAGCTGCACGCGGGTGAGCCGCTCGAGCACCGCCTTGGCCCGGTCCGCCGCCTCCTCGGGGCCCTCGATGGTCAGGCGCTGGTCGCGGGCCACGATGACGACCCCCAGGGCCGACTCGATCGCCTTCAGGTGGGCGTCGTACAGGCCGAACAACGCGGCCGGGTCGAGCCGCTCCGCGAGCACGAGGGTATGGGTCGCCATGGGACCGAGTATATGGGGAGCCCCCGGTTGTGACAAGGCCGGGCCTCGGCCCCTCTCTCCGGTCCAAGTCCTCAAGAAGAAAGCGCTTAAGTGGCGTCCGCGCGGCTCCGACACGGTTAGCGAGGTCCGCTTGGGAGAGGTGCGGTTGGACGCGCAACGCCAAATCCTTGTCTTTTCTGTGGGTGACCACCAGTACGCCATGGACATCCTGCACCTGCGGGAGGTGGGCCGGTTGCCCCAGATCGAGCCCGAGCCCGGTGCCCCGGAGGGCGTCCTGGGCGTGGCGCGCCTGCACGGCCAGCCCGTGCGGGTGCTCGAGCTGGCCCGCCGTCTGGGGGTGCACGCCCGCGCCGCCATCCCGACCGGGGGCCACCGCCCCTGGCTGATCGTCAGCCGCGGCGAGCACGGCGACGACCACTGGCTGGTGGACGCCGTGCAGGACATCGTGGAGTACAACCCCACCCTGGTCCGCGACGGCGCCGGCGGCGCCACGGAGGAGCGCCGCACCGCGGGGCTCATCGAGATCGAGGGCCGCCTGACGTACCTGCTCACCCCCGACCTCCTCACCGGAGGCGGCCCGCCATGACCGGCAGCCGTCCGGCAGAGGTCCCCGCCCAGGAGGCGGCGGCCACGGCGCGGGTGGCCGCGGAGCTGGAGCGCCGCTGCGGCATCCGCGTGCACGGCGCCCAGCGCCAGCGCCTGGACCAGGCCGTGGCGCGGCGCCTGGCCGAGCTGGACGACCCCGGCCCGGAGGTCTACGCCCGCCGCTTGGAGAGGGAGGCGGACGAGTGGCGCCGCTTCATCCCCGCGGTCACGATCGGCGAGACCCTGTTCTTCCGCGACCGCAGCCGCTGGAACGCCCTGGAGCGGGAGGTGCTGCCCGGCATGATCCGGCACGTCGCCGAGCGCCCTTTGAGGCTCTGGTCGGCGGGCTGCGCCACCGGCCAGGAGGCCTACGGCCTGGCCATGGTGTGCGAGCGCCTGCGGGACCGGTTCCCGGATCTCGAGGCCGAGGTGGTGGGCAGCGACCTGAACCCCGAGGCCCTGACCGTGGCCCGCGCCGGCGTCTATCCGGAGCGCGGCATGGGCGGCCTGGAGCGGCACGAGGTGGCGCGGTTCTTCGAGCCCTTCCCCGGGGGCCACCGGGTCCGCCCCGAGGTGCGCGGCCGGGTGGAATTCGCGGAGCTGAACCTGGCCGAGTGGGCCGCCGCCGGCCCGTGGCCCGCCCGCTTCGACCTGATCCTGTGCCAGCGGGTCCTGATCTACCTGGCCCCCGCCGCCACCGAGTCGGTTCTGGCGGCCCTGGCCCGCTCCCTGGTGGGGGGCGGAATGCTCGTAGTGGGCCATTCGGAGAGCATGACGCCCCCGGAGGCGTGCGTGCTGGAGTGGACCGCCGGCGGCAGCGGCTTCCGCAAGCTGCGGCCCAAGGACGCGCTGGGCTTCGCGCCCCGCCCCGAGGCCGCTCCGGAGCCGGCTCCGGCGCCGCCCCCGGCCTCCGACCCGGGGCGCAGGGTGGCGGCCGCGTGGGACGAGGCCGTGGCCGAGCGCTACGACGCCGCCCTGGCCCGCCTGGGGCGGGGGCCGCTGCGTGGCGACGCCCTCCGTCTGGCGGCCTGGATCGCGGTCTGCCGCGGCGCCTGGGACGACGCCCGACGCCTGGTGGCCCGGGTCCTGGCGGAGGACATGGCGCACCCGGAGGCCCACTTCGTCGCCGGCATGCTGGCGGCCCAGACCGGCGTGGAGACCGAGGCGGTGCGGCTGCTGAAGCGCGCGATCTATCTGGACCCGGGCTTCGCCGCGGCCCACTTCCACCTGGCCGGGCTGGAGGCGGCCGAGGGCCACGCCGCCGCCGCGCGCCGGGCGTGGCGCAACGCCGCCGCCGCCGGCGCCGCCGACGGGGAGCGCGTCCGGCGCTATTGCGGCGGCTTCGAGGCGGCGGCGTTCATCGAGGTGTGCGCGGGCCGCGCCGCGGCCGCAAAGGGATCCGGAGGCTAGACGGCAGGGGGACCGTCGGGGGGACAAGCGGAAGGGGCCATGGAAGGGTTGCCGGAGCATTTCGAGCCAGATCTGGACGGGGCGGAGGGGGACCGCACCGTGGACCAGGGCGAGGTGGACGCGATCCTCACCGAGGCGGAGACCCGGGGCGAGCCCTACCGGGCGCTCCTCAACCTCAAGGACCGGCTCCGCAAGCTCCAGCTCGACTTCGACGCCAGCTTCACCAAGGACCTGATGACCGAGTCCCAGGAGGGCCTGGGGCTGTACCTCACCGTCGGGGTGGGGCGCGAGGAGTTCGCCATCCCCATCACCCGGATCCGGCGCCTGGTGCGGGCCTCCGAGGTGGTGCCCCTGCCGGGGGCCCCCACGCACCTGTCCGGGGTCATCAACCTGCGGGGCGACCTGGTCACGGTGTACGACCTTCCCTACATGTACGGGTACGGCGCCACGGCCGGCCAGGCCGTGGCCAACGTGGTGGTGCTGAAAGGGCGTGCCTTCGACGCCGGGCTCCTGGTCACCGAGATCGGGCGCCTGGCGCCCCTCGACACCGAGTCGCTGGGGCCGCCCCCCGGGACCCTGCCGGCGCCCCTGCGCCAGATCGTGCAGGGCACCAGCTACGAGGGCGGGCGCCTGCGGCTGTTCCCCGACCTCGACCGACTGTTCACCCAACTGGACGCGCGGCGCTAGGCCCGGGTCCGCCATGGAGCGATGGCCGACGATGAGCGATCCCGAACATCCCGAGCGTTTCGAATCCCCGGCCCCCCGGCCGCCGGACCGCCGCCGCGCCAGCCCGCGGCGCCTCTGGCTGCTGGGCTCGTGCGCCCTGGGGGCGGTGACCCTGGTGGCGGCGTTGCTGGGGGGGTGGGCCCTGTCCCGGCTGGAGTCGGGCCTGGACCGGGTCGGCACCGCCTGGGTCAACGCCGACGGCGTCATGGAGATGAGCATCGGCAGCCTCAAGAACCGCTGGGCCATGGACCTGGCGGCCCGCGGCATGGCCCCGGAGGCGGAGCAGGCCCGGCGCGACGCCGTGACCATGTTCCGCACCCAGATCGAGCGGGTCCGCCGGTCGGGCCTGAGCTCCCAGGCCGAGCTGCAGACGATCGAGCAGCTCTTCGGCGAGCTGGAGGCCGCCTCGCGGGAGATCACCCAGGCCCCCCCGGGCGACGCCGCCACCGCGGCGGCGGCGGCCCGCGCGGCGAGCGTTCAGGGGGAGCTGGACGCCATGCTGGCCGGGCTGGAGAGCCGCGGTGACGACCTGATGGAGCGGGAGATGGTCCGCACCCGCAGCGCCGTGCGCCGGGCCCTGGGGGGCCTGGTGGTCCTGGTGCTGGCGGTGTCGGCCTTCGCCGTGGCCGGCGGGGCCCTGCTCCTGCGCTGGCTGCTGCGCAGCCTCGACCACCCGGTGCACCAGATCGCTGCCTCCACCGAGCAGCTGCGGGAGGCGGCCCAGTACCAGGTGCGCAGCGCCGCCGAGCAGTCCTCGGCGACGGTCCAGATCTCCTCCACGATGCAGGAGCTGCTGGCCTCCTACCGCAACATGACACAGAAGAGCCGGGACATGGTCCAGACCTCGAAGATGGCGGCCGAGGAGTGCCACAAGGGCCACACCTTCCTCACCCAGTCCCAGAAGGGCATCGGCCACATCAAGGTCGAGGTGGGGCGCATCGCCGACCACATGCGCACCCTGGAGGAGAAGTCCCGCCAGATCAACAGCGTGCTGGAGATCATCAACGAGATGGCCTCCCAGACCAACCTCCTGTCCATCAACGCCACCATCGAGGCCGCCGGGGCCGGCGAGGCGGGGCGGCGCTTCGCGGTGGTGGCCGAGGAGATCCGCCTGCTGGCCGAGCGGGCCGTGGAGTCCACCGAGGAGATCCGCACCCTCATCGAGGACATCCAGGAGACCGTCCAGGTGACCAACAGCGTCACCGCCGAGGGCGAGCGGGCCGTGGACCGGGGGCTGGAGGACGTCGGCAAGATCGCCGAAAACTTCGACACCCTCCTGTCCCTCGTCACCCAGACCGCGGACGCGGTCCAGCTCATCGAGGCCGCCGCCCAGGAGCAGGGCCGTGCGGTGCAGCAGGTGACGGACGCGGTGGAGTCCCTGTCCCACATCTCCTCCGAGACCGAGCGCCACTCCGGCGACACCCTGGCGACGGTCAAGAACCTCTCGTCCACGGCGCGGCAGCTGGAGTCGATGTCCAGCGCGCAGGCGCTCCGGGAGGCATAGGGCGCCGTGTTCGCAATCTTCGGCAAGCGCTTCTCCCACCTGGCCGCGGGCCAGGGCAGCCGCATCGTGGCGGCGGTGGTGGTGATGGGGGCCCTCATGGTGGCCGCGGCCCTGCCCCTGGTCGACGGGCTGGGGCGCAACGCCCGCCTGGCGTCCTCGGTGTCCGAGGACCTGGTGCCCACCTCGATCCGGGTGATGGCCCTGGCCAACTCGATCCTCGAGGCCCAGAGCGCCCTCGAAGCCTTCCTGCTCACCGGCGACGAGCGCGAGCGGGCCCGTTTCGACGAGGCCATCGAGATGATTCACGTCACCCTGCCGGCCCTGAAGGCGTCCAAGCCGATGCCGGGGTTCGAAAGTGCCGAATCCTTCCAGGGCATGGTGGCCGGGGTGGGCGACCTGGTGACCAAGCTGGAGGGCCAGGCCAAGGACGTGTTCGCCCTGCGCGGCCGGCCCGACAACGTCAACGCCCAGCACCTGATCAACACCCGCGGCGAGAAGCTGCTGATGCGCGCCCACGCCTTCATCGACCTGATGATGGAGACCTGGGCCGCCAACGGCTCCAGCCCCGACGGCCTGACCCTCTCCGCCCTCATGGGCTTCCAGGACAGCCTCAACCGCATGATGAGCAACATGCGGGGCTACCTGTTCATGAAGGAGGACCTGTTCAAGGAGCAGTTCGAGAAGGAGAAGCACCGCAACGACCGGATCTTCAGCATCATCTCGGGCCGCCTCGTGGACGAGAACCCGGCCGTGGGGGTGTTCATCGGCGGCGTCCAGGTGACCCGGGCCAAGCTGATGAAGATCTTCGACCAAGCCTTCGCCGAGCGGAACGCCGCCGGCTGGCGCCGCGACCTGGAGTACTACCACACCCAGATCACCCCCACCCTCGACTCCCTCAAATGGGTCCTGTACACGCTGTCGGACACCACCAACCAGGCCATCTCCACGGTCTCCACCCAATCCACCGCCCACGGCCTGGCCCTCAAGCGCTGGGTCTTCTTCGGGGCCCTGGCGTTCCTCCTGGTGGGGGGGATGTTCGGGGTCTGGATCTACCGTTGCGTGGGGGTGTTCACCCGCCAGATCGGCGAGGCCAGCGAGGTGCTGGGCCACATGTCGGCCCAGTTCCGCGACGAGACCGAGCAGCAGGCCCAGGAGGCCGGCCACCAGGTGGAGGAGATCGACGCCGTCTACCGCACCCTCACCGAGCTCAAAGGCGCCCTCTCCGAGATCCGCGGCCAGACGGAGGAGATGGCCCAGCAGACCGACGCCGCCAGCCTGGAGTGCGTCCAGGGCATGGAGGTGCTGGGGGACTCCCAGAAGCGCATGGCCGCCATCCTCACCCAGTCCCGGGAGATCTCCCTGGCCATGGGCGAGACCCGCCGCCAGACCGAGCAGATGGACGGCATCCTGGCCATCCTCAACGAGCTGGTGGACCAGACCAAGCTGCTCTCCTTCAACGCCACCATCGAGGCGGCCGGGGCGGGCCGCTCCGGGCACCGCTTCGCGGTGGTCGCCAAGCAGGTGCGGCGCCTGGCGACCCGGGCCCAGGAGGCCACCCAGGAGATCCGCCAGATGATCAAGCAGGTGCAGGAGACCGCCGAGAACACCCGGCGCGCCACCGAGCGGGGCACCTCGGCGATCAACGAGGGCGAGAACCTGATGAACGTCGTCACCGAGCGGCTCGACGCCATCGTGGGGGCGGTCAGCCAGGTGTCCGACATGGCCGGGCGGATCTTCCTGGCCACCCAGGCCCAGGACAAGTCGGTGGCCCAGGTGGATAAGTTCGTCGACGAGGCCAAGAGCACGGCGGAGCGGGTCTCCAGCCGCACCGACCAGACCCGCCACACCGCCACCCAGCTCCAGGGCACCGCCAAGGGCCTGGCCAAGCTGGTGGGCAAGTAGCATGTCGCGCCGGCCGCACCCGTCGCCCCGCAGCCGGGGGGCCTGATGGACGCCCTGGGGTACTTCCGCATCGAGGCCCAGGAGCACCTGGAGGGCCTGAGCGCGGGACTATTGCGCCTGGAGCGCGCCCCGGACGACGCCGAGACCCTCAAGACCCTGTTCCGCCTGGCCCACACCCTCAAGGGGTCGGCGCGCATGGTGTCCCTGGCCGAGCTGGGCACCCTGGCCCACAAGATGGAGGACGTGCTCGGCGCCCTGCGCGACGAGACCGTGCAGGCCACCGAGGAGGTCATCAGCGCCATGCTCGCCGCCGTGGACGTGATCCGCGGCATGGTGGACACCCTCGGGGAGGACGGCGGCGGCCGCGGCGACATCGGCATCGCCGTGTCGGATCTGGACGCCGCCCTTCTGGGGGCCCGCCAGCGGACCGCCCCGGCCCCGGAGCCCGACGCCGACCCGCCGGAGCCGGCCGCCGCCGGCGCCGACCCGGCCCCCGGGCCCCGACCGCCCGCCCAACTCACACCGCTCGCCCCGGCCCGCACGGGGGCCCCGGCCGCTGCCGCCCCTTCCCCCGCCCCCGAGGCGCCGGCGGCGGCCGCCCCCTCCGGGGACTCCGGCCACCTGCGGGTGGCCCTGGACAAGATCGACCAGCTCGCCAACCTGGCCGGGGAGCTGATCATCCACCGCATCCGCCTGACGGACCACGCCGGCCAGGTGCGCACCATGAGCCAGGACGCCATCCGGGTGGTGCGGGGCATGAACGAGATCCAGGAGTGGGCCCAGGGCCCCGACGCCCGCGAGCTGCTGGCGGGGACCCCCGCCGGGGAGGCGCTGCACTCGATCCTGGCCCGGGCCCGCACCGTGGCCCTGAAGGAGGGCCTCAAGGGGCTGATGAACGACGCCCGCGGCAACGTGGCCCAGCTCGACCAGGTGGTCTCGGCCCTGCACGAGGGGGTGCGGAACCTGCGCATGCTGCCGGCCGCGTCCATCACCACCACCCTGGAGCTGGCCCTGCGGGACACCGCCCGCCAGCTCGGGTGCCGGGCGCGGCTGGAGGTGGGGGCGGAGGGCATCGAGATCGACAAGGCCCTGCTGGAGGGCATCCGAGAGCCCCTGGCCCACCTGGTCCGCAACGCCGTCGGCCACGGCATCGAGCCCCCCGAGGTCCGGGTCGCCGCCGGCAAGGACCCGGAGGGCGTGGTGCGGGTGGTGTTCGAGCGCCAGGGGGCGCGCCTGACCGTCACCGTCAGCGACGACGGCCGCGGGGTGGACACCGAGCGGGTGCGCCAGCTGGCCCTGGAGCGGGGCCTGGCCGACAGCGCCGAGGTGGCCGCCGCCCGGGCCCCGGACCTGCTGCGCTACATGCTCAGGCCGGGCTTCTCGACGGCCGCCGAGGTGACCGAGATCTCGGGCCGCGGCGTGGGGCTGGACGTGGTGGGCAGCCAGGTCAAGGCCCTGCAGGGGACCATCGAGCTGCACACCGTGGCCGGGGCAGGCACCGAGATCCGCCTCCAGCTCCCGGTGAACCTCGCCACGATGGAGGGCTTCCTGTTCGTCATCGGCGGCCGCACCTTCGCCGTGCCCCTGGCGTCGGTGGAGCGGGTGCGGGAGCTGAGCGGCGCCGACCTGGACCTGTGCGCCGGGCACCCGGTGCTGGACGTGGAGGGCCGCTCCCTCGCCTACGTCTCCCTGGACGCCCTGCTGGACGCCGGGGGCCACTCGAACCACCGCCAGGTGGTGGTGATCGGCTACGGCGCCGAGCGCCTGGCCCTGGGGGTGGACCGGGTGATGGGGGTGCGCACGATGATCGTCAAGCCCCTGCCGCCCCACGTGGGGGAGCTGCCGTGGGTCTCGGGCATGACCGTGCTGGCCAGCGGCCGCCCCGCCGTGATCCTGGACGTGGAGGAGCTGTTCACCCGGGCCGCCCGCGCCGGCCGCGCCGACGACCCGTTCGCCGTCCCGACCCGGGACGTGCCCTCGCCCTCGGCCGGCGCCCCGCCGGGGCGCCGCACGATCCTGGTGGTGGACGACTCCCTGAGCGCCCGCATGATGGAGAAGGGGATGCTCGAGGCCGCCGGCTACCGGGTGGTGCTGGCGACCGACGGGGAGGAGGGCCTGGGGGCGCTGGGCCGGGGAGGCATCGACCTGGTGGTCAGCGACGTGGAGATGCCCCACATGGACGGCCTGGAGATGGTGCGCCGCATCCGGGAGCAGGCCGGCACCCGCGAGTTGCCCGTGATCATCGTCTCGTCCATGGCCCTGGGCAAGGACCGGCGGCGGGGCATGGAGGTGGGGGCCGACGCGTACCTCCCCAAGGGGGAGCTGAACCAGCAGCGCCTGGCCGAGACCGTGGCCCGGCTGGTGGGAGACTGACATGGACCCGAGCCCCCCCCAAGGCCACATCGTCGTCACCGACGACAGCCTCACGGTGCGCATGATGCTCAAGTCGCACCTGGAGGGGGCCGGCTACCGGGTTTCCGTCTGCCCGGACGGCGAGGCGTGCCTGGAGCTCCTCGGCGGCGGGGGGCCGCCCCCCGACCTGGTGCTGCTGGACGTGGTCATGCCGGGCGTGGACGGCCTGGAGGTGCTGGGCCGCCTCAAAGGGGACCCGCACGCGGGGTTCGTGCCCGTGATCCTGCTGACGGCCCAGGGGGAGGTGAGCGACCGGGTGCACGGCCTGGACCAGGGGGCGGACGACTACATCGCCAAGCCCTTCGAGGCCGACGAGCTGCTGGCCCGGGTGCGCGCCCACATCCGCATCAAGCGCCTGCAGGACGCCCTCTCGGAGCAGAACGCCGCCCTCGAGACCGCCAACCGGGACAAGGCCGCCCTGCTGGCGGAGCTGGAGGCCAAGAACGCCCAGCTGGCCGCCCTGGCCCGCACCGACCCCCTCACCGGGGTGGCCAACCGGGGCCACATCGAGCAGTGCCTGGCCGACGAGGTGGCCCGGGCCCGGCGCTTCGGCCACCGCCTGGCGGTGGGCATGCTCGACATCGATTTCTTCAAGCGCATCAACGACGGCTTCGGCCACCCGTTCGGCGACCGGGTGATCCGGGAGGTCGCCCGCATCCTCACCCAGACCCTGCGCCAGGTGGACAAAGTGGGCCGCTACGGCGGCGAGGAGTTCCTCCTGGTGCTGCCCGACACAGACATCGAGGGGGCTCACATCCTGGCCGAGCGGGTCCGGGCCCTGATGGCCGACTTCACCTTCGAGCCCCAGGACTACCGGGGCACGGTGAGCATCGGCGTGGCGTCCTGGCTGCCCGGCAACGAATCGTGGGAGGCCCTGGTCTCCCGCGCCGACCAGGCCCTTTACGCCGCCAAGGAGTCGGGCCGCAACCGGGTCTGCTGCTGGCAGGAAGACGGCAAGGGGGTCCCCGCGTGATCCGGGCCCCGCACCGGGTCGCCGCCGAGCCGTCCGGCCGCCCCATCCGGGTGATGGTGGTGGACGACAGCTTCCCCTACCGCATGTTCCTGCGGGAGCTGGTGGAAGCCCAGGACGACATGGAGATGGTGGGGGAGTCCGGCAACGGCGCCCTGGCCGTCCAGCGCGCCTGCGAGCTGGAGCCGGACGTGGTCCTGATGGACGTGAGCATGCCCGGGGTGGACGGCATCGAGGCGGCCCGCCGCATCGCGGCCGCGGGCGTCGCCACCCGGGTGATCGTGATCTCGGCCTTCCACGACCCGGTGGCCCTCAAGGAGGTGCTGAAGGTGGGGGTGGCCATCTCCTACCGCAAGGAGGAGCGGCCCACCGCGGCCTGGAACCGGAGCCTGCTCAACGGCATCCGCAAGGCCGTGGGCGCACCGCAGCGTCCCGCCGACATGCCGAGTGACAAAACCGCCGACACCGACCGGGACCCGGTGGGGCTGGTGGTGATCGGCGCCTCCACCGGAGGCCCCCGGGCGGTCGCCCGGGTGCTCCAGGGGCTGCCGGATGCGCCCGGGGTGCCGGTCCTGATCGTGGTCCACGTGGCGGACCACTTCGGCGACACGCTGGCCGAGTGGATGGCCCGGGCCTCGGGCCGTCCGGTGCGGCTGGCCGAGCACGGCACCCTGCTCGGGCCCGACCAGTACCTGCTGGCGCCGGCCGGGGCGCACCTTACGGTGGAGGGGGGCCGCGTGGTATTGTCCCAGGCTCCGCCCCGCCACAGCGTGCGCCCGTCCGTGGATGTGCTGTTCGAGAGCGCGGCCCGGGAGTACGGCCGGGCCACGGTGGGGGTGCTGCTCACCGGAATGGGCCGGGACGGCGCCCGGGGCCTGCTGGCGCTCCGGGAGGCCGGCGCGATGACCCTGGTCCAGGACCAGGCCACCTCGGCGGTGTTCGGCATGCCGGGGGAGGCCATCCGCCTGCGGGCCGCGCGCCGGGTGCTGGCCCTGGAGCGGATCGGCAAGGCCATCGGCCTGGAGTTGGCGGGGGTCCCCCGCTAGGGGCCCCGGCGGCGGGGACGCCCCCGGGGGGATCGCGGGCGAGGGGCCATGGAGTTCGCACTGTTCCTGGTGACCGTCGCGATCGCGGCGCTGGCCGTGGCCGTGGCCCTGTTCGTGGCGGTGCTCGCCGCCCGGCGTCTGGGACAGCGGTGGGCCGCCGGAACCGGGCGCCGGACCCGGGCGCTGTACGCCGACCTCGTGCGGCGGGTGGCCATCGGCGGCGTCACGGCGGTGGACG